>ENA-OSET01002459-OSET01002459.1-sediment-metagenome-genome-assembly--contig:-NODE-2459-length-17930-cov-3.427827_pt1 | contig 17930 bp, 14 predicted proteins | sample MGYA00237882_ERZ534229 | MGnify/ENA primary metagenome ERZ534229 (study PRJEB26408, sample SAMN06266212) | sediment metagenome | isolation source: Hudson Canyon methane seep mesocosm | place... | reverse complement strand
TAGATATATATCACGTTTTGCATTATAAATTGTCGTGCCAACATCATGGTCGCCAGGTGATATATATATACTTGTTTTATTTCCAATAGACTTTATGTCATTTTTAAGAATATTAAATTCATTTTTATTGGAAATTCCAAGCTCTAGAGGAAATTCTTCTCTTGAAGTAAATTTTTTTTCGTCCATGACTCTGATTTTATATTCAGGTCCAATGCGTTTAAAGATTTTTTTTATAGAGTTTACATCATTATACGTAGTACAATAAATATATTCAGATATGAGCTCAGATGGTTTTTTTAGTTTAAGATATTTAACTAAAGTACCATCTGTGGCTTTTATATTTATATTTTGAGTAACTCTAAAAAAAACCATCTAGCTCACTACTTCTTCCACTCCTGGGACTCTAAACATTGTCATATAAGGAAGAGTTCCTGGCAGTTTTATTTTGTTGGTATTTCCACTGTGTACTGAATCCATGGCTTTGCCCGTTTCTGTTTCTATTTTCTTAAACTTTATACAATAAATTCCATCATCATTTTTATAAATACTTCCAATATCATTATCACACTCAACTATACTTGAGTTAAGTGGTGCAAAAATCTCCACTTCATCATTGGGATATGTTTTATATTTACACATAAAATGTTGGTTGCGGTAAAAGACTTAACCGAACGCGCTTGGCAACTGCCCTACTCCACTCGAGTCGATTCAATCACTAATTTTCAACATACTGAAGCCGAAGAGGATGATTTACTAGTCAATGATCTGGTCGAATATCCAGAAGAGGCAGACCTTCAACGTGTCAGAGATATTGCGCTTAACGAACCTCTACTTTTACATCGACTATTGTCACCAAAAGCACATGTTACAGCCGTTAATGCCACCGTCCAATTACCACAACTCACTGAAGCTGAAATACCAGAAACGGTTAAATATGCTCGCGAAATGATCGAGCAATACCGCTTAGATTACCCTGAGGTTGAAGTCTATGTAACCGGTAGCGTGATGCTTGGTAATGCTTTTTCAGAATCCGCACAAAAAGATATGAAAAGTCTGTTCCCTGTAATGTTTCTAATTATATTCATCACATTATTATTACTACTTCGCTCTTTTACCGGCACAATCAGTACCATGATCATCATCATGCTATCTATCGCGAGTGCCATGGGGATGTTTGGTTGGTTAGGCTGGACGCTAACCGGCCCGTCAACAGTCGCCCCGACCGTTATCATGACAATGGCCGTTGCCGACTGTGTTCACATATTAGTGACCTTTCTATTTAATATGCGAAGCGGCATGGAAAAGTCCAAGGCGATGCAAGAGAGTATTAGAATTAACTTTCAGCCAGTATTTATTACGAGTGTGACCACCGTTTTAGGTTTCTTAACGATGAATTTTAGTGAGGTGCCCCCTTTCCGTGACTTAGGAAACACCGTCGCGATGGGCGTAATTGCAGCATTTTTCCTCTCGACGATATTATTACCAGCACTTGTAATGGTACTACCTGTTCGCGTTAAGCAACATGATAACCGAGCACATAAGCACATCGATGCAATTGCATTATTTGTAATCCGAAACAGCACCAAAATTTTAATAGGTACTGCCATTATTTCTGCCTTTGTTTTTGCCGCCATTCCACTTAATAAAGTAAATGATGAGTTTGTTAAATACTTTAAGACTAATGTTGATTTTAGGCAGGATACAGACTTTACTGCAGCGAATTTGTCCGGAATTTACACCATGGAATATTCACTTATTACTGGTGAGTCAGGTGGAATCAGTAACCCTAAGTTCTTACAGCAAGTTGAAGCATTCAGCGAGTGGGTACAAACGCATAAAGAAGTAGTTCATGTTGACACCCTAACAGAGGTGTTTAAACGTCTGAATAAAAATATGCACAGTGATGATTCTGCTTATTTCAAATTACCAGAATCGAAGGAATTAGCAGCCCAGTACCTGCTACTCTATGAAATGTCTTTGCCCTACGGTTTAGATTTAAACAATCAACTCAATGTTGATAAATCCTCTATCAAACTCACCATCGTTTTAGATAATATTTCTAGTGTTCGTACTTTGGAACTAGAACAAGAGTTTGCCGAATGGCTTCGTACAAACACTGATATTTCTGAATTTTACGCTGCAAGCCCTAATATTATGTTTTCTCATATCGGCAAACGAAATGTCGTCAGCATGGTATCGGGCGTAACTTACGCGTTAATTCTCATTTGTATTATTATGATGCTGGTTTTGAAATCAGTAAAACTTGGCTTAATTAGTTTAATCCCTAACCTTGTACCGATTGGGGCTGCCTTTGGCATTTGGGGCCTGTTTCATGGCGATGTAGGGATTTCGGTCGGTACAGCGACAGGTATGATACTCGGTATTGTTGTAGATGATACGGTACACTTTTTAAGCAAGTATCGTAGAGCCATTAAAGAAAAAGGTTACAGCAGCGAAGAAGCAGTTCAATATGCCTTTAAAACTGTTGGTACCGCACTTTGGGTCACCACCTTTGTGTTAGTCTCTGGCTTCTTAGTACTCGCATTATCTGACTTTAACATGAATGCTTACATGGGTATTTTTACGGCATGTACTATTTCACTTGCACTTATTTTTGACTTTATTGCTCTTCCTGCATTATTACTTAAAACAGGAGGAAAAAAAGTAGCAAAAGCTTCTTAATAAATTAGTATTGCAGACGAGGGAGAGCCTCCCTCGTTATCCTTTATGGTGCTCTGAAACCATAAGTTGGCTGCTTTGACCAAACGATGATAACACTGTTGCTTAAGGTGGCCACATTTATAGGTCGATGATTAAGAGTCAACTCTAAAGATGATAAAGCGGATTTCAAGAATTGAACAATACCTGACTTATTAGTCACTAGTAAGACTAGTGCTCCCAACTATCAAGCGACTCAAGATCGCACAAAGCAGTCTCTCAACTACCTCGTGTAACTCAGGAGAATTCAGCCAATTTGAAATACGTGATAACTATCGGAAGTGAGCAAAAGCGATCATTAGGGAAACGTAGCTTAAGAGCCTTAACAGCCCTTAATACGTATATGTTTAATGACTGTTCTACCCCGAAAGCGATACATTTTTATTTAACGGAATCACTGTATTTAGATATCAATTTTGAGCTAAAGTGAATTTAAGTATCCGTGAAAGCGGGGGAAATGCGGAATCCGTTGTAATGCCTTGTTAGCATTAATTTATAAACAATATAACATTACCACCAACTACTTTAAAATCTGGCATGTGGAGGTCAGGCACAATTTTTCCATACTTTTGCTCACCAATAAATTTGCCAGTTTTGTCCCACTTCATGTAACTCCACCATACTAATTCCGAGCCTTTCTCGTAAGTATCTAAGCAATGAAAGTTTGTTTCTTGAACGAAGTTAAAGCAAGGTAATACTGCTCGATGCCACCCAAATTCAGGAAGCTTATATTTACCCCTTTGATATGGAATAGCATAAACCAAATAAGGGTTGTTGGTATCATTTAATTTTGTAACGTATACGTGGTACCAGTCGCTAAAAATCTCTGTAGTTTCTCCCTCTTTTAGATTTCTAACATCAACCGAAGGCAACTGACTTAGATTTCGCTCACCAGGGGAGAGAGACAGAAAAAAAGGTGTACATGTTGCCAGCAAACCTATGCTCAACAATATAGAAGTACATATGACCAACCCTTTTCTATAGTTGTTCAAAGTATTGCCCTATTAAGATTGCTAACGCCCCGAATAAGAGGTGGCACGAAATGCCATCCGGCGACCGCAGGGAGCGTACTTGATTGGTTGATTATGTGTATATTTCATAGTTTCCAAGATATTTCATTTCTCAGTCTCTCGACTAACTTAACTTCAGGGCCAGCAACCGAAGCATATACAAAGGTTACACCTAACACTTCAATGCACTTTATCGCAGCTCGATTATTTATGTAATTGCCATAAACATAACTTCCATTTTTGACAATATTATTAAACCCTAGAGTTTGGAGAATACTTTGGCCTTTAGTAGCACAGTTAGATACTGACGTATCTATAATTTTGTGATTTGACCAGAGGTGAGGTGTGTATTGTTGATTAATTATTACAGGCTCAACTTTCTCATTTGGCCTAGCGTCCGTTACTTCAGGCGCTTCAACTTTGTTGATAGTTGTGCAGCCATTTAAAGCTAAGAACATAAGAATAAAGATAACTCTCATAGTTAATTCCTTTTACGCATAATAGTATGTGTAGTGGTTAACAAAAGCTGGCCACGATTTTCTAGTTCTTTCAGTACTCATTCTCGGCCTTGCCCAGACTCAGACTCAGACCAAACAAAATAGGAACTGAATATATCAGGATTCCGCTAGCTTTGTCGTATTAAAAAGGACTGATTTTAGCTCAAATTTTTGGTGAAATAGCGATACTCAAAATGTGTTAGCTTTGCATTCTATAGCTAGCGGTTTATCCATAACCGAAAGGTGACCGCTTTCACTCCGTTGCTCGCACTTTAAGTCATTGGCCAAGATTTCCTGCAACTAAAAATGACTAACCAAGGCTCTTGAGCATTAGCGTTCTCTTTTAGGTTCGCAAAAAACGGTTCGCTATACCCCCGAAAGCGTGCGATAACGCTTAACTCACAAGAAAATCAGGAGCTCAGCGAGTATTTTTTTCGAGTCCAGAAACTTGTTAGGCAATCGCTACTCCAATACTATCTAGTAATGAATAATCTTGCTCTGAGTCCTTCTCTTTTATGCTTTTAAGAATAGCTACAGGAACTTCTGTTGGCGAAAACTCCCGCCAAGTGAGAGTTCTCACTAAATAGCCTTTCTTAGATGAAAACCGCTGCCAACAGCGACTTATTCACACTCTGCGTTCAAGTCGAACCTCTCTTCGCCACCGACAATATCAAAGAGATGATTTCTTCCGTCATTGCTTCAGGGTCCATCGACTCAGGAGTGAAAGAAGAACGCAACAATGTCACGGCGGGCGTCAGTTCCGCTAGCAGGTCCAGATGAGGATGATCCTCACCTATGATGCGCGCTATGGTGCTACGCAGATATTCCAGAGTATAGCCCTCTTTTACCACTGCTTCGATGCCTTCATCCGAACGCATTGCAGAGATAAGTCCTGGCACCAGGTCCGGTTTTTCTGCTGAACTTAAGCATTTAGGGGCTACCAATGCACGCAAATCTGCCACCGGATCATCCGTCACAGGGGCTTCAGTAATGGGCATATTGCGTATCGCTTCGATGATCAGGGATTCTTTTGTCGACCAGCGACGATAAATAGCACCAGTACCGGAACCCGCCCGAGTGGCTACATCCTGGATGCGGAACCGATCAAAACCGACCTCCAACAACAGCTCCGCTGCGGCCTTCAATATCGCTTCTGTGCGCCCGGTATCGCGCTTTCGTCCCCTAACATTGTCAGGGCGTCTTGGTGTCTGTTGAGTCATTTTTGAATACTAACAGAAGTCCTCTGAATGGTAAAATCCATTTCCGGAAACGACTATTTCCATTATTTTAATATGGAACTATTGATTTCCGGAATTAATAGTTCCATAATTATATAGATGTTTATAAACCCCCTTGGAGAGAACACATGTCATTAAAATTAACCTTGAACTCAGACAGCCATCTGGATTTTGCTTTTGGTAAGGTGATAAAAGGCAAAGAAATGCAGGTATTTCAGGAATACTCCCCTGCTATCGCGCCTGCCCTGAGTGATTGCGGCATTCAGCCGTTGCGCCCTTTTGCGGTTTTGGCCACCAATACGTCAGGCCCAACACCTGAACAAGGGGCGTTCACTCAGGTTTCCAGCACTGAGAATTTTGCGCGCTTCCATAGCGATCCTCGCTTTCTGGAATTAAAACCACTGCGTGATGATGGGATGGAATTTCTAACAGATGGGAACCTCTTTAGATCCACGCAAGCGGAGATTGGCCTGGAGGCAGAGACTGACTATGCAGTGATCATCAACGATGGCAACCCCTACAGCTCTGCACCAATACTGGAGCTAAGCGCCACAGAGGAGAGCCCAAACCAGACTTATGCAGGGAAATCTCTGGCACTACATATTTGGAATGAAGAAGCCGAACAGCTGATGAAAGCGGGCCAAGCGGAAGTATTTCGAATTCGATTCTTCCCAGAGAATATGTAGTTTATAGCAGTTAAATTATACTCTGCGTTATCCCTTTATCGGCAGCCGTGAAATCATCCTTGAGGGCTCTTTGGCCGAATCCATTCGATCGAAGCCCTTAAAGAGATAATGCAGAATGCTCCTACAGTGACCTAGGGATTCAGTTTTTACTTTTCTTGGGGAGGTTGGAAGCCAAACACTACAATAAAGGGCCAAGCTAGCTCTGTCTCTCAATGTCTTGAATTGGCACGAGCATGCCTAAAATCTGACCTCTGAATAAATCTGATCGAAGTTTGTTTTCACTTGTGCCTTTGAAATCCGCATTGCCGCCACTAGACGGCCTTGCTTAGGCAAGGATAAAACAGCCAGATTGATATTCGAGTGAATGATTAAAAATGAGCAAAAGCGGTCATACCGACCAGCTGATTCCAGTCAATATATATCAACATCTAAAGGGGCCGCTCATGCTTCAGGCTGTGTAAAAACTCTAAACACCGAAATCTAAACGTTGCGCTACGTGAAATTTTCATTAGTCTGCTGTCAAAACTTACTCAGATTTTAAGCTAAGGCTCAATATATTAACCAAAATTGAATGCTAGAAGCAGATGTTTGAGTTTTCACAGAGCTTGGCTTATTAGCGATCATTCTGCCCCACAGATGTTAGTCAATATTCTTGCATCAAAAAGAGCCGTTAATGCTCATTTTTCACTAGTTATCAGAAATCTAAATTTGGCTAAATAATACTGAAGTAAGCAAGACCTGAGAGTGTCTCTTAAGCCGTGAACTAGTCGCTTAGCCCGTTTATCCTCTAAGCTCAAAATAGCAATTAGCAGCCACCAACCGACGGATATCATCTCTCTTCAATTTAATAAACTTATGCAATATCAGATAACGTAATTTTGATAACGACCAAGCGGTGAATAGCAGGCATATAATTATGCTTTCATTAATCCTGTTTTTAATCGAGTCTGAGGCCGTTGGGTTTCAATGTTTGGTGATTTTTAATCGTAATTTCAATAAGTTATAGTAACCAGTTTAAAAGATACTTATGATAATTCTTACGAAATATTATATTTATTTCCTCCCGTAGCTTTAGCTTGATACATCCTGTGGTCGATTTTTTCTATCAAGTCATTTTCACTCTGGATGTGCTTATTCGTAATTATCCCCCCAATACTTGCACCTATACATACACTTAGTTTTTGTTCCATCAGGTAAATTTCTTGACCTAAAGAGTCGATAATTTTTTTGCAAATATAGGCAAGGTTTTTTACGTCATTACAGCCTGAAATAAGAATAATAAACTCATCCCCACCATAACGGCATACCATATCTACGGCCCTTAAGCAGTTTTTTAACCTTTCTGCAGTAACCTTAAGTATGGTATCGCCAGCTGAATGTCCGTGACAGTCATTCACTTCTTTGAATAAGTCTAAGTCTATAAATATGGCTGCAAACTCTTCAGAATTTCGTTTTCGTTTAGAAAAGAGCGCTTGGATACGATCATGAAGTAAAGACCTATTTGCTAGTCCTGTTAAAGGGTCGTGTCCTGCCTCAATGGTTTCTTTATGGGATATTGAACGCTCTGAAAAATCAGCGATTAAACACATAAAGAACGCGCCTTGATTCTCTTTGGGTGATGGAATTGTACAAATCGAAAGGTGATTATAAACTGTTTGAGTTTTATTCACCCAAACGTCATGATGCCACTGTCCAGTGAGGTAAAGAAAATCATCCCATTTTTTTTCACTTAATCCACTTTTATGGATAATAGATTGATTTTTGATACTCTCGGCACAGAGCCCCGTGATACTTTCAAATGCTTGATTGGCTGACACAACTCTTAAATGATGGTCAAGTACGAAGAGGCCTATCTTTGTATAGTCAATAATTCCAGTCAGTTCATTTTGTTTTTTCTTAAGTAAGTTGGACTTAATAGACTCTTGTATTAGCTGAAGAAGTTCAGAATTATCGCAAGGCTTTTGGAGAAAGTGATCGATTTTTCCTTCATTTATGGCTTTATCTAAAAAGGTTAAATTGGATGCTCCCGTCATAATAATTCGTACAATTGTCGGATCAATATCAAAAGATTTTTGTAATACGCAATGTCCGTTAATATCTTTTAGGTTTTGATCACATAGAAGAACAGATATATCTTGAGTCTCCATAATTCGTATGGCGTCTTGCCCTTGAGTTGTATAGATTACATTGTAGGGGGCGCCTCTAAAAACACGCTGGAGGGCATTAAGAATTTCTACCTCGTCATCAACCACTAAAATACTTGCCATAAATTTCTCTCCAAGTAGAAAGTATAACTTTATAAAGCAATTACTAAGCCATATGTAAGCAGCTGTTTTTAAAGTACAATAATTCTTTTAGAAAGTTTTTTTTGCAATTTGCAAAGTGATTTGAAAATGCCTTTATAAGGCATGAAAAATTAGTTTTTAATTAAGTTTTTTTCATGCCGAATGGCGCGTTAGCTTCTATTGCCTATTTGGGGCATCATAATGCGAAAAAGTCGGCCATTTCTTTCTCAAAAGGATGGCACTTTGCCATGAGGTGGATCTTGCTAGACCTTCGGCCAACTATTTATAGGTATCTAACTTACATTGATGGTGACCCTATCAATGTAAATGAAGACTCTGAGGATGAAAACATAGACCACGATTTCTTCGAACGATTATTTGATGAATTTACAAACCATAATGAGTTTGACGACAAAAACAGAGGTGAAGAAGAAAAAATCAAAAAAATTAATAAGCTACTAAAACGCTCCTCTATCAATAGTATGTTTCGTCGTATTGCCAAAGTACTCCACCCAGACAAAGAGCAGGATGAACAGCGAAAAGATGAAAAGCACAAACTAATGACAGGCCTGATTGAAGCAAGAGATAAGAATGATATCCCTACAATTTTTTCCATGTATGCCGAACACGTAGGTGAAATGCCAGAAGACCTCGCCAAAGAAGACATGGAAAATATCAACCTTTTACTTAATTACCAATTGAAACAACTAAAACAAGAATATGATTCAGCGCCCTACCAAGACCCAAAGACAGCAATGTTTTATGACATGTTCCAGGCAAAAACAGAGAAAGGTATTGTAAAAAATATTCGAGCACGCATGAAAGATATTGACGATTCAATTTATACATCCAGACATTTTTTATCCAGAATCACCTCCCTTTCAAAGCTAAAACCTTTACTGGAAGAAGTGTACTACCAGCGCTGTGAAGCACGATTTGACAGCTTGAATGAAGAAGACTGGGACTTTATTAGAATGTGAATGAGTCTGAAGTCACACGACAAAGCCACCTCTCGACGACCTTGCGTAATTCAGGGTAATTTGGCCAACATGTAAAATAATCAAACTAACGAAAATGAGCATTAGCGAATGCTTTCTTGACACTGTAAAAACGTTTGCTAAGAGCTTAAAAGCGATCATTTTTCTTAGAAGATAAAAGTATATAAAAAGTGCCAAAGACCTAAGTATCCGTAATTAAGATACTAAGCCTATTGATTCAACTGTATGTGTATCCATTATTCACATTGGCAGCTTCAAGAAGCTCATTGAATCTTTTTTGGCTTCCAATAATTCGCCTTTTTACGGGAGCCCATGCTGGGTGGTTGTGCCCACAGAACTCTAGCCATATAGCTTTCTCATCATCAGACGGTGTGTGAATTTTAGTACCTAGCGTTTCAAATCCTTGCTTACAATATTCGGTTACCTGGGCAACCTTGGTCAGGTGCTCTATGAATGTTTTTTCTGCGGCTTCATGCAAAACTATTCGAAGCTTTGGGGGGAGGCTTTGAAACCAGCGTTGGCTTATTACTGCCACCCAGCCATCGTGAACACTATCAATTTCTGAGATAACTCCAATATGGTTTCGTAATCTACCTGGGCCACTAAAAAGACCAATAATACTTGGATCCATGGCATCAATTAAATTATTTTTCGAATATTCTGCCACCTTACCCCAAGCAACCTTTTGAGGAAGAGCGCCAGTCAATCCGTAAAATACTTTCAACACATTGCTAGAGGGAATTCTAAACCGAACGCCTTTCGTATCTGAAGGCGTCCGAATGGTCTTACCATATATTTTTGTAGATGTTGCTGTTCGCGAGCCCGGAACATAATGAAAAAGTATATGGATTTTGCGCTGTGAATTTATCTTGTCGATTATTAGTTTTTTCCAGCTACTCGATGTCACCAGGTTAATATACTTCTGATTGCTTGCGGACCAAAAAGGAATGTTAAGAATATCCAGTTCCGGAGCAACAGGAGAAAGATTAGATGCGGAGACCAACGCTGCAGATAAGATACCTCTCGAAACTTTTTCCATTAATACAGGACCGACTCCTTCTTCACCATCATCCCGAATATCAACAAAAATTTGTCCTTGAGACATTTCTTGAACATTTTTTTTAAGTTCAGCATGCATATGTGGGGTCACTTTCCACTCATCGTTTGAGTAGGGAGATGCAAAAACCATCCTATATTTGGCCGATCTAGAAATTCTGGTTTCTTCTTCTAGATTGAAGTTGATTTGTGTTAAGGCGGGAAATGTGCAAAAAAAAGAGGCACTAGCACAGAGCTCAAAAGCTGTTTTAATCGTACGTCGTCTGGTTAGTAAATCGATCTGAGGATTCATAGGTTTATTCCTACCACTTCATATTATCGAGTTTATCTATTTTTTTAGGTTTTCTTAAGCATTGAGTTTCTTAATTGGCCAAAATATTTTGAGTACGTGTCTAAGTATAGATTCTTATACCCAATAAGAAAGGAATTGTAAGCGTATTTCTGTATCAACACCTTAGATCATGACGTCTAGGAAGCTATGGGTTGCCTTTTCTAGCTTCATATTTAGTTAAGCTAATATAGACTTACTTTTACTCCAAATGATACATTTTTAGTGCTTGGCCAAATTATTCTAAAGCTAAGATTGCCCTACCAAGGCTCATGGCATATTGTAAACTTTGAGTGATATCTTACTTATACCCAATTCATGTCCGCTCTGTGACAACTGTCGACTAGAAAAGGTATCGCTCACAACCCAAAGCTAACAGTATTTAGCATGCTTAAAAGGGGGCGCTTTAACTCCCTTGTATGAGCTATTTTCGCTTGGCCAGATTGTCCTTATAACCAAGGCTCATGAGCAAAAGCGTACATTCAACCTTATAGACTCTAACACCTGACTGCGCTTTATATCCTGGAAAGTTACTATTTCATGCATGAGAAAGTGGTTCATAGCATTGGTTGCTTTCTGTTCATCTAGGAGGGAGGTCAACATTAGGTAAGTTCAGCCCCCCTTCAAGAACGGCTTTAATTTTATATATTCTTCTGCTACATGCATTTCTTCTTTGTAAAGTTTCTACAGTTCTCTTAGCTAATTCTAAGCGGCTTTATCTTATAAAATTAAGTTCTCTCATCGTAGTCTTTTCGTGACTGCTTGATTTCGTCATGGTGTGTTCCTGCCCACGAAACCAACTGATACAAAGGCTTGACTAAATCTCTCCCCATACTTGTAAGCTCGTACTCCACCTTTACTGGTACTTCGGGGTAGACAGTTCTATCGACATATCCTTCTCGCTCCAAGTCACGCAGTGTTTGCGTGAGCATACGCTGTGAGATACCTATCACTCTGGATTTCAGGGAGTTAAATCTGTCAGGTCCATCAACGAGTGCAAACAGAATCAGCACCGACCATTTATCACCAATCTGTGCCACCACATTACGAATGGGACATTCATCGTTGTTATAAAACACTCGCTTTTCTGCTTGCCCTTTACCTATAGCCTTGTCTTGTCTTTTGTTTTTCGTTTCCACGTCGCAGCCCTCTCGCTAACCTCTGTTCATAGGTTACCAAAATGTGCCTAGGTCACATATCGGTACCCTCTTGTAATGTAGGTTACTTATAAATACTATAGTATGCAAATGATACTTACTTTAAACAAATACCTTGAGAGGAACGACTTATGTGGAAAATCATTGCATCAGCACTATTGATATTGGCAAGTGCTACTGCCTATGCACAAAATTCAGACAAGCTAGTGATTGACCTGCAATCATTACAAAAAAACAGCTGGACAGAGCAAGAACTGTCAAACGCCACCTTGATTACGGATTTTGTTCAAAACCTGATGAATAACCATAATTTTGACTACATATTAGAGCACTATAACGATAGCTCGTATGTTCAGCACAACCGCAATCTGCCCGACAAAATCACTGGTTTAGTGGGCTTTTTGAAAGAGTTTGTCGAGGACTACCCAGATTACACCTATGACGTGAAACACATCTATGTTGACGGCGATTATGTTATCTTTCACTCACATGCCACCTTAAAGAAAGGTGACAGGGGCAACGATAAAAATGGCATGAACATTATCGATACTTGGCGTCTTGAAGATGGCAGAATAGTTGAGCACTGGGATTCAATTCAGGGGCTTGATACCTTTATGCGATTTTATTCGTTAATTAGTGGAGGCAATATTCAGAATGCCAATGGGGTGTTTTAACTTTAAAATGGCAGAATCCATGTGGGTGACTAGGTTGGTCACTCACTGGTCGCAGACAAGATCAACAACCTCCTAACTTTGACATATAAGAACGAGACTTAGTTTGATCCCTGATTTAACTGTCTAAGCATATTCAAGTGAGTCGATTTTTGACGTCAGAACTAACGAGAAATCCCCCAAAATATAGGCATCGCTTTGGAAGTAGAACCAACAAATTATCGTCACTCAATAAGTGTTCGCTTTAACTCCAAATCACGCAGTTTTCGCGCTTGGCCAAATTATCCTTAAGCTAAAAATACCCAACCAAGGCAACTGAGCATTAGCGATTATTCCGGCTAGCTGATTTTAGTCGAAGTTACTTCAGCTAATAGGGGCGGCTCATGCTTAAAAGCGGACATTTTTTGACCTTGAAAAAGACTTCTTGAAAAACTAAAGAAGTGAACATTAGTGATGCTTTTTTGATACTCCTGCCAATTTGTTCAAAGCGGCGAAGAATTAAGGAAATAGTCGAATTATTCTGACCTTCCTTGCTTCATATCAAGCTCTGAAAGCGCCGTCAAAGCTTCATCAAATTCAAAAGCATCAATATGCTCTCTCAGCCTTTCTAGCTCAGGAGCCATATGACTACCACCTGCTGCCTCGATTAATTGGTCAAGTTCCGCTTCTGAGCGACTACTATTTTCTTGCAATAGTTGACGCAAGCTCTCAAGGTCTTGAGGAAGCGACTTTTGCTTTAGTTTAGATAGGCTAACCACCGAGTCACTTTGAGCGGCTTCCTTGCTTCGCTTAGTACTGGTTTGTTGTTGAGCCGTTTTGATTGAAGACAATACCGACTCAAGTTCATTATAAAAATTTTCTAACTCGATGATTAGCTCGTCGTTGACCTCTTGTATACCATCTAGCAAGTCCTCAAGATGACGACCCAATTCACTTAGATTTGATGCGCCAATATTACCCGCCACCCCCGCTAAACCATGGATAGTTTTCAATGCTCCGTTTATATTTCTCTCACTAATATCATTCTTTATGATTCGGTTTGACCCTGTATATTGCTGCAAAAATTGATTAAGCAATGAAATATAAAGTGATTCATTCCCCGCTACCAAACTTAGCCCTAACTTGGTATCAATATTGGGTGAACTCACAAGCGCATGAATAAGCCCACGCTGCTCATCATTCAGATCAGGCTTACTCACTTCATTGGAGATATTCTGTGATTGCGGGATTATACCAATCCTAGGATTAATCCAAGTCGTCAACGCACTAACAAGCTCATTGATAACAATCGGTTTGGTCAAATGTTCGTTCATGCCATTAGCTATGCATTTTTCTTTGTCGCTACGTAAAGCGTGAGCCGTCATTGAAAGGATTGGCAAAGCTTGGAAGTAGTCGTCACCCATAATCCCCCTGATTTGCTTAGCGGCTTCGTAACCGTCCATCACCGGCATTTGGATGTCCATTAACACCAAGTCAAAGTGCTGATCTTTACTTGCCTTAACTTTATCTACCGCTTCTTGGCCATTATTAGCAACCTCAACCACCAAACCAAAGCTTGTTAATATTTCAGATGCCACCTGCTGGTTGATCGGGTGGTCTTCAGCCAATAATACTCTGGCCCCCGCCAATCTCTCTAGCGCTTTCTTTGCTTGCTCAGCTATTTCATTCCTAGACGGTTCACCAGAATTTGTTCTCGCCAACAGTCTTCTTATAGATGCCATAAGGGATGCGGGTGTGACCGGTTTTAGTAAGAAATCGCCCAAGTCTAACTGTACATCTGGAGTAATACTGTCTTTTTGATCATGGCCTGTAACCATCATTAATGAGGGCATTTCTGATTTTAATAAACGCTTGATCTCATGAATACACTCAACGCCATCCATCTCTGGCATTTTCCAATCGAGGATAATCAGGTCAAAAGGCACATCCATATTCGCACGATTTTCGTGTAATGCATCTAGCATCGCTTGGCCTGAAGACAGTGTCAGCACTTCAATTCCAAAGCTGGTAAGTATACTACTCACGACTTTTCTTGCCGTCTCATTGTCATCTACAACAATGACTTTCTTGCCCTTTAGTTCATCCGCCTCTGCAGCAAGACAAACGAATTGTTCTGCAATAACAAAGGGTAACCTGAAATAAAAACGTGACCCCTGGCTTTCTTGGCTTTCAACCTTTATTTCGCCTCCCATTAATTCGACAAGCTGGCGGGTAATAGATAAGCCCAACCCTGTGCCGCCAAATCGACGCGTCGTGGAGCCATCTGCCTGAGTAAAAGGTTGAAACAGTTTGTCCATGGCTTGCTGATTCATGCCAATGCCTGTATCACTAATACTGAAAACCAGCTCAACCTGATCATCTAGCTGACTCTCCAGCTCAATCAATAACGAGACTTCTCCCTCTTCAGTAAATTTCACAGCATTACCTACCAGGTTAATAAGCACTTGGTTTAGGCGCATTGCATCACCAAGCAAAGACAAGGGCAAGTCTGAAGGGTAGTGAATAAACAACTCCAAGTTTTTGGATTCAGCAACCTCTCTGACAATATCGCTAACGTCATCCAACACTTGATCTAAGCGAAAGGGTTCGTTTTCTACGCTTAAAAAACCTGCTTCTATCTTTGAAAAGTCCAAGATATTGTTTATCAATAATAATAGGTTATTTGATGAGCGGCTGATTTTCGATAGATAATCTTCCTGCTGGTCTGTGAGCTTAGTCTGCATAGCTAGGTAACTAAGGCCAATAATGGCATTCATCGGCGTACGAATTTCGTGTGACATGTTTGCCAAAAATTCTGACTTAGCTTTGTTTGCTTTTTCTGCCTCCTGCATCGCCATTGAAAGGTCACTTGTGCGTTGCTCGATTTTTGACTCTAGCTCTCTATTCGCATCCCGAATGATATTAGCTTCTACTTCTCGGCGATTTTCCTGCTCCTGCATACTCACTTTTTGTGCGCTCAATCTAAGCTCTCGCTCTAGGTACAAGCGCTCAGCTAACGCGAAAGATAAAATAATGGTTTGTGCACTTAAACCAATCAATAAACCGTAATCAGCTAAAACAAACGAATCGCTCCAACCTAAATGTTCTACTTCTTTATATATTGCTCCAACAATGTAGGCAAACCAAGCAAGCGTGAAATATCGCGCCTCTCGACTACCCTTAACCCACAGATAGGGCCCGATGCCGAACAACAGCAACTGACCAGGCATTATCAGCAAGAGAGAGAGTTTTAGTGTGTATTGGTATGGGAGAACGAAAGATAGAACTAAGGCTACTGCCATAAGCCCTGCATATAATTTTACTATCAAGGCCAATCTAGTATTGTATTCGTTAATTCTTAGAAATGAATAGGTAAACAAAAAAAGTGATAAAGCCGAGAAGGGAAACGAAACGACCACCGCCTGACTATGGATATACGGCAGGTCACTGAGTACCGTTTGAAATAAACTTCCCCTGAGCGAGGTAAAAAACACAAAGAACCCAAACAACGTCATTGCGTAGTAAAGATAGGTTGCTTCTTTTAGGTTAATGAACACAAAAATATTCATCAAACAAATAATAATGAGTACGCCAAAAAATAGCGCATATATCTGATTTTGAACATCGGAACTAATAAAGAACGCATACTCATCCCACAACAATAAGGGAATTTTCAACGAGCCGTCCGACATCACGCGAAGGTAATAAGTCTTTGCTTCTCCAGCGTCTAACTGAATTGGTACGGTAAAATTTAAGGTCGGCAAGGGTCGTTGATCGTAGGGTAGCTTGTCACCCATTGTTAGCGCGCGCTCTACTTGCCCTTCTTTCATCTCGAAAAAGTTAATATCATCAATTTGGGGGTAGGCTAATTCAACAAGATAGGCCTTTTCGTGTGCCCGCTCGTTCTTAACAACAAACCGTAGCCAATAAGCCCCTTTAACAATTCCCATGTTGAATACTTTGGACTCACTGGGGGTCCAGGAAAAACGCTCAGGAATTGACAAAAACGTTCGGATATCGTACTCAAGCTCGGCATCCCTAATGTATTCCACCGCTAGCACCGCACTGCTCGCGCCTTCTGGCAGGCTGGTTGCTGACGCTATCTTACTGACAAAGCTTAAAAATAGAATAACGACTATGAAATATATGCGGAACTTACAATAAGGCTTGCTCATTTTAGCCGCACACTCCGTTTCGCCCTTCTTCTTTTGCTGCATATAACTGCTTATCTGCCTTTTCGATTAGTCGTTCCGGCTGTAACGCTTCTTTGTCGTTCGCGGTTGCTACACCTAAGCTGATGCTCACCTTACCGTTATAGGTTTCATGACCAAATGATAGTGATTCGACTTCCTTTCGCATGGTTTCAGCGACAACCAAAGCCCCTTCGCGGTTCGTGGAAGGTAACAACACAACAAACTCATCCCCACCATATCGAGCAACAAGATCTATCGATCGAGAGACAGAGCCACACAATGCTTGTGCAACTGCTTTAAGACACTCGTCACCAAATACATGGCCACCTTGGTCATTCACTTCCTTGAAGTGATCAACATCAATAATAATCAACGAAAGCTCTGCACCCGAACGCGCCGCAGACCGGCACTCGTAATCCAAAGTGTCATCAAAGCACCGGCGATTAGCAATTCCGGTTAACGAGTCGGTCACATTGAGACGTAATAACATATCTCGCTGCTTTTTAAACTGTATTTGATTTGTAGCTCGAGCACGTACAATTTCTGGACTGAAGGGCTTAGTAATATAATCTGCGGCCCCCAAGCTAAGACCGTGTGTCTCTTCATCGACATTCCCTTTAGATGTAATAAAAATCACAGGGATATCATCAAGCTCCGGATTCGACTTGATACGCTTGCAAACTTCATAACCATCTTAGACTTAGAAGGATTCGGGTCATAGATAACCTCATCAATCAAAACCTTTGAGTGTTCTGTAAGGCGTAAATTAGAATCATCTTTAAAAGAGACTGCAATACGGCCATTGTCAGTAAGTAGTGTATCGTATAGTAATATTGTACTACCCACTACAGCTGACATAGCCGCATTGCTGTCACGTTTTATATTTCCCTCTCCTACCTGTTCAAATACATTTCCAATATCTGCCCAAAGTAGTGAAGGGAAAAGTATACTAGTCGCTACTATCTTTTTGGTTAATTGTAATAACTGCATCATCTGAATTTACCTGTAAATCAATTTTTCCAGAACAACTTGAAACACCAGTTGGACACGTACCTGATTCCTGAAGAATGTCAATGTTTCCATCGTCTCCAGTATAATCTACGATCAATATCTG
>ENA-OSET01002457-OSET01002457.1-sediment-metagenome-genome-assembly--contig:-NODE-2457-length-17937-cov-11.533259_pt1 | contig 17937 bp, 13 predicted proteins | sample MGYA00237882_ERZ534229 | MGnify/ENA primary metagenome ERZ534229 (study PRJEB26408, sample SAMN06266212) | sediment metagenome | isolation source: Hudson Canyon methane seep mesocosm | place... | reverse complement strand
CCAATGGATATAAACCAATTATTTAAAGAATATTTACATCAAAGTGGAACGCTTAGAATTTTTATTAAATATTATGTGAGAAAATATATTATTTAGTTTTAACTCTATCTCTAACGAGCGTACTTTTGCTTTACGGGTACGCTCGGCTTGCATGATATAATTAACTAACAAAGAACCTCTTCAGCCAAAACCCAAAAAGCAACAAATACTCAAGAACAATGTCAGAAGCGAATTGGCCCACTGAATCAACCTGCGAGTGCTTTACAAATTAAAAACTAAGCTATTATTTATCATCCACTTTTAAAAGGATTTATTTTGAAAACCGAATTTTGGCTAATAGTTAGCCTACTTCTGTGTTTAGCTTTATTAATTATCATTCCACCTCTTTTGCGCAAAAAGAAAATCAAAACTTTCGATATTGATCAACAGAACATTGAAATTGCTCAACAGAAACAAGCTGAACTCAAGGAGTTATTAGCAAACAATGCTATTGCTCAAGATGAGTTTGATACTCAGCTAAATGAGCTAGAACTCACCCTCGTTGATGATCTTTCTTTAACTGACACGACAGTTGCCAGACCTCAACAACATAATCGTTCGATTATATTTGCAATTTTAGTTTTTATTCCTATTGCTAGCATTTCACTTTATCTAACACTAGGAAACCCTGATGCGCTGTTAAAAACGACTCCCTCACCAATAGTCGCTAAAAATACGGCACATAAAAAACAAATTAACTCCGTTGATACCCTATTGAGCGGCTTAGTTAACAGGCTTAAGAAACACCCTGACGACCTAAGTGGCTGGCTGTTACTCGGCAAGTCTTATTCTTATCTAGGCCGTCCAAATCTGGCTGTTGATGCTTATGAAAAAGCATATAAGCTTTCAGGCGACACCCCAAAAGTCATATTGCAGTATGCTAGCGCCTTATTGGCTAACAATAAAAACAAATTTAATGACAACTCAAAAGCTTTGGTTTTAAAAGCATTAGAGCTTTTTCCAAACAATGGCGACGCGCTCTGGCTGGCGGGCTTACTAAAAGATCAACAACAAGATCACAGCTCAGCAATGACTTATTGGCAACAAGCCGAGCAAACAATGGATCCAAAGTCAGAACATTATAAAGCACTTAAATTAATGCTTACGAACACCGAGAACGCAGAGATTCCAGAAAACAGAGCCACTAGCAACATAATAACTACAAGCCAAAGCATAACGCCTGTATTAGCTGAAAAAACCAGCCTTCCTTCTAATGATCAACAAAAATTGATAGAGATGGGACGCTCTTATAAATCGAAAAAACAATACCAGCAGGCGATTGATGCTTTTTCCAAAGCAGATATCATTAACAGCAATCAAGCTCCAGCCATGTTGCTATACGCAGATTCACTGGTTATGAAAAATAAAAGCCATTTTTCTGAGCTGGCAAAATCACTTATATTTAAAGCTTTAAGCATTAGCCCGAACAATACCACTGGTCTTTGGCTGGCTGGAAAAGCTAAGGTTCAAGACGGCTCTTTTGATGAAGCACTGAGTTATTTGTATAGAGCAAAAAGTACCTTAAGCCCTGAATCAGGCTCATACGCTATTCTTGATAGCTATATTGCTAAAGTCATCACTCACAGCACTAACACTAAAAATCCGCAAACCATCATTAATCAACCTCCACTACAAGAAAAAATATCCCTTGATAGCAATGTTAAGACTATTACTGTTGCAGTCAGTTTATCTAAAAGTTTAATAAACTCAGTTAATCCTGAAGATACTTTATTTATCTACGCCAATGCTTTATCGGGCCCGCAGATGCCTGTAGCCATAGCCAGAAAGAAAGTTAAAGACTTACCCTTACAAATTCAGTTAACCGATGAATTAGCAATGACACCAGCAATGAAATTATCAAAATTTCAACAAGTCAGCGTAACCGCTCGTATTTCTAAATCGGGCAATGCTTTACGGCAAGCTGGTGACTTACTGGGAAAAGTTGATACTGTAAAGGTTGGCGAGTCAAAAACAATTCAAATTACTATAGATCAGATCATTTAAAAACATTTTGATACTCAGCTATGACTATAAAAACATTACAAAACACCTTTATCCTCTTGTTCAGTTTGCTTCTATTGGGCTGCCAAAGCAGTCAAATTAAAGAAAATAAACCGTTAGCAAATGAAGGCTATGTGGATTCTGATGATAATGTCCCCATTTATTATACTAAGACTGCTAACAAAAATTCACTGACACTGATTTTTATCCACGGACTGGGAGGTAATAGCAATTACTGGAAAGCACAAAAAGAATATTTTGCTAAAAACTATCAAGTTATAACCATAGATTTAGCCGGACATGGCTTATCTGATTCGGACAGAGAAAACTTTACAATCAGGCAATTTGCCAACGATATAGTTGCGGTTATAGATGAATTACAACTCTCTAATGTAGTGTTAATAGGACAATCAATTGGCAGTGCAGCAGCAATGGAATCCACATTAACCCGAGCTGACAAAGTGATAGCAAATATAGCTGTTAACAGCTTTGAAACAAATGAGCAGTGGCCCAAGGCTTCAGAAATAGACGAGAACATGCGTCCCTACAGGGAAAACTTTTATAAAACGATGTATCCTGTCATTAAAAACAAATTTGCTCCTTATACGGATAAGTCACTGATCTATAAAGTGGCTAAAGATATTGCTTTAACCCCTCCCGACATTGGTATTAGTGGATTAGAAAACCTATATCAATGGATGGCAAACGATTATAGTCATTCCAGAAGCAAACTATCTGTTCCTTTAATTCATATCAATTCCAAAGCAATTAAAACCGTAAACAATAAGCAGGATATTTTCATTCCAATTAAAACATCTGGGTATTTTAGCCCTCTGGAAGCACCCAATAAGTTTAATCAGGCTTTAGAGAAAGCAATAGAAATATTAAAATAAGTTAGCATAAACATTCTCTATATCAGCAATTTTAATTTATTTTTCTCTTCAGCCATCTCTAGCAGTAGAGGGCTGAAGTCAAAAGCATTAGCGCCTACCCTCGGCGAGATCATCAACAACTGTGAACACTCCTACTCGTTGAATTTTTTAACTCATACCAAGTAAATGATCTGCTATGAGCCCCAATGCTGTTGACTTAGGAAGTGAGGCTTTAGCCTCGTATGTTTCAAGCGAGGCTAAAGCCTCACTTCCTAAAGTCATTTTTGTCTTAATTCAACAGCATTAGGTATGAGTCCCTCCCTCCAGGAAGTATTAAAAGTTATAGCGATATCCTGCAATAATAAAATAACCTTTGGTTTGATCAAACTCATCATTATTAGAACTTGTTGCTATTTCGTCCGCAGTACGTTGCTGAAACTCCCATTCTCCTCCCGCTTCCAACTCTAATTGCAAGCCCTTTATAATACGATGCGTTATCCGTATTGAAGGGTTGTAAGCATATCGCTTAGTTCCATTTTCATTATCACGCATTGTGAATCGAAACCGTGGATTTACCCGTAATGCTTTTGTGACTGGGTATCTTGCGTTAAGATTAATTGAACTGGTATTTGAACTTTTGGTATCGCTATATCGCAGCCCTAATACATAAATATCACCCTCAGTTAACAAACTATTAGCAGTTAAATCCATCGAATAAGAATAATCAAAACCAGAACCCTGACTTGCTTCCACTCCTCCCGATGCTTTAGTTCCTGAAAGGGTAGTCATCCTGAAATCACCATTAAGCTGGAATTTCTCCGACAATGGCCTAGATAAACTCAGAGCCATACTATGACTGCTTGCTGTTCGATCTTTTGCCAACTGTTTAATTTCATCCATGGAGAAAAACTGTTGTAACTGATCGACTGTTTCAACGCCTCTAAAGCTTTGTCCTTGAGTGGCATTACTCGTCGTTAGAAAAGGCGATGTTCGATAATCATATGAAAGATTGATTACCGTTCGATCAGAAAAACCCCACTGCCCCGTAAACAAGAAGGTATTTATACTTTCATGATAAACATCATAATCAATAAAGCTAAAAAATGACTTATTTTCTTGAAAGTACCTAACTTCCCCTCCTACAGCTCTCCTATCCAGCAATTTATGATCATACTGCTCTATGAAAAACAAATTAAAATCCCAGGCATTATCAAAAGTCCCTAAATCTGCGTTAATACCATAGAAATATAGGTCATTATTAATAAACATATCTCTGGACGATCCCACAGAAAAGCCGGAAACAAAATTTAATCGTATTTTTTCTAAGGCTGGAACTGATAACACTACGCCATCAAAACGACCTAAAATCCCCCCTGTGCTTCGTGACTGTCGCCCCACACGAAAGTCCATATCCAGCGCTGTTTGCTTTAAATCCAGATAAAAAGTACTTATCCTTTTTTCATCTTCAATTGAAGATTCCAGATTAAAATTATAGCTACCCGAAAACCTGCTAGCCATTTGATAGTTTTGAGCTTGAAGCTTAGAAGTAATATCCAGACCGTTCTGCAATGCAGAACGATTTAACCTTGAACGATCATCGTTAAATTTATTTTCATGTCGATTATAAAATTGTGAAAAACTGCCAAAAGTATCCCATTGCAACCCAACCTTTTGCTTGTCTTTGCTTTTCCCTTCTTTCAGCTTTTCCTTTGGGTCAGCTTCTGAAGTGATAATACCAAGCAATCTCTGGCCTACCCTTTCCGCATCCTTTCCTTCTGGATATAGTTTTAGATATTTTTCATAATTAAATTTAGCATGTGCAAACTGTTTGTTTCTCTCTCTTGCCAAACCTAAAAATTCTAAAGCCTGCTTTTCATAAATAGTTTTTCTGGCTCTAATGGTCACCTTGGTATAAAGCTGTATTGCGCGAGTATAGTCTTTATTCAACATAGCTCGCCTGGCCTCATTCATAAAACTGGCTAGCTGCAGATTCTGCTCACCTTCTACAACGTTTTGTTTGACATTAATTTCTTCTGGTTCAGTCAGTTTTACTGCAGCTTTTTTATCAGCCTTAGGAGGTAATTGGGTAATGCGTACAGGATGAAATACTTTGACTAAGATATGAAATGCATTAGTACCAGGCAACACTTCATATTTAACCGTTCTCTTAAAATAAAGCAAAATGGCACCGTCCAAATCGACTGTAACATTGTATAAAGGTAATTGAGCTGATGGGCTCCATGGTAATGTTTCAAAGTTAGTAGGCAACTCATCAAGCTGTATAGCACTCCCCATTCTTCTTACTTTTAACCTGAGTAAATTTCCTTGTTTTAAGGGAGTATAAGACACCACTGTTAATTGCTGATTTAAACGGATATCAACAATTGAATAATCCTGTTGAGTTTCAACCGTTATGGACTCCAATATTCTATCCTCAGCCCGCCCTGTCAGTGGAAAGCTTAAAACTAAACAAAAATAAAATAAGGCGGGCGCTTGTTTAAGAAAAGAAATAACTGAATTCATCTAGACGCAGGTTCTGAAAAAGGGATGATATGAAGGTAAATAGAGACATTTCAGTGAAGAAATGTCTCCTAGTATTACCAATGTACGCAGATATTATTTGCTATAAGACTTTGGCTTTATCAAAGCAGAACTGATGAAAACATAATTCTAAATTAGCTGGGAACAGATATGCTGTCTGCAAAAGCTTTAAATCATTGTTATTATTTTTTAATTTCATATAGCTTCATTAACTAATTAAATAGTCTTGTGTTTGGGGAAAGCAGTAGAAACAGCAAAGGCATTACCACGCCCCTCTGAATGGCCTATGATCAGGCCCCCGCCGTCTTTGAGAGATGCTTGAGAATGTTTTATCTTTATACACATGACAACTGCCTGCACAATTGGATAACTCATTGACACTGTAATAAACAGGATTCGGCCCAATGGTTTTTTTATGATATTGCTGCTTGTAATCTACAGCATGGCAACTGCTACAACTGCCAGTAAGATTATCGTGATTAAAAGTCACATGGCTCCATAAATTACTCCTATGACAGTCTTCACACGTGTTATGGGTACCAGGATGATTAGCGGGTTTACCATCTGCTGCTTTACCGTTGTGACATGAAGAACACGAGCCTGTTACCGATAAGTGATCAACCCTGTAGACAGGCGTCCAGGTCCGTCTTCTATGACAGTCATTACAGGTATTAGTCGTTGTAATATGAGTCGCTGTCTTGGCATTTGCTGAAGTCCCGTTATGACAAAGCGAACAGCTACCAGTAACATTACTATGATCCATCACTACCTGAGACCAAATATTGGTTATATGGCAATTATCACAATGGTTATCACTGGAAATATGCTTAAAAGGTTTACCTTCGGCCTGTTTGCGGTTGTGACATGAGAAACAACTTCCCAGAACGGCAGCATGATCAACTCTCGAAACCGGGGCCCAATTGTTCTCGTTATGACAATCCTCACAAGCCTTCAAGGTGTTAATGTGCCTAATTGGTTGCCCGCTTGCCTGGTGTCCATTATGACAAGATGAACAAAGACCAAGCGCAGCAGTATGATCAAAATGGCTTACTGGTGACCAACTACCAATTTGGTGACATAAATAGCATTGTTCAGTGGTTTTGAAATGATTGGCTTTCTTAGCCATTGCTACCGTGCCATTATGGCAACTCACACAATTATCAGAAACATCTGGATGTATTAGTTGTTGTTCAAATGAATCATTACTAGCCGATACCAATCTCTCAGCCTGCTGAACTATAATGTTAGTCTCTTTGCCTACTGTATCAATAACGATAGCTTCATCAGCTATATCATTCACAAGCACAGGCTGCTGTTTAGCAGTAACAACAAGTTCCGCTTCAGCAATAGCTCCAGCTTGAACACTTTGTGCTGAAGCCTGAACAGAATCTGCCTGAACTGATTCCTGATCAGTTGCACCTGTCCAGACTCCCCCGGCGTTAAAATGACAATTATCACATTCCTCACTGCTAGGAATGTGTCTTACATGCTTTTCTATTCCGTAGGCTGTTCCTGAGTTATGACAATCATCACAAGTGCCTTGAAGAATATCTCCGTGATCAACACCACTAATTATTGTCCAGTTGCTAGTAATATGACAGCTGTCACAAGTATTACTAGAACGCATATGTGTCCGTGGATTAAAGAACCCTGCCGGATCGTGAGTACCGTCATGACAACTATAGCAACTCAAAGACGTTGTAGAATGATCAAAACTACCAATCTTAAAAGTGGAAGTATTATGACAGTCATCACATTCTGCATCAGTAGGAATATGTGAAGTATGCTTTTCTGTTCCGTAGGATGTAGCTGGGTTATGACAGTCGTCACAAGTGCCTTGAAGGACATCTCCGTGATCAACCCCGCCAATTGTATCCCAGGCATTGGGTTTATGGCAGCTTTCACAGCTATTACTGGCCTGCATATGATTAGGGCTATAAAAGGTCGCACCTGAGTGATTTCCATCGTGACACCCATAACAATTAGCCGTAGTAGCGCTATGATCAAAAGTTGCGCCATAAAAATCAGTGGTGTTATGACATTCATCACAAGTGTCACTGCTGACGATATGTTGTGCACTTTTACCGATTGAAATATCACCATTATGACAACTAACACAAGTCCCTAAAACATGATCATGATCAACTCGGTTAACGGGTTCCCATACATCGGTACTGTTGTGACAACTTTCACAGCTAGTAGTCGAGTTAATATGGCTAGCACTGTAGAAACTGGCTCCTGAATGTTTACCATCATGACAACCATAACAATTAGCAGTGGTACTGCTATGGTCAAAAGTTCCTGTTGTATAAGTGGAAGTATCTAAATGACAGCTATCACATTTTGCACTGGTCTGAATATGATTTGTCGATTTACCCACTGCAATACGATCATTATGACAGCCCTCACAATCTCCAATCACCGCATCATGGGTTTTAAAGTTTATTTCTGCCCAATTAACTCCGTTATCACCATGACATTCATCACAGTCATTAGAACTATTAATATGACCAGGGTTCTTTCCTAATGCTGTAATGACAGTTGAACTGTTATGACAACCATCACAACTACGTGCTGTCCCTTTAAATACTCCACGCACATGGCAAGCTGAACATTCAACATCCTGATGCGCAGACGATAGAAAAAAGCCTGTACTTAAATGATCAAAATCGGTATTTGCCTGATCAGTTCGGGAATCGGCTAAAATAATCGGCGAAAAAACAAATACCAGTAGCAATAGAAGAGATGATAGATGAACAGTTTTTTTAAACTGACCTACGCTGCATTGCAAACAAGTCAACAATAAAGCAAACAAACAGATCAAAACCTGAAATACCCTTGTTTCTACAAGTAAGTCATTTTTAAAACTCAAATTCAGCATTAACGAACCAACCTTAAATCTTTAAAAGAGCTAGTCACATGACAGCGCTCACAATACACAGACAGACTCCCTTCATGTACATCATCCTTTTTATGACAAGAAATACAGGTTGTTAACAAATGAATTTCATCTTCAACGGGATCCATATGGCATGCGTGACAATCTAAATCTTTATGTCCTCCATCCAGTTCGTAATCAGTTTGTGTATTATGATCAAATTCCCATATCCCCCAGCCATTAGGGTTATGGCACTGTATACATCTAGTTCCTAGTTTTTTCTCGTGTACATCATCTAATTTATGGCAAGAATCACAGCTTAATTTTGCATCGGTATACACTTGAGAAAGATGGCACTCCTCACAAGGTGCAGTGGCATGTAAACCAACTAAAGGGAAGCCCGTCATATCATGGTCAAAAATGATCTTTTTGTTCCAGCCTTCTTCACTATGACAATCATCACATTCTTTACCTTGATCTTCCATGTGCACATCATCCTGAACATGACAACCTACACAGACTGTTTTTAATTCTTCTTTATAAATATTTTCTTTATGGCAACTTGTACACTCAAGATCTTTATGTGTGCCTTTTAAAGGAAAATCAGTGGTATCGTGATCAAAACGAAACTCTTTCCATTTCGTTGTTAAATGACAATCATTGCATAGCCGACCATTTTGTGATCTGTGCTGATCATCTTTTTCATGACATGAAAAACAATCCGTTTTCATTTCTTTATCAAAAATAGGCTCTTTATGACAGGCATCACATACCACCTCTTTGTGACTATTGCGTAAAGGAAAGTCTGTCTGATCGTGATTAAACTTACCTTTATCCCATCCTTGTGCAGTATGACAATCCTGGCAGCGATCTCCATAGCGAGCACCATGAACATCATTAATAATATGGCAAGTCACACACTCTATAGAAAGCTCCTTACTCATGTTTTCAGTATGACAACTCTCACAAAGCACCTCTTTATGTTCATAACGTAAAGGAAAATCAGTCTGGTCATGGTCAAACTTATAATTCAGCTCACTCCACTGCTCTTCGTTATGACAATCGTCACATTGTTGACCTAACAAGCCTTTATGCGGCTCATCTTCCTGATGACAGGCAAAACACTCGAGTGGAGCATCACGATATTGTTTATCTTTTTTATGACAATCTTCACAAGGGGCTGTTTTATGACTGCCACGTAATTCAAAATCAGTCTGTTTATGATTAAATGTTGAAGTTTCAAACAGCACAATAACAGCATCCCGGCCTTTATGATCCGTATGACACGCTGTACATCGTCTATCTCTAACCAGCTTATCCCCATGATAGCCTTTCTTTTTAAACACATCTAAATCAATTTCCTGATGACAGTGTCTGCATAATTTACTTTGTGCTGCCTGACTAAAGTTTTCATGACAATCTTCACATCGATCTTCAAACTTTGCATGCCCTTCAATTAATTTTCCTGGCATCACTAATTGCTCAATACGTAAAGCAGAGGCAGGTTGAGAATAAGCTAACAGAGTAAAAAACAACAGCAAGATAAGTCTAAGCATTTATATTAATAAAAAGAGGGGGAACTAAAGAAACAATTGATAACTAACGCCAACAAAAAACATCGATTGTAGAGACGTTGCATGCAACGTCTCTACTACTAAGGTTACTCAATAGCAGATTAAACTTTTCTATTATATTTAGACATTCCGGTCAAACAAAATAGAGCTGAAAACATAAACCATATTGCTGCAGGAACAGGAACTGTAGTAACCGGAGTTGAAATAGCAACCGCAGTAATATCATCAACACCCAATGTTGCCAAAATCTTATCTACTCCCCATGCATCGGCATAATCCATACTAGATAAAATACGTAAATGAGACACATCGCTTAATACTTCTTCTGCTGTCCTTTCACCTCGAAAGCGACTTAAATCTGTGACCGCCAAACTTAAACTTATGTCATGCCACTTTCCATCTGCTGCCAATACTGTAGGAACACTGGAAACATAGCGAGAATATACTCTATCAGGTCCACTGTCATAAATTGCAAGACGCATATAAAGATTTTCAGCAGAAACCGCTTTCATTTTCATACTAATGGAGCCAATTTGACTATAATCCCCGGCCCATTGAGCTTCATTAAAAAAAACCATTCTTGAGTGTGCGTCACGATAAAAAGGATCAGGAATTCCGCCATGAGAGTGGACTTCAAGAAAACGGTTACTCTCATCTCCGTTAGCTAAATTAATAGGAGGTAAAGCAGAGGCATCGCTTCTGGGGCTAGAGCCTTTGACCCAGGACATAGTTGTCCCTGTTTCGAAATCATCTATCATGCCTGGCAAAACTACCACGGCCGATGCAGTCCCTATTGCAAAAACATAACAAACAAGGCCGATAAAAATTATAGACACATTTCTCATTTTATCTCTCTCTAAATAACACTATTTTGAACGCAAAAAAACAGTATCTTCAAAAGGCACTGTTTTTTAACAAACTCAAATATACAAAACTAATAATCATGATAAATCTGATTAAGACAAGCAAACCACCTTAGCTTGAGTTTTAAATATTTCCACTGTTTAATGACTGAGTTTACTTATTATAGAAACCTGCTTTAAAACTACTGGCCTTCAATACATCCTTGTACTGTCAGCCACATCATTAGTTTTATGTCATTTATCAGTTAATAACATCAAATTAAGCTTCTTTACGCTTTCTTGATATTGACAAACCTGCTAGAGCAGAAGTAAACAACCATACTGCGCCAGGTACAGGAACTGCAGAAACACCATCGTCACCGCTAATACGCGCTTCTAGTAATGCTGTTGCTGTATCAGTTGAAAAATTAATATCATCAACCCAAAGATCGGCAACAACTTCTTCGCCAGCGTTATAGCCTTCAAATGGCCCACGTCTATCCAGATAAGTCTCACCAAAAACACCATGGGTAAAACGGATACCAGAAATATTACCTAACACTTCTGATAGGCTGAAAGCTGCACTTGACTTGCCATGACCGCCCTGAGAAACCATATGTAAATCTTCTGCAAGATCAAATACCACATCATGCCATTGACCATCAGCAACTACCGAAACGCCTTTAGTTGCAAAACGTGTGCGTAATCCAGCCAATGTATTACCAAAAGCAGCATGCATTGTTAGATCAACAGGACCATCATTTTTCATTCTGGTGGTAATTGATTGAACCCCCATAGCACTGTAGTTACCTCGGTAATCATTACCTGACATCAAGGCAATTCTTTTATCATGCTCACGTGCATCAGGGCCATTTGAGATATATCTCAAATAATGATTGCCATTTTCTTCCATGCCAACAGTCATAGGTACCTGAGCCACGCCACCTTTATGCCAGCCTGAAAGTGTTCCATCTTCAAAATCAGTCATTGGGATAACTGTTGCATTTGCACTAACGCTAGTTAATGCTATAGCCAGAACCGTTAATGGTGCTAATATATTTCTCATTTTATTCTCCTAAGTATAATTCCTTTATCATCCGCATTACCTTGCAATGATATGAGTCAGGAATAATCAAATATTGATTAAGCTGCTGCTTGTAAACTACGTTTTCTCATAAAACCTAATAAACCTAAAGCAGGCCCCATTAGGAAAATAGCAGCAGGAACGGGAACGGCTGAAATACTGCCATCAGCTGTTAGCAAGAAGGCTTTTGACATACTTCTTCCCGCCTCTTTATCAGTCCAGAAACGACCTCGACCTACAATATCGCCATTATCATTAATACCATAGCCTTCACGCAATTCTTGCCATAAAGCCTGATCTTCAGCTGACAGCAAGCTGTATAAGTTATACATCGCACCATTGCTATACAAGAAAGCAGCAGACCTTCCTTCATCAGTTATCGCTTTACCAACAACATCACCGTTGTTATTAATATCATAGCCTTCAGAATCACCGCCCATGCCACCTAAACTTTGCATGCCATTGACTTCATCGTAGATAAAAGCAGTGTAGTTTTTATCGCTATCCAATGAAAAACCAGTGACCTGACCACTTTCGTTTATTCCTCTGGCTTCTGAGTAACCAGAATTATCTAGAGAACCTAAGTTTGTTGTGACACCATCGTTATAAATAAATGCGTTTGCTGATCCATTTACAGTTGTCGCTGTGCCTACAACTTGATCACTATCATTAATATCAAAAGCAAAAGAACGTGCGCCGCCTAAAATAGGACCTTGTAAAGCTTCCATGCTGTTTGTAGCTGTGTCATATACAAATGCTTTATGGTCAGAACCATCAGCCAATGTATTAGACCAGCCAACGACTTTACCATTGTTATTAATACCATAGGCGCGAGAATCTCTACCCTCACCAAGAGTTCCCAACTCTTGTGTATACCCCGTTAAATAGTGATTAACATAAGCTTTGTAGATTCTTTGTCCATTGGCATCTTCTCCAGTATGAGAGAAACCAGCGGCCATTCCTGAATCATTAACAGCTTCAGCTTGTCCGCCTCGGCTACCACCCAGGCTACCTAAATCCTGAACGTAAGATCCATCATAAGTAAATCGAGCACTATGTGTAGTCCCTCTAGCATCGGTATCAGGGCCCGTTGGGTAGCGTCCACGTGAACGACCAACAATTAAACCTGTGTTACTAATATCATAGGCATAAGAGAAATCCCCACCTTGAAGTACGCCAAGATCAACCAAATTATAGGAAGGGGCGGCAGAAGCACTTAAACTTGCTGTACTTAATATTGCAGCAGCAATCAGTGAATGTTTAATTTTCATATTTATTCCAAATATACTAAATGTTACCTGAGAGGTGAAAAGCCGAATTATATATTCTGAGAAAACGTCTAATTCAAATCCTTTCAGGATGAAAAGTGAAATATTAGCCCCTTCTCTAATACTTCGTTTATTGCAGTTATAATCTACTTATAATTCACAATACATAATAAAAGATGAGAAAGCTTAAGCCTTTACACCTTTACGCGATGACATTCCAACAAGCCCTAAAAGCCCTGAAACCATCAACCATGCTGCACCTGGAACAGGAACCGCTGAAACATTCGCAGTGATATCATCAACACCCACTGTTGCTGCTATTGCATCAACTGACCCCCATTGAGGATAGGCTTTATTTGAAACGAATTTAAATTCATGGATATTCGAAATAGCCGCCTGAAAGGATCCTTCCTCTGAAGCTACAAAAGTACTGCCGGTCCATGCATCCCACTGACCTGGACCTTGAACATAATAGTCTGAAGATTTTAGTGAAAAAGAAAAGTCATTCCACTCTCCATCAGTTGCAACTTGAAATGGATCTTTACTGGAATAATATAAATCATCATTACCGTGAAAACCAAGGCGTAAATAGATAAAATCTTCAGTAGGTGATGTTGCGAAAACCCTCCCGGTTATGGCATCAATATCACTATAATCACCCGCCCAAGTAGTTTTATTATAAAATGCTACTCTTCTGTTTGCAGAGCTATTACGAGATCCCGTAGAAGTATATTCCAGATATTTATTGCCATTGAGCTCATTTTTGACCTCAGGCCGAGTAGCACCATCACCTACTTGCGGCCTTTCTGCAATAGTCCAACCACTAGAATCACCAGCTTCAAAATCATTCATAAAACCTGGCACTACTAGTTCGGCTGATGCTGATGACATTCCAGCCACCAAAACCCCAGCAATAGCAATCGGTTTAATTGTATTTCTCATTATATTAGTCTCCATTTATTTACAAATATTATCTAGAAATGAAACTGAGTCTTTTTAATGCTTAGCAGGCACCCAATATGTACAACTTAATACCTGAAGCAACAATAGCATCTAGCAATAAAAGTCAGTCACAGCATCATTTCCACTGCCCCCCTACCGTTGAATGTATTCTTTCCTTCAGAGTTACAAGCTGAAATTTACAGCCAAAATGTAGAAAAAACACAGACACAATAAATACAGCAACATCCATGCCATAATCTCAGGAGGATATAACAACACTCATGTTTTTTTACTTCAAGTCTCAATAACAGAACCACAAAAGCAATAACCTAGTAAAACCCTAAGTAAATAAACGCAGATGCTATTACCTAAAAACTTTGTTCAGACACAAATAGTGACACAGCTAAAAATATCTTTACCTCTTATCAATCGAGTCAAATAACTCAATTTCCTTCTCACACTTAGGCAATTGACACACTTTACATCGAAATGCTAACAAGCTTCCTACAAATACCCCTTAGTTAAATTCATTTACAAATTCAACACAAAACAACATATAAGCCATTGATAATAATAAATATAAACCGCACTATAGAACAAGACCTTAAATAAATAGCAGCATTCCAGCATAAGGGAGATGGAAAAAAAATAATCATCCAATCTTGCTGATCTTTGTGTCCGTCTTCAGCGAGGTAGCAACACTTACGTAGCTTGCTGTGCGCCTATTACCCCCCATCTGAATACAAACAAAAACCCTGCCCAAATATCGGACAATTATTTCTTTTCAGCCCCCTAAGATAAGATATTGATAGTCACAAAAGCGCCGACCATACATTCATGTAACTAAAACCCGACAGATAATTAAATCAAACTACAGCGTTAGGAACCTTAAAAGAATGAACTTACCCGCTTTAAAGCTCCACTAGCATTAAGTTTAAGAGTAATGCTAGTGGAGCGCAGTGCTTTAGCCTGCATTAGGCAACTCGCAATAAATAAACCATTACTCATCGTTCCTACGCTCCAGCGTGGGAATGCAGCTTGTGATGCTCCAGCGTCACGGAACGCTGGAGCGTTCAGTAATGAATTCCCACGCAGAGCATCACTGCCATTAAGTTAAGGGATTAGTCCGTTGGGGCGCAGTGCTTTAGCCTGCATTCATAGCTAAAAATAGCAGGCTAAAGCACTGCGCCCCGACAAGCTATATTTTTATAGCTAAATTATCATGATTGGGTATGAATATTTTTATGATATCCCTAACTAGAATACAACAGGCAAGCTGTTGAACTTTGCGTTATCGTTTCACTTTCCAAGCAGGGACTATTTCTACGGTAAGAAAAGTGAAGTGTTGTACTCAGTTTAAATTCGAAAATTCAACGGTGGGCAATAAAGACTGCCCACCCTACATTTCTATTCTTTACCCCGTAGCAGCCATGAAAAACTCATATAATATTTAATTGATTCTTGTTACTATTAACGGTATGCAGCGATTGAGTATTTATTTTCTGGCCTTTTTGACTTTCTGGATGTCCATCTGGATGGTGACCGATATTAATGATTTTTCTGAGCAGGCAGATGTTTGAAGGTGTAAATCCGAAGGTCATTTTGTTTGATTTCTATGGCACTCTTGCTAGCATAAAAACAGATGAGCAGGATATTCAGCCATGGTTTGTGGTGGCATCATACCTGAGTTATCGAGGTGTGAAAATCAGTGCTAATGAATTACAAAATATGTACTTTAATTGCGTGCAAGAAAGGTTGGAAAGTAGCCTGGAGTCATACCCGGATGTTGATGTCATGCATATCTTTACCGATATTCTAGCTAGATTAGGAATGGAAAGCTCGGAAGATTTAGTGAGAACTATTGCTCAACTCTTTCGTTCCTTAACCATTCATGAATTTCAGTTGTTTTCAGACACGCTTCAGGTATTGCATGCACTTTCAAAAAAATTTAGGCTTGGATTGGTGTCGGATAGCCAAGAGGTCTATATTATTCCAGAATTACGTCTGGTTGGCTTAAATAGCCTCTTTGAGACAGTTGTAATTTCGTCGCGATATGGATATCGCAAGCCTGATCCTCGGTTGTTTCAACAAGCATTAAAAGAAATGGGATTAACCATGATGGATGATGTTTTATATGTAGGAGATAACTGGGAGCGCGATATAGTTGGGGCTAGCAACGCGGGCATGCAAGCCATTTTGATTCAACGTAGTAATGAACAATATGCTCTCCATGATAAAACAATTCCGATATTATCTGATCTACGAGGCTTACTTTGTCTACTTTAAGCAGAAGAAGCCGTATGACTTAAAGTTAGATTGTTGGGATGATTAACGGTAGATTTGAAAGCAGATCGATTGATTAGTGAACATCCTTGGTATAAAGCTTTGTGAGATGATTTACAGTAGCGTTATAAACGCTATCAAAAGATATTTGATAAGCTTGATATTGCTAAGGAAGAAAGCCTAATAACGGGAGCAACCTTGCGTGGTGAGGTTTATGGCGCTAATGGATTTCATCAAAAGATCAGTCAGTTGATTTCACGATCAGCTAAGTCGGCAGTCTTGAAAATTGATGCTGGAAATTCTGGGAAGCAGCAATCATTATGAAGGCTATTCAAGCTTAGGTTTAACTCATAAGTGCAACTCCTTTTTAAGTGGTGAATAATAACCTGGTGCGGTGATCTTTACTTAAATGAATGTTATCCCGTTTAGAGTTGCTGGATTTGATTGTTTCTATTGACATGCCTTGAGTGTTAGGGGCATAAAATATGTGGGTCTGAATAATAACTTGTTGAAAAAGGAAATCGAGACTCAATCATGAATATAAAGGCTGATAGCAGAGTTGAGCGATTCGTAGATGACACATTGTCAGTTGACGAATACAAAGGTGGGCTTCTTCTTTCTTTACAGAAAATAATTCTAAAAATATGCCCTGATGCTCAGGAAGAACTAAAATATGGTGGTCTCGTTTTCAATGTAAATGCCGAGTTAATTTGTGGCATATTCATATATAAAAAGCATATTTCTCTTGAATTTAGTTTTGGGAATGAATTCTCAGACCCAAGAGGATGCTTGGAGGGGAGCAGGAAATACAGAAGACATTTGAAAATCATGAATGAGAAAGACATTGAAAATAAGGATGTTGGGTTTTTCGTATCACAAGCTTTTGAACGTTAACTCATCACGTTTGAGTAATGAAACATATATCAAGGGTGCAGCCAATTTGATTTCAAAGGAAGCATGGGGTATTTGTTGTTAATTTTCAAGCTGGCTGACCCCATGATTTGTGCCATGATTTGACCCCATGATTTTATTACTAAGATATTTATTAGTTAATAAGATTACTTGCTCTGTATGATCCACCCATAAAGCTTTAGCTTTATTGTTTTTTTCTAATTGAAACGTAAAAAATGCATTTATAATCGAAATGATAAGAAATATAACAATAAATGATAATCTTGGTTTGAACATTTATTTCCCAATCTAAATTAGTTTACTTGCTAGATGCTGGTATCGTGCTATCCGATTATATTTTTATTGCTCTTATACATTATAAAGTATCTTGTAAAGATGCTAACCTGATAGAAAGGACAAGTCAAAGAAGGTGTTTAAGGTGAGAAGTGCTTAAACATTGGACTAGTAAATTAATATTTGCGCTGAATAACTGACGTCAGCTATTGGCTGTTTTGAGCCAATCTATATTTGACAGCTAGTTGTCAGAAGAACTTAGAGCAAATTGATAAATGTGTACGATCAAGTTCGAATCAGTACATATAAAACCATGTTAATTAAAAACCTTCCATTTCACTCGACTGATGAGTTATGTGACAGTACACCTTCAACTAACAAAAAACTGCCAACACTATATTTAGCTTTAATTTCCTGTTCCTGATCCA
>ENA-OSET01002456-OSET01002456.1-sediment-metagenome-genome-assembly--contig:-NODE-2456-length-17945-cov-9.346597_pt1 | contig 17945 bp, 16 predicted proteins | sample MGYA00237882_ERZ534229 | MGnify/ENA primary metagenome ERZ534229 (study PRJEB26408, sample SAMN06266212) | sediment metagenome | isolation source: Hudson Canyon methane seep mesocosm | place... | reverse complement strand
AATTCTGTACTTAGTCCAGTCTCTTCAATGCTGGTGGGACGAGTGATAACAGGAGATTTATTCTGACCTAAGCCATCACTGCATAGATTAGCTTCAGTAGATTCGTTGACTTCATCCAGAACAGGTACATCATTGTCGTACTGTTCTGCTAGTCTTTCTGAAAATTCTATTTGGATATTTTTATTTTCAGTATTCATGACTAATCTCCATTATTGGGTCTTGCTGTCTTTACAAACCACGGTTACAAGCCATTAGAGGCAATAAACATTTTTAAAAATGTAAAATCCAGAGCTGAAGTCCACCATAGGGTCACAACACAACCTGTTGCAATGGCGACTGCGTAAGGGAATCTTAAGCTTGCAGCTTCTCCTTGGGCTGGAGGGAAATACATCAACTTTCCAGTATAAAACAGGTGTTTGAGAATCAGGAAGTAGCGGCTGAAGTAGCGCTTTAAGCCTCTTCGTACTATGAGTATTAATAATCCCAGCACCGAACCACATAACAATGTAAGCCCTGCGGCTAAGAGAATATCCATTGGACCTAATATTGTTCCCAGTGCAGCCATTAGCTTAATATCACCAGCTCCCATTCCCCCACCAAGAAAGAATGGCAGCAAAATTAATAAACCAACGCTAAAGCCATAAAGTGCTGTTAAAAAGCCTTCCCAACCCAGAAACCAAGTTTGCAATACAATACCGGCCAACATGGTGCCATAAGTTAAGAGGTTGGGAATTCTGTGTTGCTTAAAATCAAACCACTGAGCAATTAATAGAATGAGTAACATTAGAACAGTCGAAAAATCATGTGTGATATAAGCCAACATTTTGATATTCCTCCTGACTATTCTATTTTTCATGATTTGTTGATAGTAGGTAAAATTGAACAATCCATATCTGTATCAGTCTATAATTAAATTTCTAAAAGGGACGCAAGCGCCCCTTTTGGAAAACTAACCGGCTGGAGGAGTACAAGCTGTCCCATCATTTATATCCTGGCAAATACCATCAATGACAGTCCCAACCTGCTCCCCTAACATATCAAATGAAGCAACAACAGCAGCCCCCACCAAACTACCGGCAATGGCATACTCAACCGTGGTCAAGCCTTCTTCTTCTTTAATCAGCTCTAGTAATTTTTGCTTAAATGAAATCATTGTCTTTCTCCACTTCGCATCTTATTTTTTAAGAAGTGATACGACTTTTTGATATTTTCAGACACTACTCACCAATTCGCCGCCACCTGAAATTTTCTGTATCTGACATGCCCTACCCTGGTTTGGCTTCTCTGACTGTTCATATCGACTAAGCCAAAACAACTCGCAGGTCTTACATCAGATACATCAAAATTAGCAACGATTAAAAATAGTCGTTAGGAGAATCTTGTACAAACACTGGTGAAATCTTGCACAATTAAAATTTACTTAAGATAAAAAACTTTTACAGTTTTTAACTTTTCATCATTGTTCATATTTCAAATTTAGGTCTAAAGTTAAAAAACAAATAGACTGATCAATTCAGCAAACTAAAGAAAAAAGGCATAGAAACAGGAATAGTAACGTTGATAATCTACCCAGCTAAGAGGCAGTGTTAATCAACGGGTTGAGTGAGTAGATATTGTGAGATGATCAAATGAAACTTAATCATTTAATCATCCGCTAACGCCTGTAAAGACTGTATGTGTTCTTTAGATGGAGCACTGCGGGTCAAGGATGCTGTAATGGATAAGCCTTTAGTTTTATGGATTAATTTGAATACCTCTGAGACACAGTCTCTATTGCCTGCAGTATTCAGAAAATATTGTCGAGTTCAGCTAATTTCAGCTGATGACATCCACCCTCATACCATCGTACAAATCGCTCCAGATCTTATCTGCTTTGAATATGATTACCCCGACCTTTCCAGTCTCGGTATTATGATGAAAACCAAGCAGGAACATCCTTCGTATCCGGTTATGATGTTTACTGAACAACACTCAGAAGCCATGGCCGTATGGGCATTTAGAGCGGGGGTATGGGATTATTTTGTTAAACCGGTTGGTGATCAGCAAATAAAAAACATTGCAGACTCACTCAATGAACTTTGCGAAAAACGTCGAAGCAGGGGTAGTAAAAGTGAAGTGGTTACGCATCATTTTCAAACACTACCGAATGAAGTCCGGTTTCGTAAAAGTCAGCTTAAATCCGTAGATGTAAGCCCTGCAATAGACTACGTACAGCGCCATCTTTGCGAAAAAATTGTTGAACAAACCGTTGCCGAAACATGTCATTTGAGCTTATTTCGCTTTAGTCGTATGTTTAAAGCGGCTCGAGGTATAACATTTCAAGAATATTTATTACAACAACGAGTACAAGAAGCTCAGCGTTTACTTAAAAATCCGAGCGCCTCAATTTCAGATGTGGCCTATGCAGTAGGCTTTAAAGATCCATCTTATTTTAGTCGAATATTTAAACAGGTCTCTGGCGTTTCACCTTCGTCTTTTCGTACTCAAGCCACGAATAGCTACCAGGACATGCCTTTGGTTACAGTTAATCAGAAGTAGCATTGAATAGTCATGTTATTTTCTGGAAATACCCATTCCATAAACTATCCTTACTAGTGTGATCTAGTTAACATTTACAGGGAGAATATGGATGTTCACATTTGGTAAGCCAAAGTGCGACGTAGAAGCATTAGTTCTTAAAATAAAATACACAATGGGTGATGACCTCCAATCAAAATTAAAGGTTGAGAACATCGAAATTGACTGTATGAACCACAAGCAGGGAATCGATGTAACATTCTCATTCGTAAAACCAAAACTATCACCTATTCGGAAAAAAATATCTCATCAAATCAAGGCAAAGTCGACCCAAAAACAGTCTGCTGACTCGATTTATCAAGAAGTGTATGAGGGGCTGTTGCGATTAGGGAAAATACGCCTTAATGAAATGGTTAGATAGTAAAAGCACCCATTGTAGGGTATGCCCTACAATGGGCTAGACAACCGTCTAGCTAATGGGTAATGAAAAGAAAAACGTTGTTCCCTTACCTGCATTTCTCCTAAAACCAATTTTCCCACCCTGTCCTTGAATAAGTGACTGACACAAACTCAAACCTATTCCCATACCATCCCCTTTGGTTGTATAGAAAGGATGAAATAAGCGTTCCTCAGCATCTGGAGCCAAACCACAGCCATGATCTATAACTTCAACCCATAACAATTCTTGATCTTCATAAGCCTTTACATGTACCGTATGATCTTCGTCTGAAGGCATTCCCTCTTGCTGCAATGAAGAGGTAGCCTCTAAGGCATTTCGAATTAAATTCAATGCAACCTGTTGAACCTGAATTGCGTCGGCTTCAACTATGGGTAATGCATCAGGAAGTGACAGCACCACCGTTCCTTTGTTGTTACGAGCATCGACCTCAGCAAATTTCACCGTGTCTGCCAGTAACGCTCGAATATCCAACGCTTCCTTTCCGGCTTTAGGCTTTTTAACAAAGCCTCTAATGCGTTGAATAACTTCACTTGCTCTGTGCGACTGGGCTTCAAGCTTATCTAGGGTGGTGGCCAGAATTTTTTTATCTGCTCGGTTAACGTCAGATAAAGCATCACCCGATAGGTTTGCTAACAACCTATGAGCCACTCTTGAATAATTAGTAATTGCAGTAAGCGGCTGGTTCACTTCATGAGCAAAACCTGCAGCCATCTCACCCATAGTGCTTAACCGCGAGACGTGAGCCAGTTGCTCTCTTTGTGCTTCGAGTTTCTGCCGCATATCTATATTATCGGCACTTAATTCACGATTTTTCTCTTTAAGTTCTTGTTCAAGACGACGTAATTTTATCTGAGTGGCAACCCGAGAGATGACCTCTCTGGGCTGAAAAGGTTTGGCAATGTAGTCGACGCCACCTTTTTCAAAACCCTTAACCTTCGAATCAATATCATCCAGAGCAGAAAGAAACACAACAGGGATATCCCTAAGCCCATTAGCAAGTTTGAGGGTTTCACACACTTCATAGCCATCCATGCCTGGCATCATGATATCAAGCAAGATAAGGTCAGGCTTTGAGTGTTCAGCAATAGCTAAGGCCTTTTCACCATTATTAGCTAATAAAAGACGGTAGCCCTGCCCATCCAAAGTTTCATAAAGAATTTTCAGATTTTGAGGATTATCATCAACCAATAAAATTTGTTCGCATACGTCAACAGGAGTCATTCATTCAACCTTTAACTACCTTACCGACATGATCATTCGAACCAGATGCGCTAGTGAGTGTGTCCCCATTTTATGCATCACCCTAGAACGATGTATCTCCACTGTTCTCTGACTTATATCTAAATCAATGGCAATCACTTTATTTGCATGGCCATCAATCATCATATCCATAATTTCCTGCTCACGAGGGGTTAACTCTTCTAACTTATGCTGTATCTCTTTTTTCTCAATTAATGAGGCTCTTTGCTCCGCATCAAGCTCTAATGCTGCCTTTATTTTTTCTAGTAATTCCTGCTCTCTATAAGGTTTCTGAATAAAATCTATAGCGCCTTGCTGCATTGCCTCTACGGCCATAGGTACATCACCGTGACCGGTCACAAAAATAATAGGGAGAATGGAATTTTTAGTATTAAGCGCTTTCTGAAGTTCCATGCCGTCCATTCCTGGCATGCGAATGTCCAGCACAATACAGCCAGCCATCAATTCATCATATTCCTCTAAAAAGGCATTGGCAGTAGGAAACGTTGCAACGTTATGCTCCATAGAAACCAACATCATTTCTAGCGAATCCCGAACTGCTTCATCATCTTCTACGACATAAACAATTTGCTGACTATCCGTCATTAGCTATAACTCCACCTTTATTAAATTTATTCTCAATACTTCTTGAGGGTCTATCCTGACTTTAAACCAGTTAATACGCCAGTCAAGGTGCGCACCCGTCGCACGCCCACTTTTACCAACAAGCGCAATAATATCGCCCTGCTCCACCTCTTCGCCTTTCTTAACCAATATTTCACTTAAATGTAGAAATGTTGACGATACCCCCAACCCATGATCAACCATAAGGGTGCCGCCAGAATAAAACATGTCATCATGAGTCAGCGTCACTTTACCTGAAGCCGGTGCCATGACGGGCGTACCCACAGGCGCTGCGTAGTCAACACCAAAATGTGGCCGTTTGGGCTGTCCATTATAGAAGCGCTGACTGCCATAAACGCCAGTAACAGGGCCGTCAACTGGCTGGATAAAGCCAGCTAAAAAGTCTTGTCTAGCAGAATTGGTCTCTCTTGCTTTACGAACTAACGTAGCATCCGCACGTGAACGCGCCTGATTCTTTTTATTGGGGCTCATGATTTTTTTTGATATGCCATTAACCCTCTGAATTTTGTAGTCTCGTTTTTTTAAATTAATAGCCTCTATATGCTTCTGTCCAGATGGAGAGATAACAGTGAGGGATTGAGCCAACTCAGCATCACGGCCGAAACCTAAAACAATCACACCATTCTCAGCCACTTTCACCGGAGTTTCTCCCAAGTAGACCTTAGCCTTAGAGTCTACTTGACCAATAAGCAACCCACCTTGAGTTTTTGACCCTGATAAAATAACAGGTAGCTCTTTTTCAAGCGCAGAGACTGGAGGCATAAAAGCTAAATACGAAGCAACAAAAATAATCAATAAACGGATGTTAAACAAACAAATACTCCACTAATAACAAAAAAAAGAATGTCAGTAATCTGATAGTACCGCTACACGCCTTACTGTAAAAGCCCTCTTGACCAAACAGTTGCTTGATTTCCTGAAAAAATCACCCATAACTATACGAGAGGACTTTAAGTATGAATATTAAAACACTACCTCCAGATAGCTTCCCCACCAAATACTGGCATACGCTTGATGACGGAAGGGTTCAGTGCGATGTATGTCCTAGAGCCTGTAAGTTACACGAAGGCCAACAAGGCCTCTGCTTCGTTAGAGCCTGCCAAGACCAAAAGGTTGTGTTAACTACCTACGGTCGATCATCTGGTTTTTGTGTCGACCCTATCGAGAAAAAACCACTTAACCACTACCTTCCAGGAACACCGGTTCTATCATTTGGTACGGCAGGTTGCAATTTAGCCTGTAAGTTCTGTCAGAACTGGGATATGAGTAAATCAAGGGAAATGGATACTCTGGCTGATGCGGCTATGCCTGAGCAGTTAGCACTGAAAGCTGTGGAGCTAGGTTGCCGCAGCATAGCCTATACCTACAATGACCCGGTCATATTTCTTGAATATGCCATTGATGTGGCGAAAGAGTGCAGAAAACACAATATTAAAAATATTGCCGTTACCGCTGGGTATATCTGCCCTGAACCACGTGCCGAGTTTTTTAAATACATGGACGCAGCAAATATTGATTTAAAAGGCTTTAGTGAAGCTTTTTATCACAAACTATGCGGTGGCCACCTTAAAGACGTTTTAGACACCCTGCTCTACCTAAAGCATGAAACAGATGTTTGGTTTGAATTAACAACACTACTTATTCCTGACCAGAACGACTCGCCCTCTGAGATAGAGCAAATGTCAAAATGGATAGTAGACAATCTAGGGTCGGATGTCCCTGTTCACTTTACCGCATTTCATCCAGACTGGAAGATGATGGACATTCCACCCACGCCCCCCTCAACGCTGACCAAAGCCAGAGAAATTGCAATGAGCAATGGTATAAGGTACGTCTACACAGGAAATGTACATGATACTGAAGGAAGCAGTACTTACTGTTATCACTGCGGTCAAAGACTCATTGAGCGGGACTGGTATCAATTAGGTGAATGGAATCTTGATAATAAACGTTGCTGCAATCGTTGCAATGCTGAACTACCGGGTCTATTTGAAGCTCAGCCAGGGCATTGGGGAGCAAGAAGGATGGGGGTAAGAATAAAATAATGATGCAGTCATTATTTGAGGAGCCGTCTATTAAGCAAGTAATTCCCATTGATGACGGGGAACTGTATCTTTGGCACTCATTGTTCTCACAACATTCAGCTAGCAATTTATTTTCACACTTGGAGAATTCACTAAAATGGAGTCAAGATGAAATTACCATCAGAGGGAGGTGCGTTCCTGTCCCTCGCCTACAGGCATGGTACGGAGACTCAGAAAGTCACTATGCTTATTCAGGAATAACCCTGCAACCTTTAGAGTGGACCAAGGAATTACTTGAGATAAAGCAAAAAATTGAAACGATTACGGGTTATCACTTTAATAGTGTTCTGGCCAATTATTACCGAGATGGAAGTGATAGCGTTTCATGGCATCAGGATAATGAACCAGAGCTAGGAGCCAACCCTATTATTGCATCACTGTCTTTAGGGGAAACTCGCCAATTTCAACTTCGACATACATCACATAAACACGAAACAATAAAACTTAACCTACCACACAACTCGCTGTTAGTTATGGCTGGAGCGATTCAGAAAAAGTGGCTTCATCAAGTTACAAAAACAAAAAAGGCGGTTGGGCCACGTATTAATTTGACCTTCCGCCTAATCAAGCATTAGTTAAATATTCCTAACTTATGTTTCTATTCTTCTTCACCTTCATCTTCTTCCCGAAGTTCATCAAGCAAAGCTTGTATCTTTCCGTAAATAGAGTTTTTAGGGTATCGACCTTCAGCATTTACATTTCCGCTACGTAGCCCCGTTAGCAAGAATAAGGCTTCTGACACATTTTTTACGGCATAGACATTAAAATTACCTTTGTTAACCGCTTCGATAACTCGCTTATCTAACATCAGGTTATGGACATTAGTTGAGGGTAAAATAACCCCCTGAGTACCCGTAAAGCCTCGAATTTCACAAGTATCAAAGAAGCCTTCAATTTTTTCATTGAGCCCCCCTACCGGTTGCACCTCACCAAACTGATTCACCGACCCTGTCATCGCTAGGTCTTGTCTAATAGGCACTTCAGACAGAGATGATATTAACGCACAAAGTTCAGCAAGAGAGGCACTATCGCCATCCACCTCACCATAAGATTGCTCAAAAGTAATACTGGCCGACAAATGCATAGGCTCTCGTTTAGCAAAAACAGAGGCCAAATAAGAAGACAGTATCATCACGCCTTTTGAGTGAATAGTACCACCCAGTTTTGCATCACGCTCTATATCAATGATGTCTCCATCACCATAACGACACGTTGCTGTAATGCGGTTTGGCATTCCAAACTCATAGCCCCCGGTTGATAGCACAGAGAGCGCATTAATCTGCCCTATCACTGAGCCGGATGTATCCATTAATGTGGTTCGATTTTTAATGGTCTCAAACATGCTATCTTTGATACGGCTACTACGGTGCTCTTCACTGTCCAGTGCCTTTTCAATATGACCCAGACGAATCATATTTGCATTGGCCTGACGAGCCCAATAGTTTGACTCCCTTAACAAGTTCGCAATATCTGCGGCATGAAGTGATAGCTTATTCTGGTCTTCAGCTTGTCTGGAGCTATATTCAATAATTCGGGCCACTGCTTTCTGGTCACAATGCAACAGGCTTTTGTCATGCACCAAACTAGAAATGAATTTTGCATATTGCAGCTCAGTTCGTTCTGTTCTTGGCATTTCATTTTCAAAGTCAGCAGTTACTTTAAACAGTTCTTTAAATTCAGGATCGTAATGCTGTAACAACAAATAAGTTTCCCGGTCACCAAATAGAATAATTTTTAAATCCATTGGTACGGGTTCGGGCTCGATAGAAATCGTTCCGGATAAGGTCACTTCACGTTCCAGTGAACTAATATTCAAGGCTTTGGCTCTTAGGGCACGCTTAAGCCCATCCCATACATAGGGCTGCTCAAGGACTTTAATCGCATCCATCAACAGAACACCACCATTTGCCTTATGCAAACTTCCCGGGCGTATTAACGAGAAGTCCGTGAAAACAGTTCCTTTATAAGTAACATTTTCTACGTAGCCAAATAAGGTGTGATAGGTAGGGCTCTCTTCCACAACAACAGGTGAAGATTTATCTTTATGATGAACCAGCACATTAACCTGATAGCGACGAGGCATTTTTTTATCAAGAGCAGCATAAGCAAATGCGGCTTGCTCCTCACTGTCTTCTAAAAAAATATCAAGATTATCAATCATATCTTTTTGCAATGCTGCCAGGTGTTCCACTACATTCCGATGAGCTTCGTACTTACCCTCTAAAGCACCTATCAAATGGCTAGTAACACCTAATGTAACTTCTTCATTCAACTTTGCCTGATTATCAGCGTATTCTTGCTCCCAAATAGACAGTTTGCGAAGAACACCCCGCAATTTAACTTCCATCTTGCCAATAACATCTTCAAAATCATCTTGCTGTTCTTTTGATAACTTCGCAAAGCTATCGACTGTATGAGGGTCTGCCCCATTCAGAGCGGCAAGTCGGTAGCCTCCTGGGGTAGAAACTGTCAATCCTATTTTTTTTCGTTTAGCCTGCTTAGATAGTTTTTGAAGAGCTAATTCTTGTTTTTCAGCTAACTCATTTTTGAGTTTTTCAGAACGTTCATAATAAGAATCATTGTCGAATGCGACAGGAATCGCTTTAACCAAGCGCCCCATCAATTTTTCAACATCTTTCTTTAACTGCTGACCAACACCTGCGGGTAATTTAAGCACCTTGGGTGACCGAGGTTCATCAAAATTAGCAACGTAACACCAATCATAAGTATTCTGAGCATCACCCGCATGGCGATTAAGGTAACGTAACATCATCGTTCGCTTACCCAGCCCGTTTCTACCTACTGCGTAAACGTTATAACCACTATCATGCATTGACATAGCAAAGCGAAGTGCTTCCTGAGCACGCTCCTGCCCCACAATATCGGTCAGTGGTTTTAATGATTTTGTTGACCTGAAAGGCAGGTCTTTCGGCTTTGCAACTCGGTATAATTTTTCAATAGCTAGGGGCTTCAAAACGGATTCCGTAATTTGAGAAATGAACATCGAAAGAGTTAACTTATCTTAAGTGTAGCGCCTATAAAATGGTAGCGTTATTACTTTACGGCATAAAATTAAAGTTTTCATAATAAATGCCGATAAATAAGGCAACAAGGAGTTTTACAAGCACGCTCAAAAAGTAAGGCAAGGACAAGAGTAAAGGTTTAAAAATGATACAAATACCCTTAGATAATAGAAAAGATTACAAGACTAAAACATCATCAGCAACCGCTAAAGATGTTCGTCATGTTGATCACTCAGGCAAAGTACAAAGCCTTCGAAGAGATAAACTCAACGAGCGTAGACGTATGCCTGACAGAAGACGACAGCAATCATCAATATCAGGTAAAGACCGCCGCAAACCCAGTGACCGAAGAAGCCCCCTTCTTCTTAATGCCCGATCAGCAAAACCTGAAGCATTACACTCACGCAAAGGCTTCAGCATTGACACTAAAGCCTAGTCACTCGCTCATAAAAACAGCTATTGAGTAATAACTCACTTTAGGGATAAAATAGGCGGTTCAAGAAAAAATAAATATAATTATCTGAACAGTAGTATCATCAGTATCTATGAAAGACGGAATTTCAAAAAATAAAAAAAGGGATAGACGAATTAAGGCACGGCATTCAGCCCCCTGCCTTCAAGTGACTATTCGCCCTTCTGGCTTACTCAAATGGCTTAAAACCCCCATTGATGTTAAATGCATCGATATCAATCGCTATGGTATGGCGGTTGAGTCTACTAGCAACTTCAGACTAAAAGAAAAAATAACAGTCGATTTTAAAGGTAAATACATTAGCCAATCTAATGTCTTTGCCACCATTACCACCAGTGAAAAGCATGCAGGAGTATACCGTCTAGGCATTACATTCAGCTACTCTACCTGCAACAAGCAATACTCCAGAAAAATTGATGATGCGCTGTCTCGTATTGAGAGGCTTTATAATGAGCGCTATAGCGTAATTAAAAAGGCGAGCTAAGGTAGCTTAGGTAAACTAGAGACCACCTATATTTCAGTTTATGTACCTTTCAATAACTTGCTGCTATTCTTTTCTATAAAATTAAATATAAAAACTTACCTTCTCTCTGAGCAATTAAAGCATTCAGTAGTAGTGCTCTAAAGAAAAGACCTGCATAAGGTATCCATTGCTTATGAAACTGCCTTTTCGCTTCATTAATGGTATTGCCAGATCGATTACAATTGCTGGCTTGATTATCGTGTTATTTCATTACACTGCACAGGCACAGTCAACCCATCTGAAGGTCGGAATATATCAAAACGCCCCAAAACTATCCCTCGATAATAATGGCCTAGCAATCGGTTTCTTCCCCGAAATTCTAAACTACATTGCAGAAAAAGAACGCTGGTCTCTGGAGTATGTCCCTTGCGTATGGAAGGAATGCTTACTGAAACTAGAAAGTGGCCGCTTAGATTTAATGATGGACGTTGCATTTACGGAGGATCGTGCAAAGAAATTTATTTTCAACCAAGAAGTTGCCCTGGCAAACTGGTCACGCATATACGCTAAAAACACCTCTAATATTAAGTCGATTCTAGATCTGGACCGTAAGAGAGTTGCGGTGGTCAAAGAATCTATACAAGCCAAAAAACTAAAAGCCGATGCCCAAGCATTTAACATATTACCCAAGTTTGTAGAGGTCGATACTTTTTTAGCTATTTTCAGCCTGATCGAAAAGGAAAAAGTAGATGCAGGTATCGTTAATCGTTTATTTGGCGCTCAACAAGCAAGCAATTTCAATATCCAGGAAACCGGGGTTGTTGCCTATCCTTCCCGTTTGATGTTCGCTGCCCCCAAAGGGAGGAATAGTCATATACTCTCCCTTATTGACAAACACCTTATAGCGCTAAAAATAGATCAACAATCTATCTACCACAGCGCACAAAAGCGTACCCTGGCACGTACAGCCAAACCTTTATTGCCGTCAAGCCTATCACTAAGTAAGGCAGAGTTAGGATGGCTGTCTGAGCATAGAGAGATAATCATCGCCTTCGATGGAAACTACGCCCCCTATAGTACACTCTCGGAGCAAGATGAGTTTGAAGGTATTGCGATTGATTTTACACGAGAGCTTGCTCGCAACATTGGTATTAACATTAAAATGTACCCGAATGGTAAGTGGAGTGAACTATATGACGCAGCGCTAAAACAAGAAGTAGACGTCATCGCAACCTTAGTTAAAAAGCCAGATCGAGATCAACTATTTGCTTTTACGCAGCCCTACATAACACTTTCTCAATACATCATTACTCATCAAGACAATAATGTATTACTTAAGCGCGAGCAATTAAATGGAAAGAAAGTAGCACTAGTAAAGGGTTATTCAACCAGTGAAATCCTATTAGAAGAGTTCCCTGACATAGCGCCTGTTTATGTTGATACACTATCAGAAGCATTAGCCATCGTATCCACAGGTAATGCAGATGCAACTGTCGCAGCAATCGGTATGGCTAACCATATAATGACCCAGCAAGGCTTAACCAATTTACAGTTTGCTGCTTTATATGCCAAAGGGCTCTCGAAACAGCGCTATGGTGTACGAAAAGACTGGCCTGAACTGGCATCCATTCTAGACAAAGCAATGGAAGCAATGTCAAACCGTACAAAAATGGGCATATTCCAACGATGGATGCCGACCTTTGTTGCACGTGAGGAACTAGCCGTTTACTCGAGTTTTCAGGCTGGGCTCAGTGTCGAGGAACAAGCCTGGCTAGATTCACACAGAGAGATAACGATCGCCATTAACAACGCATGGCCACCAATGGACTACGTTGATGAACAGGGCAAAACACACGGTATTGGCGTCGGCTTTATCAAAGCACTCAACAAGCGATTAAATGGCGCTCTAAAAATTGTGCCGGGCTCCTGGAGCCAAATTTACAATGATGTTAAGGAAAAACGTCTTGATGCTCTAATGGATATTACCCCTCGGCCCGACCGCTATGCAGACTTTAATTTTACTAACCCTTATGTAAAAGTTCCTCATATTATTTTTGCCAGAAAAGACGCCCCCCATTACGAAAGCTTAGATGATCTCAATGCTAAATCAGTTGGAATTGAAAAAGACTTTTTCATTGCAAGAGTACTGAAAGAACACTATCCACAAATAACCGTTGTAGAATATGAAACAACCAGTGATGCCATCGACGCCGTATCCAAAGGGGATGTTGATGCGTATATCGGCAATCGTGCCGCTACCATGTATATTATTGAACACGAACTTATTAGCAACCTGAAAGGCCACGGAAAAATCGATGAAACAGCATCAATAAATGCGATAGGTGTACGAAAAGATAGGCCAATCTTAAAAGATATTTTACAAAAGGCATTAAGTGACATCTCGGTTGAAGAAACCCGCGCAATACTATTAGATTGGATAGAGCCCAGTAAGAAAAGAAGTGATGTATTACAACGACTTACAAATAAAGAAAGAGCATGGCTAACAAATCACCCGATAATCCGAGTTTCCAATGAACTAGACTGGCCCCCCTACGACTTCAATAAAAACAATGAAGCGACAGGTTTTTCTATTGAGTACCTTGAACTCATAGCCAGTGAACTTGGCATCCATTTCGAATTCATCTCAGACAATTGGACTGGCCTGATTGAAAAGACCAAGCATCAAGAGATTGATATTATCCACCCACTAAATATAAATGAGTCGAGAAAAAACTATCTCAACTTTACTGACCCTATTTTTACACTTGAACAAATCGCTACCGTACGACTGCAAGACCAAGGTATATCATCAATAAAAGATCTCTATGGAAAAAGGCTGGCCGCTGCCAATAATTGGTTGTTTACCAAGTATATAAGGGAGAAGCACCCCCAAATAAAGCTCTACCTTGTTAAAAACTCCCTTGAAGGATTAAAGGCCGTACAGTCAAATAAGGCAGATGCCTGGATCGATAATTATGCGACAAGCAAATTTCTCATTGAGAATCATTTCTTAACCAATCTAAAAATTTCAGAGGAGGAACTCTATGATATAGACGAGTTCCGACATACACCTCACTATATTGCTGTAAGAAAAGACTGGCCAGAACTCAAAAATATCATACAAAAAACAATGGATGCTATTTCTACCGAAGACAAAAGTAAGCTTTATGAAAAGTGGTACATCTATGCCTCAACACAACAAAGAATAGAACTCACAGATGAAGAGAGAGAATGGCTGAGCAACAACGCCACGGTTCGTGTTGCTCACGATAAAGAATCGCCTCCCATTGAATACACTAGCCAAGCAGGGAATATAGAAGGCATATCTATCGACTATCTCAAGCGCATTGGTGAGATTCTGAATATTGAAATTGAATTAATTGCAAAACAGAACAGAGAACAGACGATATCAGCTATTAAGTTAGGCGATATTGACATCGTAGCCGCCGCTGACAATACCCCCGAACAAAAGGAAATCCTGAACTTTAGTCAACCCTACCTTAAATTCCCTATGGTAATAGTCACCCAAAGCAACAGTCCCTATACAAGTAGTATAGATTACCTCATTAACAAGAGGGTCGCAGTTATTGCTGGTTCAGAGGCCAGGCTATCAATAGAAAATGGCTATCCGGGCATTGAGATTATACCTACAGGCAATGCTGCAGATGGCCTTCAAGCAGTCTCTTCTGGCAATGCTTACGCCTATATCGGTGACCTGGCATCAATTAGTCATATTATTGATAAAGAAGGCTTTACAAACCTAAAGGTATCTGGGGAAGCTCCCTACAAACATTCCTTATCTATCGGAACCAGCAAAGCACACCCCATTCTGAGCAACCTGATAAAAAAAGCACTAGCAATTATTACTAAAGAAGAACAAAACGCAATACAGAAGCGCTGGTTTGCTGTGAAATATGAACAAGCTACCGATTATAGTCTCGCCTGGCGAGTGTTGATAATTGCCATAATCATCATCCTGGTATTCACTTACTGGAACCGACGACTAGCCCACACAGTTAAAATACGTGAAGAAGCTGAGCTCGCTATGAAGTCCGCCAAAGACAAGGTTGATTCAGTCAATAAAAAACTAAAAGACCTCGACAAACTCAAGTCAATGTTTATCGCCTCAATGTCTCATGAACTCAGAACACCGTTAAATTCAATCATTGGTTTCACAGGAATGCTTTTGCAGGGTATTTCAGGTGAGCTAAACAACAAACAAGAGGACAATCTACGACGAGTGTACAAGTCTGGGAAACACCTTTTATCGCTGATTACCGATGTAATCGATATTTCAAAAATTGAGTCTGGCCGTGTTGATATATTTCCTCAAACGTTTCCATTGAAAGAGGTCGTTGACGAGGCTATTGAAACAATACAACCTCAGCTCGACAGTAAAGAACTAAGCCTGACAGTAAAAGCAAATCGATGGCCAGAGATGGAGACAGACCGTAAACGCTTATTTCAATGCTTGTTAAATTATCTCAGCAATGCGGTGAAATACTCAGAAAAGGGCTCTATTGATATTACAGTCACCGATTTAAACGACGACATCGAAATAAAGGTAAAAGACACAGGAATAGGTATTTCTGAAAAAGATATGCCAAAACTTTTTGAAGCGTTTGAACGTATGGAAAGCCATCTAAAAGTAAAATCCGGAGGCACAGGATTAGGTCTATACTTAACAAAGAAGATCATCACAGAGTTATTAGAGGGAACCATTGCAGTAGAAAGTCGAATTGGAGAAGGAAGTCAGTTCTCTTTTACCGTTCCCAAGAAAATTGAAGCCCCTCATGAAGAGGCACTATCACTTAAAGATCAACTTGAGTAAGTAACGGAATTATAAGAAAAGTGCTAAAAATATGAGAAAAGTACTTATCATTGAAGATAATGAAGATAATATGGCCCTGATTACTCAGCTATTAGAGAGTACGGGCGCTTATGAAATAGTCAGTGCAAATACTGGCATAAGCGGTGTTACTTTATCCTTAAATTGTAAGCCCGATGTTATATTACTTGATATCCAGCTTCCTGATATTGACGGCACCGAAGTATTAAAACGAATAAGATCGAGTGATGCAGGCAAGCATATTTCTATTATTGCTGTCACATCCTATGCAATGTCAGGGGATAAGGAACGTCTAATAGCTAGCGGTTGTAATGGCTACCTTGAAAAGCCTATCGACCCAATGAATTTTGTCACCCAGATAGAAAAGGTTATAGGGAAATAAAATTGAGAATACTTGTTGCAGAAGATGATGAAGATTCCAGAGTTTACCTTGAGCAAGCGCTAAGCTCCCAAGGTTATGAAGTGGAGTGTGCCGAAAACGGTGCCAAAGCATTAACTGCTATTTATAACCAAACACCCGATCTTATCATCTCAGACATTATGATGCCTCGAATGGACGGTTTTGCATTGTGTCGTAACATTAAATCGGACGAAGTTACAAAACACATCCCTTTTATTTTTTATACTGCGACCTACCTAGACTCCAGAGATAAAAAATTAGGTTCAGCCTTGGGAGCCGATCGTTATCTTGAAAAGCCAATGGAGTTGTTAGACTTTTTGGAGCATGTAAAAGCTGTTCTGCAGGAATCACAATCTCCCACTTATCAACCTAATAAAACCACTAGACTACCAGAAAAAGAACTCAGTCAACTATATGAAGATGCGCTGTCCAGAAAGTTAGATGATAAGATATTAGAACTTGAACTGGAACAAGATAAAATTAAGCGTATTTATGCCTCATCCTTAGTCGAAATCGAAAAGAAAAGAGAAGTAGAAGTAGAGCTCCTTGAAAAACAATTTTTACTCGATGCCATTGTAAATAAAACCCAAAATGTGTTGATGTCAATTAAACACATATCTGGCAACTATTTGTTTATAAATGACTATTTTCAAGAAGCCTTTAACGTTGCAAGGTTTCAGGTTATTGGAAAAAAAGGTGAAGTAGCCCTCCCTGCTAACATAGCGGAAGCATTAAAAAAGGATGATTCATTAATTTCAGAAAATAGCCAAGCACTCTATTTTCAGCAGGAAATTCCTCACCACAATGGAAAGGTTCATCGATACACAACGACTAAAACCCCTTATTTCAACAAAGAGCGAGAGTTTGTTGGTGTAATAACTATCTCTACGAATATTACTGATATAGCGGAAAAGTAAGTAGCAACAAGCAGCAAAACGATCCTATAAATAATCATGTGCGGCCCTGCCCCTATGGGAGAGTTAGCAATTCTAATCAAGAACAGTTAATCTGTGCTGCTTAATATTCTTGCTACTTTCTTAGAGATACCTTCCTGCTATGAGTTACATCATTCTTAAACACATTCACCTTACCTGTGTCGCATTAACCTTTATCTCTTTCTCAGCCCGTGGTTTCTGGATGCTATCTGAGTCAGAGTTACTACAAAAAAAATGGGTTAAAATTGCGCCTCATATTATTGATACAACACTACTGGGAAGTGCCATTGCGCTTGCCGTAATACTACACATATCTCCAATAGAACAAACATGGCTGCTTGCTAAGGTTATTGGTTTACTGGTGTATATTATTCTGGGTACAGTAGCGTTGAAGAGAGGAAAGACAAAGCCGATTAGAATGACGGCTTTGATTTTAGCTCTACTGACTTTTGGATATATTGTGAAAGTGGCATTAACAAAATCACCACTACTTTTCTAAAAACACCCAATTAATAAAGCGCCTTAATCGGCGCTTATTACCTGATCCATCCCTGGTGCTTTAAACCAGTAACCATTACACTCGGCTTCAGCCAACGCAATAGTCTGCGCTGATCCGTTAATTGCTTTGCGGAATTGATCTACTTTCTCAAAAGTTATACCAGCCTCTGGGCTAATGCGGGCAATATCAACCCCCATTTTCTGCATGGTAGACAACTCTCCTTCCAAATTATACGTCCTACCAGACATGGTCTGAATACCATTCAAACTGAACAGTTCATCATCTTCCTGACTATGAACCGAGATACCTTCCGGGTGCTCTATACATTTAAGCTGGCAGTTATCTTTGGGAAGGTCATA
>ENA-OSET01002455-OSET01002455.1-sediment-metagenome-genome-assembly--contig:-NODE-2455-length-17948-cov-6.416597_pt1 | contig 17948 bp, 14 predicted proteins | sample MGYA00237882_ERZ534229 | MGnify/ENA primary metagenome ERZ534229 (study PRJEB26408, sample SAMN06266212) | sediment metagenome | isolation source: Hudson Canyon methane seep mesocosm | place... | reverse complement strand
GTGAGTGTTATGCAGATTGGCGCGATTCTGGGTCATAAAACTTTGACGATGGTTAATAGGTACTCACATAGAAATACTGCAGGTATGGAGAATGTGATCAATAAAGGAGTGAAGCTATGAGTTTATGTCCTGTCTCGTTATCTACTATTGAAGATGAGCTTGATGGAATTTGTATGAGTGATATTTTAATCAGCAAACTAGATTACTATATTGATAGAGTGGAATGCAGAAGAAATATTATATCCATTGATGAACATATCAATGTTTTATTTATGCGCTATATTAATGATGAAATTTTTCGTCGTCAAATACAAATAACGGAAGAGCATAATCTGTTGGATAAAGAAATAATTGGTTTCTCAACCAGGGAAGGTAAAAAGCATGGTACTAGTATTGAGCCTTTATTTGAATTGGCTGAAATACTTAATTCTGATAAAAATATTGGATTGGTTACAGAAGCACCTAAATCCGTTTATTTCGCAGTTTTTGGCCTACGTTGCATTTCTTTTTATGAAAACAAAAGAGATTTAAGGTATATGTTTGAGGCATACAGATCTTTAGGTTTTGCAGAACAAATGTATTTAATTGAAACACCTGTTGAAATTAGAGAAAAAGAAAAAATAGAGTCTAAAAAGAAGGCTGCAAAGGCTAAAGACCAAAAAACATACGAGCCGTTGAGAAATGTTATTAGGAAGATTAATGAAGTGACTGACTGGGAGAAAGAGTTAACAAACGTTAATTTTAGTCAGAAAGCTGATTATATAATTCCTTTGCTAGAAAAAGAAATAAAAGATGCTGGCTTGTATGATCCACCAGAAGGGGTTCAGAAAAGATGGGTTGAAGGTGAGTTGAAAAAAATTATAAATACTACATCTGCAAAATGATTTTTGCAGATGTAGTACAAGTGTAAAAAAATGTTTGCACATGTGTATTAACGCCAAAAATAATGCCATAAAATATTATTTTTTTTTGGAGGTACACATGAACAATATTGAGCAATCAACAACCCCGCAAAACACTGAGTCAACATTTTGTTGGCTCACCATTCCTTCCTTAGTTAACTTTACCAATAAAGAAGTAACTGAAAATCAAATTAGATGGTGGTTACGTTCAAAAAGTACTAATGGACTAGGCAAATATACTCGAACCATTGGCCGTAAAATTTATATTAATAAAAACGGTTTTATGGAATGGTTTGAGCAAGAAGTTGCGGAATAACAGTCAATAAATATTTTCCAGAGGATAACAACCTCCATCTGGAATGTAATGGCTTTTTTATTGGCTGTAAGTGATTTTTTGCTGAACAAGAGTATTGAAAATTTCAAATGTACATGTTCCTTAAAATCCAATCATCAATATAATTTTATTACATAGATTTACCGGTCAGCTGATCTCTAATCCTCATGGGGGTGAAGGGCCAAAGGGTTGTAGGCGCAAGGATGAGTGACGACGCAGAGAAATCATGAGAACTTCTTCTCTAGGTAAAACCTAGGGGCTAAATTCTGAGGCCTGGTATCAGGCAGGGATGATTTATTATGTCGATACGACAAGAAACGGTTAACAAAATAACACAAAGTAATGTGGAAGTAAGTACTCCTGATGTATTGGGAGAATCATTATTAGACCAAAAGAAAATATTAGATGTTAGTTGCGATACGGAAGTTAATGCTGCGAAACTTCCTATTTGTCATGCACAGTATACGCAAGGAAATCCAGTTGTAAAAAAGCTTTCTTGGAATGAGGAAAAGCAGCAACTTAATCCTACGGAACAACATGCAAGTGTTATAGGTAAGGTTGTTGAAAATGTCGAAGACACATTGTATGGTCTCCGCGAAAAATTTATGGATAAAGACTCTCATGACTACTGTCTGTCACTAGGTGTAGCTCACAACACGGTAGAATATTCTTTAAAAAATGATGTTGACCGAAAACTACCAATAGGTGAAACCGTCTTGGTAAAATCTAAGGATTATGTCGAAAGTTATGGCTATAATTTTATAGCACGTACCAATGACTTGATAAAGTACGTTTCAGGTTCTGCTTATATGTATTTTGATATAGATGGCCACGTAAAGTCGTTGGAAGAAGTTAAGGAAAAACTTAATATTATAGACCCCCAATTGGAAGGCTCTGCAATGTTAATAGTTCACTCTTCTAGCTCAATGCTTAGGTGTGGAGATATTCCGATTAAAGGCCCTCGCTTTCATATTTATGTAGCTATAGATTGTGGTACTGATGTACCCGCATATAAAGAGTACTTTATTGAAAGGAGTTGGCTAAAAGGTTTCGGCAACATTAAAGTCAGTTCCAGTGGTTCAATTCTTTTAAGAAGCTTTGTCGATGAAAGTGTTTTTGATGGTGGAAGGATAAATTATGAGACTCCACCAATTCTTGATGACCATTTAACCAGGGATGTACCTGACCCTCAAGTTATAAATGGTTCATTTGTTTCTTTGACTAATTGTTTAACAGTAAGTGATGATGAAAAAAAGACTGTTGCTGGTTTAAAAGAGATAGCAAAAAAAGCACCTGAAATACTTGAAGAGTCAGGTAAGAAAAAGAAAAAGTATATTGCTAAGGAGAGCGAAATAATAGTGAAAAAAACTGGGGTATCTAGAGCAGAGGCAGAAGCCATTGTTAACAAATTACTAGAATCCTCAATATTGGAATCGGCTTTTGTAATTACATTCGATGATAATTCAGAAGTCACTGTGGAAGAAATATTAAGAGAACCTGACAAATATAATGGCAGGCTATGTCGTGACCCTCTTGAGCCTGATTATGATAACGGTCGCATTGTCGGAAAGGTGTTTGTTAATGGAGACGGCACTATTGTTATTTGTAGTTTTGCTAGAGGTGGACGACATTTTTTTTGTGAACATGGACGACTGCCGATACTGACTCATATTGAATGGATTAATCATGATATTAAACTAACGGATAAAAATTTTGTAGGTTGTGTTGCAGTCCGAGCCTGGGATTATCATTTAAAAAATAGCGAAGTATCCACGCTTGTAGTGATAGGAATGAAACGTTTTAATAGTTTGAAAGGGATGAAAGTTGAATTACGTGAAATGATCAGATGTATTATTGAAGAAAAAACTATGGAAGCAGCAGAAACTGAAATTGAAGAAATCAAACGATCAATTGATGATGGATCTTGGGTCCCGCTTGAAATTGATAACCCTGATGTTCGATTAAACCTGGGAACTTTTACTCATATTGATGACACAGGAAAAGTTTTAAAAACCCATTGGAATCTCGACCACTTTTTTAAGTTATTAGGCATTGCATATCATTACAATGCAATCACAAAAGCCAAGGTCATGGATTTTAATAGTGAAGGTAGAACACGTGGAGATTCCGATGAATTAGCTACCGGACAGATGGCGATAATCATGTCTGTATGCAATCTCAATGGTATTCCTGAAAAACTAATTCAGATGCTTCCTGCACTTAATTTAATGTATTACAAAAATCCTGTTCTTGATTATTTGACAGGTTTACCAGCATGGGATGGAATAGATCGTTTGGAAATGCTAACTGATGATGGTTATGTGGAAGTTAACCCGGAATATCGCCTCTTTGCAAAGGTAGCGCTGCGTAAATGCTTCATACAAGCATGTGCAGCCGCTGATAAGGCAGAAAGGGCAATCAAACAGTACGAAGCTGTTCATAACACGTACCCAGTTAGACCCATTCCTAAGTTTGAAAGTGTACTGGTTTTTCAAAGTGGTCAGGGGGTGTCCAAGACTGAATGGATAGCCAGCTTATTACCTGAATCTTTAAAGGATTGCCACAAGCGGTCTCTATCCCTTAACCCTGACGATAAGGATTCAGTGAAGCGTGCAATTTCTTGTTGGATAGCAGAACTGGGGGAGCTAGATTCGACCTTTAAGCAATCAGATATTTCTAAGCTCAAAGCTTTTATGTCGGAGACATATGATGAGCTTCGATTACCTTATGATGCAGTTCCAAACAGATACCCTAGGCAAACAGTTTATTTTGCTACGGTTAACGACCATCAGTTTTTAACTGATGGTACAGGAAATCGCCGATTTTGGGTTTTAGGAATAAAAAACCTTAAATTGATTCCACCGGAAATGCTTGATCAACTTTGGGCCCAGGCTTGGCATCTTTATACTACAGGGCATACTTGGTGGTTATCCCCTGATGAAGAGGTCATGAGAGATGAGTTGAACAAAACGCACATGATGAGAAATGACTATTCTGACAATATCAATTTTTATTTTTCACCTGGAAATAAGTTAGATGACAAATCAAAATTTCTTAGTTATAAAATAATGAAAGATATTTTAGGCATTAATAATGTTAATGAAAGTCGATTTAAAAAAGCTTTGAAAGTAGAAGATTTTTTGACTGATAATGTACCTGAAACCTGCTATGTGTCGGGTGTGAGGGGAAAGGGGAGATGGGTGGTTTTGAATGAGCAGTCCATACTAAAAATTAAGGGCTTAATTGCTGAAGGAAGGGTTGCAGCGAGCTATGATTTTGACCTTGTGAGTGATTTAAATATGTGTTCTTAATTTTTTTGTACCTCTTGTACCGTTGTTCACATGACAATGGTACTTCCTTAAATGTTGGTATATATAGGGATAAATAGTATCTGTACCCTTTTTACCTTTGTACCCAACTATTAAACTTATTTTTATTATTTATTTATTTTTTAAAAATCATTTTAATTATAGTCTGAGCCTTTTTTTAAGGTACGTGAGTACAAACAGTACAACAGCATCATTAACAGTTCTTTAAGGCCGTACCCACAAGAAATTGTATATATTTACACAGTACAGAATCTCTCACTTACATTAGGCATGTAGATTTTTTTCCAGATAATAAATTCAACTTAAACGGTTTTCCATCTGTTCTCTTTGTGTTAAAATCTAAGCTGCTTCAGGAAGGTACCATTCTTACTTTCATTATTCAACAAGGCTACAATAATGAACATAATCCCGTTTAAAAAAATCAACGCAAAGATTAATGAAAAGAACCTTTTAGAATTTCATCTTGAAGAGTGGATTTTTCATTACAGCTGGGCAAGGCTTGATATAACTCCAGAAGAATTTTCATCTGTCTATGTCGCACGAGATTCATCAAACCAACCAAACACATATTTTCATTCTAGATACCCAAAGAACATTAATAACCAATATCACCCTTTTGACGCCGAATGTTTGAAATTAATTGACTTAAAAAAACAAGAAGTTAAAAACCAGAAGAAACAAAAAAAATACGATGACCAGGTTATTTACAGATTGTTGTTGGAGGACCAGTCATACGCCGAATCCTCAATGACCCCAGAAGAATCCAGAGCCTATGTAACACTAAGAAACGAAACACTAGCTTTGTATAAAATAAATCATTCTAGCCTACCAAAACTATTACCTGTTGTTGATTGCTGTATTGCTTGTGCAAGAGTCCTTTATCAACGAAGAAAATTAATTAGAATAGGAGAAATTGATCCAAAAATGTTAAACCCATTGAACAGAGAAATCACTTCAATCACTAGGCAGTTGAAGAACTTATGTTAGATCAAAAAATTGAAAACTATATTAGTGCTTTAGCCGAGCATAAGGAATTATTGTCTCCTTCTCAAAAGGAGTCATTACAGAACCTCATTGAAGAGACACTACCTACGCAGTTCGAGAGATTCGACCCGACAGAGCTCGACACTTTATTCACTCTAGTCAAAAACCTCCAAAGAAAGGTCATAACTAACGACAGCAATCTTTTAGCTAATGCCACCACTAGAGATCTCAGCTCTCTAATTGGAGGCATTACAAGTCTCTTGAGGGCGTTTTCGGCGCAGCAAGCCAAAGTCGATGAAGCTAAAGAGCTTGGCGATCTTAAACAAGCTGTCCTGGCTGCAATTGAATCACTAGATGATCCTACAGCACAGGGTAGGTTTTTTTCCACATTAGAAAGCTTTGGTTAATATTATGAGTAAAGGTAAAGTATCCGTGTTCCTACCCGATTTTACTGAAGGTCGTTTAGACACAATCCCCGCATTGTTTGAACTATCCAAAATATATGAGCCACATGAATTGATCGAAATAGTTGATGAAGAAGGCGTTGGCTTCAACCTAGAGGAATTAGAGGAGCTTCAAGAAGCTTTTGGAATAGCGGAATTTATGGGGATTGGCGGACAAGAAGAAGAGGAGGAAGAAGGTTCTGATGAATTTGACCTCGAAAGGGTCGAAGATGAGGATGATTTTTATTAAGACAAGTTCATCTTCGTTATTCTCCTTTAGTATTCGGTAGGAATGTTTTGACAAATTTGTAACCATTATCCCTCTGATAAATCGTGGGAACTGAGCTGCTTTTGTGCACAGTTGAGCTTCCCTTGCTGACGGCTTTCGGTATAGAATTTTAGCCGACTTCGCATTCGTCGGATTGGAAAATTTCCCCGTCGCCTGCTGTAGACTAAAGCCACCACTCAGTTTCCGTGATTTTCAGAGAGGGGGAGCAAACGCATCTGGGTCTGGGTCACAATCACTCCAATCACGTTCTATCAACGCATTACTGATTAACTTTTGAAAGTTTTTTGATTGTTTCTTCTCTTCAAAACTTAACTCAGAATATTCCTCACTAGTGTAAGGGAATGGGATAGGTATTATATCCCAGTCTATGCCATTTTTCATTGTTACTATGAATTTCTCCCAGCCCACATATCCACCTAACCTATTTTTAGCATTTATGTATCCACAATACCTTTCATTTTCATTATTAGCACTGTACCTCACCTCCTTAACAATAATAGATTCTGAGTCATAATAGTTTGCATGCTTTTTGAAAAGCTCTACAATATTTTTATCATGAGAAATTATAATTTTATCTTGAGAGCTAATTATATAAAAGGCTGATATAGCAAAAATTATAATAATAAATATAATACTAGAAGTTTTTACTTTGGCATCTAAATTTTTTATTTTTTTAATTAGAATAGGAAATATATTTTTCTTGTAAGGAACATTGTTATTCTCAAATTGGGGGGGACTTTGCTATGTTTTGAGTATATATCACCGACAGTGTTGCTCAATGACAAATCCATTTTACAGAACCGGCATAATATGGCTTCATTTTTTATTTCTTCAGCACAATAAGGACATTTCTTTGTAAGTTTATTAGTATCCTCTCGTTCTTCAATTGATTTTTTATCAGCAAATTTATTATCTATTATGGGGTCTTGGTTTATTTCATTTTGAGGTGCTATTTTGAGATCGATTAGTTTTTTAAAAAGACCTTCTAAAATATGTTGTGATGGAATTTGATATTTTGCCATTAGATCTTCATCACTAGTTCCTTTTTTTATATCCAAAGAAAAATCTGAGATATTTATCTTTCTAGAATTAACCTCGTTTGTCTTTTTAGGTGTATTAGCATCTTTATATTTAGTGTCAATTATTTTACAAGTAGGGCAGAAATAACCCGACTCCCCATCAGTGTCAATTATTTTGCAGCCACATTTTAAACATGTTTTTCTCATGATAATCTCTATGAATAATATTTTTTTTATAAAAATATTCAGTGAAGGTGCATTCAATACCCATGCCCAAAGGACATGGTTTTGGATTAGCCACCTAATAAGGGCAATGGCATTTACTTACCCCAAAAATATCTCACAGTAAGCAGACATTGATTGAAACCATTGTATCGTTGAAATCAACAACCTTCGCTGGTCGCTTTTTTATGCGAAAACAGCTGTTGGGTATCCAGCAGACGTTCAATGCGTTAACCGAAATGCAGTTAGTCAGATTGTTCAGCTTACTTGAAAAACTAAAAACAAAAGGTAGCCTTCTCCAGTACAGAATGGGTCTGAAAGTACTGCCGTATTTCGTCTAAGCTGACAAAATTAGAAAACCTGTTCATGGTGAAGGAATGAAAGCCATAGTGTACCTAGTAACAATGGCATCAGATACCTTATTCCATGCCTGAGGCTGCAATGCTTTCTTCGTAAGCTTTATCCCAATCCTCATACTTAAACGCATTTCTAACGCTGCAATTTCCTCAAGGAACACTGCTTTATTCCTGACTAACAACACTCTACCTCTATCTTTACCGAGTGAAGAGGTTAATTTATCTCGAATACCTTTTAATTCGTTTTCTAATGGTTTGGAAGAAAGCTCATTGTCTTTAGCTAATAAATCAAAGCTTGTTTTAAAACGTCCTTCTAGTTCAGTATTAGCGGTGCCAAGCGATTGCAACCTTTTAGGCATTGCTATTTTTTGTCGCTGGATAGCGGCTCCGGTCATCGATAATTCAACATACTGAAGATACGAGCTATACACTCTTACTTGCCTGGTTACGTCAAACTTTACCAGCGGATTATTTTTAATCGAGTTGTCAATGATTTCATTATCTTGCTCATTCAGCGGGTTATGAGGTATTTCAGGTAGGGTTGCCGCTATTTTTTCTCTTTCATCCTCACTTTTACAGGTAGCGAGAGCGATTGCTTTAGCAACTGGAGACAAACGTGTTGTGGCTTCTTGCACTTGCTGTTGGGTTAACTTAATTGCATTAAAACCTAAACTAGTTGAGTGCTCACTTTCTAAATATAAAGCTGTTGGAGAAAAGCTGTATCCTTCGCCGTCAACAATCACTAAAGCAAAACGTAAGTTTGGAATGTTATTAATCACCAAGCCATAGTTCTTTAATTGTTGTATCGCGCCAAAATCACCGAATCCCATGCGAATACTTTGTTCACAGACATCAAGACACACGATGACCATACCGCTACCACACCGCTACGACACCGCTCAGATGCAGTGATTAAAGCATAAGATACTTCTTCGCGTAACCCTGGTGCAGCATAGATTACGGACTCCTGAGCATTATCAATCAATTCAACTAACTTAGCGGTATCAACATAATTAAAGAATGGCGAATCATCCATAATGATTTTCCTTATTTTTTGTTATTAGTTTTAGTTTTTACGGCCTTCTTTTTAACAACAGCGGCTGCTTTTTCTAGTACTTCGGCGACTTCAAGGCGATACGATAAAGAATGTCGTTAACGCCCTTTAGAAACTCAAAATTAGATTTTTTCACTGATGAAGTTCTCCTTTTACTTCTTTAGCTACACGGCAATATTGATACCCATTGAATTTATGACCATAGTATATAACTTCTATGGCTAAATCTTTGATCCATTTTGTAAATACTTGATGATTATTTGGTGGTGGGTTAAATATGTGGATTCTTGTTTTTTTGCTGTAGGCAGAAATGCATACAAAATTTATTATAAATGGAGTGTGAGCTTTCTAGAAAATTTATGACAACTAGAAAAACACAAAATTAATACTCTATCTTTTTTATGGTTTTTAATGAGTGACTGTCTCATTTTATCTTACACTCCAACATCACCCCTGCCAAAAACATGACTGGCAGCGCATGCTTGTAAATTACCATAGGGGGTAATAAGAATTTGACTGGGGCAAGACTCTAAATAATCTCTTACGACAGAGGCTGTGTGAAAAACTCGAATGTCATAAACTTTGTGGTAAAGCAGGGGGGGGGATTATTGCTTAAAATTCGACATATGTGAGGTGAATAAATCAGGTCAATAAATATGTTGGCTATGAAATGTAATAGCATCCCTTGCGGAGTTAGGTTGTAGCTTCTGGTTATGCATTTTTTTCAGCCAATTTCTATTGTTAGTCTATAAAAAATAGACTATTGTTTATAGGGATAAAGATTATTCGTTAGGTTAATAATTACAAGGAAAAGATAAGTATGGACTTTTGTCTTGATTCACTGGAACAAATTAGAAACAGACTGCTTGACCTTACAGCAAGAAATCGACTGTTAAATTTCAAGCACGGTAGGGGAGGGTATGTGAGGGTTATTGATGAATTACCAGATCAATTAACAAACTTATTATTATCCGAAAATGAATTAGAATTTTTAGCAATCCCCGAACCAACTCAAGAGCAATTAATCGAAGCGGGTTATTTGGAAGTTGATGAGGTTACTGGGCAAGAAAAACGAATAAAAAAAGACCCTACTGCAAAAGAGTGGGCTAAATATTTAAAATTTGAGACAAACTACCAACTCCCTACACCTATTGGTGAAGGTGAATCTGATAAACATCAAGATAATGCAATCCAAACTTTATTGTTTCCGTATGAAATGGAAACTCAACTTCGTTCTGTTAGGAATAAAGCAGAGACAGCTATAGAGGAAACAGGAGCAAATATTCTTTTTCTCTCATTTGGGTTTCTTGAGTGGTTTGAAAGTAAGGATAGTGACCAAGGTCGGTTAGCACCTTTATACTTGGTGCCAGTCAAATTAGATCGAGGAAAATTAAATAAAGAATCTGGTACATATGTTTATACCTTGAGCTATACAGGTGAAGATATAATTCCTAACCTATCTCTTCGTGAAAAACTCAAATTAGATTTTGGACTGGCTCTACCTGAAGTGGATGATTCAATCCAACCAGAAGCATATTTTTCAGAAATTGGGCAGCTGATAAAAACCAACCAACCTAGGTGGAAATTTCATCGATACTGTACGTTAGCTCTATTGAATTTTGGTAAATTACTTATGTATCTGGATTTAGACCCAGAACGGTGGCCAGAAGGTGATGGAAGTATCCTTAATCACCCAATAGTACAGCAATTTTTCACATCAGGACTTGAACAAAGTGAAGAGACATATTTTTCTGAAGAATATGAAATAGACACTTTAGAAGGTATTCACGAACAATACCCCTTAATTGATGATGCTGATAGTTCTCAGCATAGTGCCTTGATAGATGCTATCAATGGTAAAAATATGGTAATTGAAGGTCCTCCAGGTACAGGTAAATCACAAACTATTACAAATTTAATAGCAGCGGCTCTTTCACAAAACAAAAAAGTATTGTTTGTCGCAGAAAAGTTAGCAGCATTACAAGTAGTAAAGCATCGGTTGGATAAAGCAAATTTAGGAGACTTTTGTTTAGAATTGCATAGTCATAAGACTCAAAAAAGTTCAGTATTACAAAATGTAAATGCTCGACTAGTAAATCATAATACTTTTTCTTTACCTTCAGGTATTAATGCTGAAATTGCAAGATATGAACAGTTAAAAGATGAACTTTCACGTTATGCTAATTTAATAAATCAACCATGGAAGAAAACGGGCAAAAGTATTCACGAAGTTTTAATGATTGCCACTCGTTACAGAGAGCAATTAGATGGTATTGATACGATTGAACTACATGCGAATGGAATGGATAGTGATCGGCTAACAGTCGAGGCTCAAAAACAGTATTTGGATGATATTGATATCTATGGACAAGCCTATCTTGAGGTTTCTAATCAATTTGAAGATAACATAGATCTTCGATCTCACCCATGGTCGGGTGTCAACAATCTTGATCTACAAATGTTCGATGGGCAACAGGTATGTCAGATGTTATCTGTGTGGAACAACAGTCTGCAAGAGTTACAAATTATAGTGCTCGAAATCTGTGAATACTTGGGTGTAGATGAAAAAAATTTTGATTTAATAGATGATGTGAGAAGTTTATTGGGGAGCTTGTTAACATTTAGTGAGCCATCTGGTAATGAGATTTTTGAAATTATATCGAATATTCAGGGGAGTAATTTCCAATCTTTAAATGAATATATACAGCGTTTTAAGAAGATACAGCGATTCTTAATAAAGTTAACTCCCCATGTCGATTTAGAAATATTAAAAGACCTAGAACAAGTTGGTGAGTTAACTAAAGCAAAAGATGCTTTCTTATTATTAGGTGTAGAAGAAAAAGACTCATTAGATAAGCTAGCTGGGTGTATCCAGCGTATAACTAGCTTATTGAAAAACTTATCAAAACTAGATGAAACGATTAAAGAAATTAGTAATTATTTTGGACAATCGTTTAAACAAAATATTATAACGAGTGAGGTAGGTCTAACTGAATTTAGCAGATTAGTTAAATTTACTTCTCAACTAGACCACTCACTGTTGAAAAAAAGGAACGAACTTTTTGATGATGATGAGCTTGATAATGTGCTTCCTCGTTTGAAAAACTATTTGGATCAACTTGTTCCCTTAAACAATGAGTTAAAACAATATTTTATCTTAGATGAAATACCCGGTGTAGATGATTTAAAAGCCACTCAAGACACTCTAAATACTAGCGGGGTTTTTAGGTGGTTCAAGCCATCTTGGAGAAGGTCGAAGAAACAATTAAAGTCATTGTCCTTAAAAAGAAAAATCAAGTATGAAAAGTTACTAGAACATTTAAATGAGTTAGTTGTATATTCAGAAGTAAGGGAGAATTTTGAGGCTGACAAACAGTTCAAAAATTTATTAGGTGACTATTACTGTGGAATACAAACACCAGTTGATGAAATTGTAGTATTACGCACATGGTATAAAAGAATTAGGCAGCATTATGGCATAGGGTTTGGTCCTAAGGTTGACCTGGGGCAAGAAATTATAGATATGCCTAGTACGGTTGCAAAAGGGATTGATTCTTTACTCGATCAAGGTTTAATGAGTCAGCTCGATGAGATATCAATAGATTTGACCTATTTACAAAAGTCATTTTCGGGATTCTCGGAACTAAAAGAAAAAAACAAGTCTCTATTAGGTAGTGATTCAGATTTAATTAAACTACAAAATACTTTAATAGCATGTCTTAAACCTTGTCAGCATCTATTTAAAAATGAATCATTACAATTTCATGAAATGGCAACACTACTTGCCAGTCTGCAAGAACTAAAGGACTTAACATTATTGTGGAATAATGACGATACAAATCAAAAGCTTTGTAATGGGTTATTGCATTTAAAGATTGGACCTAATCAAGATAATCAACTAGTTATATTACAAGCAGAAGCAACGTTGAAATTGGCGAAAACTGTTGCTGAACTAAAGATACCAAGTATAAAAGAGGCCTTTTATGCAAAGGCTTCTAGTGATTTAGTGAATAACTTAGTTAATTTTTCACTAAAGCTCCAAGCATCTCTACATGCCACAGTAGAGCCATATACAAAACTTTCAGAGCGAACTAAGTTAAATCGTCAGGAGTGGGTGTTTGGGTATACAGAAAGTTTATCTGAATTGCAGAATAGAAATAATTTGGCATTAAATAATCAAGACTGGCTCTCTAATTGGCTGGATTTTGCTCGAATACGTTCTTTAGTGAAGAAACAAGGGTTTTCAGGACTGGTTAAAGCGATAGAAGAAAAGAAGATGGACATCGTAGATATAAAGGCAGGGTATTACTTGGCTACCTTTGATCTTTTAGCTCGTGAAATTATTGAAGAACAGCCAAGCCTTGCACAATTCTCAGGCAGTAGACAAAAAACAATACAAGATCAGTTCTGTCAGTATGATCAGCAATTGAAATTACTTCAGCAAAAGAAAATTTCATGGAAAACTGCTCAAAACAAAGTACCTGCAGGTAGTAGGGGCGGTAAGGTCGGTAGTTATTCCGAGTTGGCTTTGCTGCAACATGAATGTGGTAAAAAAACCCGACATATTCCTATACGCCAATTAATAAAACGTTCCGGACAAGCTTTATTACAGCTTAAGCCTTGTTTCATGATGGGGCCTATGTCTGCAGCACAATATTTGCCACCAGGAGAAATTGTTTTTGATTTAATTGTGATGGATGAAGCTTCTCAAATGAAACCTGAAGATGCTCTGGGTGTAATTGCAAGGGGGAAACAAGTAGTTATTGTTGGAGACCCTAAACAGCTACCTCCGACCAGTTTTTTTGATAAAACAGTAAATGATGAGGACGATGAAAACACCGCGATAGAAGACTCAGAAAGTATACTAGATGCTGCTTTACCGATGTTTTTAGCTAGACGTCTACGATGGCATTATCGTTCTCAGCATGAGAGTCTAATAGCTTTTTCAAATCATTCTTTTTATAACAGTGATCTTGTTGTTTTCCCTTCGCCACATAGTGAATCGGCAGATTATGGAGTGAAGCACACTCGGGTAATACGAGGAAAGTTTGTTGCTCAATGTAATATAGAAGAGGCACAAATCATTGCTGAGGCTGTAGCACAACATCTAATTCATAGGCCTAATGAATCTATAGGTGTTGTTGCAATGAATGCAAAGCAGCGTGAGCAAATTGAAAGAGCAATAGAAAGCTTAAGTAAAGAGAAGTCAGAAGTACAAGATGCTATAGAGCAAAATAGAGATACAGACGAGCCATTATTTGTAAAAAACTTAGAGAATGTCCAAGGGGATGAAAGAGATGTGATTTTTATATCCTGTACTTATGGGCCACTAGAATCTGGGGGGCGCGTTATGCAAAGGTTTGGGCCTATAAACTCTTCTGCTGGTTGGCGCAGGCTAAATGTATTATTTACACGATCTAAGAAAAGGATGCATATTTTTAGTTCTATGGGATCGGAAGATATATTAGCCCCCGAAACTTCAAGTCGTGGAGTGAAAGCGTTTAAAGCGTTTTTGGCATTTGCAGAAACAGGTTATCTCCATCAGCCACAACATACAGGTAGACCCGCTGACAGTGATTTTGAAATTTCTGTTTCCAATAGTTTGCGAAATGCAGGGTTTGAGACGGAACCCCAGGTTGGAGTTGCAGGGTTTTATATTGATTTGGCCGTAATTGATCCCGGAAAGCCGGGCAGATATTTAATGGGGATAGAGTGTGATGGGGCTACTTATCATTCAGCAAAATCAGCTAGAGATAGGGATCGTTTGCGTCAATCTGTATTAGAACGTCTAGGCTGGCGAATACACAGAATCTGGTCAACAGATTGGTTTAAAAACCCCCAAGCAGAAATGTTACCTTTAATTCGAGAGCTGAATGAGTTAAAAACAGTAGTCTCGTTGAATGTAGAGGAGGAGATTGAGTCCGAGTCAGATGTTCTGCAGGGAATTGTTCTTAAACATGATAAAGAAGAGCAAGTTGTCGAGCCTTATATTGCTGAAGAAAATGACCTGAAGTCTAAATTAGTACATTTTGATCAACAAATAATAAGGGTTCAACAACCTGATACGCCTGAAAATAAAAGGTTGTTACGACCAGCAATGCTGGAAGCTCTTTTAGAGTTTCTTCCAGAAACAGTTTGGGAGTTTAGAGAAAATATCCCTCCTTTTTTAAGGCAAGGAACCGGCAGTAATGAAGGTATGTACGTTGAAAAAGTTATAGAAATTATTCGAGGTAAATAATTTCTATAACTTCCTGAATAAAAAATCAAAAAAAAGAGAAGAATAATGACTGATATGGTTGAAAAAAACAAATCAAAACTTTCAAACTTTGTAAGTAAAAAAGGCCAAGTAATAAAGTTTGTGGACTATTTATTACCTAATTTAGATTCTAATACAAATGTTTTAGAGATGAAAATTCGACTGATATATGCAGGAGGAAAAACAAGTTATTTCTGTATGATTTCTAGGGATGAAGAATATGGCTCTAAAGTTGCCGCCATTGAAGAAAAAGACCTTGATGAAATATTGAAAGCAATTGAATCTTTGGAAAAAGATGTTGAAAAAACTGACATGAAGGAAGCAGATTATATTGAAAATAAATTTGTGACAGAGGATGGTTTTAAAATTGGTTATTACGCCATCTTTAAAGAGGGTTTTATGGGGGTCGGGGAGCAGGATTTTAACTGGTTTATAACTCTTGAAGAATATGATGAGACTACAGAATTTTTTGACCAAGATATTAATAAAATTAAGAATTCACTTTTACTAGCTAGGGAGAAAATTCAAGCTATCAAGACTAAAATCCCTTCACAGCTGACATTGTAACTGAAGCTTTAGATTTAAATCTGTCAAACAATGAAATAAAGAGGGGGAAATGAGCGTTAAAGATATGATAAATATTGAATGTTCTAACCTGACAAGTGTAGAACTCAGAAAAAGGAAAAATGCTATCTTTTAAGTACGGAAGGGAAAAGTTGTTAGTGTCATTTTGAATGAAAAGAAAGCACTAGTTAGGGTAATGCAACTCAAGATTGAAAAGACATTAATAGACGGGTATGAAGAAGATTATAGAAAAGCATTAGCTCCTATGGATGTGGAGGTAAAGGTGTTGTTTGAAAAGAAAAAGGGTATGTCTGCTCTATAGGTATTTATACAAAATGGTGTAAAAAATAATGGGGCTTGTTAATTTTCAATAAACTTTCACCTGATACATTAAGTTCATGGAATATTAGCCCAATATGTAATGTGAATAGCTTTAATGAGAAGCAAGCTGAGTTTCTAGATTACCTTATCGAAGAAGGTGATAAATTTAAAAAAGTTCAAGGGATAGTTTGGGAGAGATATGATAGACCATAAGAAATTTCAAGGTTTAGTAAAAGATCTATACTCAACGGTACAAGAGTTAGAAAATATGTTTCCTGGTAGATATTTTACGCCTGATGGGCATATGGTGGGAAGTTTAGGCGAGTGTCTGGTTGCGGATGCATATAATTTAGAGCTTATGACTGCTTCAAATAAAGGATTTGATGCAATTACTACTGATGATAGGAAAGTTGAAATAAAGGCAACACAGTCAAAATCAGTGGCGTTCAGAAGCTGCCCAGACTTTGCGATTATTATAAAGATTTTCCCAGATGGGTCTTTTGAAGAGTTTTATAATGGTCCTGGCGACTTAATATGGCAAGAATTTGAAAATAGAAAACTTCCTAGTAATGGACAATACCAAATTTCAATAAATAAAGTTAAAGTGTTAAATGAAACTGTCAATGCGACAGATAAAATACAAAAAAAGACGTGATTTAAGTTTAGCCCAATGAATTTAAGCGGCATTAATGAAGAAAAAATAGACACTATGACAACTTGCCCATTTTGTACGTTACCCAAAGACCGAATCCAGTTAGCGAATGATAAAGGAGTGGTTGTTCGTGACGGATACCCAATTTCACAGGGTCACACACTGATAATCCCCAAAAGACATATAGGCTCTTTCTTTGATCTCCAACAAGATGAGCGCGACGGACTAATGGTACTGGTAGATGAAGCAAAACAAGGTTTAGATAGTGAATTTAAACCAGATGCCTATAATATTGGAATTAATGATGGCGCTGCAGCTGGACAGACAGTTCCTCACCTACACATTCATTTGATACCACGATATAAAGGGGACCAGGAAGACCCTCGAGGTGGCGTTCGTTGGATGATTCCAGAAAAAGCTAAATACTGGACCTCATGAAACCAAGTGCCGAACAACAGCTCCAATTCCTACAAAACTTGCAACGGCTTTTTGATGAAGGAGATTTTGTAGCAACATATAAATACGCCTTACTTATGGCAATGGCAGAGCTATCGGTTGAATCACCGCAAGTGGACGAGCAACTCGAACTCACCATGATTGCCATAGCGGAAAAGTTTGCAGAGCTGTATTGGCCACAAACCATACCTTTTGAGTCGGGGGTTTATGGTTCAGTTGCAGATGTCTTGTGTCAGAACCAAGGTAAACAAACAGCAGTAATCAATGCGTTAATGAAGTTGAGGATTGGAGGAGCTTCAACAATTACTCAGGCGAAAAATTCAACGTTATGGCCCGCTGCCATAAAAACAATATCAAGAACTGTTGCAACAATGCCCGTAAAATTTTTACAAAATGTTGGGGGGGACTTTAGTTCCATTTCTTTATCAATACCCTAATCCTCCAGGAAAGCTTACTTTAAATCCAGGGGGTAGCAGAAATACTTAGGGTGTTTCATCCTCCTGATTTTTGGCGAAGGTATTGAAGAAGTAACAAGGTTATTAAGCTACCGAGTTGGTTGGTTAGCCGCTTTATTTACCACAAATTGCGGTGCGACTGGCATGATAGTCAGCTAGCTGGTGGAAGTCCAGCCTTTGCCCTGTGAGAAGGGAAAAAGTAGGCGAAAGCAAGGGTGTCCAAAGAAACTTTCAATAGCTACCTGACGAGGGAAGCACGGTTATTGGGAGCCAATGCGGAATCTGAAGGAAGCTCTAGCCAAATCGGTCACC
>ENA-OSET01002454-OSET01002454.1-sediment-metagenome-genome-assembly--contig:-NODE-2454-length-17948-cov-31.186727_pt1 | contig 17948 bp, 18 predicted proteins | sample MGYA00237882_ERZ534229 | MGnify/ENA primary metagenome ERZ534229 (study PRJEB26408, sample SAMN06266212) | sediment metagenome | isolation source: Hudson Canyon methane seep mesocosm | place... | reverse complement strand
ACACCGTTGATGCTAATCGATCATGGGCGGAGGCTGTTGCTGTCATTGATGGAAAAATTGCTTATGTGGGATCTAGTACTGGCGCAAAAAAATATAAGGGACCAAACACCCGATTAGTCGATCTTGATGGAAAAATGGTGCTTCCTGGATTCCAAGATGCCCATGTTCATCCGATAGAGGCTGGTATGGCCTATTTAGGTTGTAGCTTGCATGATGGAAAATCTGTGGAGGATTACGTTCTTATCGTAAAAGAATGTGCACAACAGTCGCCAGAAGCCACATTCATTGATGGCGGTGGCTGGACAATGGATCTTTTTGAAGATGGATTACCTGATAAGAGATTACTTGATGAGGTTGTTTCGGATCGCCCGGTAATACTTAAATCTGCCTCAGGGCATCAGCTTTGGGTTAATTCCAAAACATTGGAGATTGCCGGCATTGACGCTGAGACACCGGATCCTCCTAGGGGAAGGATAGATAGGTATAAGAACTCTAAAGAGCCCAGCGGGTCTCTGCAAGAGAACAGCGCAATGAATCTCGCTTTCAGCACAAGGCCGGCTTATTCGGCAGATCAAATGCAAGCTGCTTTGCAATTTGGGCAACATTATTTGAATCAATATGGTGTTACCACGGTGCAAGATGCGCTCCTAAAGCTTGATGGTAATGAGGCCTATGTTGGCGGACCCACATACATGGCGATGGATCAAGCAGGAGACCTAACAATAAGAGTAGTTGGGGCGTTGGTATGGAATACAGATTCTGGTTTAGAGCAGTTATCGCGAATTACTGATGCGAGAGAACAGTTTAAGACACCGCTCTTTTCTGCGCCTTCAGTGAAAATTTGGCTTGATGGAGTGATGGAAGTTCATACTGCTGCTCTTTTGGCACCCTATAGTGATCGGGAGGATGGTTATAGCGGAGAGCTTTTGATCAAGCCAGAGCAGTTGGATGTTGTGGTCAGTCAACTCGATGCGTTGGGCTTTCAAATACATTTTCATGCGATCGGGGATGCAGCTGTTCGTCAGTCGTTAGATTCTCTTGAGCTAGCTCGACAAGTGAATGGAGTGAGAGACAGCCGCCATCATATGTCTCACATCCAGCTGTTTGACCCCGCAGATATCCCGCGCTTAGAGTCCTTAAATGTGGTGGCAAACTTTCAGCCCTATTGGGCATGGGCAGACAAATTTATAACAGAACTAACAATACCTAAACTGGGAGCGGAGAGAAGCAAATGGTTATACCCGATTAGAAGTGTGCTCGACACAGGTGCGGTAGTAGCTTTTGGAAGTGACTGGTTTGTCACCTCAGGCAATCCTTTGCTGGGCATTGAGACTGCTATTACACGCCGTGACCCCTTGACTAATTTTAGTGACCCATTTCTTGAAGATGAAAGGATCAACCTAGCTGATGCAATTGAGGCATACACGATCAACAGTGCTTATGTGAACTTTATTGACGATGAGACTGGATCAATCGAGGAAGGAAAATTAGCTGACTTGATTGTTTTAGATAACAACCTTTTTGAACTTGCTCCTGATGAGATTTCTGATGCCCAAGTTCTACTGACTCTTTTGGAGGGCAATCCTGTTTATGGTGACTGGACGCTCTCGTCCATCCCAAAGATCGCACAATAAACTTATTTTGTTGCTAACTGGTTTCAATATAAGGACCAATGCGATCTTTAACATAGCCTCGTAGGTCTAAATTCCAATCTTCCATGGGAGATAAAATACCATAGTTATGGACTCTTGATGCCATCCCTTTTTGAACGCGCTCGCAAATAGCCCAATCTTGTTGATTAACAAGATGCCAAAAATCAACAGCGTCTGAGGGGTCAAAATGTGGGCTTTCGACTTCTTTTTTTTCGAATAAAAAATGACATTCTATCTTAGTTTTATGAGCAGTAATGGCTGTCAAAATAAATACTGCAACATGGTCTGCAGCAAGGGAAATGAATAAATTGGGGTATAAAAGGTCACCTTTATGTCGATTGAGTTCATCTTCGTTGAGTCCAGGAAATGGCGTCCTTCGGGTCGTCCCGGACATTGTAAACGTATAAGCTCCTTCGCGGTGCGGAACACCTCTTTCCCAATCAAGGTTAGCACCACCATTCTTTCTAAAAGCAGGCACTACTTGGCATAATTCAGGATGTACGGGCCCGCAGTGATAACATTCATTATAGTTTTCACATAGTACTTTCCAGTTTGCATTAACCTCATACTCAATTGTCTTGCCTATGACCAAAAACTCCAATGGATAGCGTTGATATCGCTCTTCTATTTCGGCTATATGGGAGGAGAAAGGGGGAGCCGTTTCAGGGCTAAGGTTTAAAAAGATAAACCCTCCCCAAGTCTCACAACCCACTGGGTGTAACTTCACTTTTTCTATTTCTAGTCCTAACGACTCATCAATATGAGGAGCTCGTTGCAGTTGTCCCTCTAGGTCATAAGTCCAGGCGTGATATGGGCAGACGAAAGCTTTGTTACCTGCTAGCCCTCCTTTCAGTAATCCACTTTGATCCGATTTGCTCTCTGATGGGCACAATTGCGCCCCTCGATGGCGGCATACGTTATAAAAGGAACGCATAGAGCCGACATTGTTTCGAACTAGAAGGATACTTTCTCCATATATATCTAAAACCTTGCAATCTCCTGAATTGGGGAATTGTTCCTCTCTCCCAACACAGAGCCACTCCTGCATAAAAATATGTTCTCTTTCAAGTTCAAAGATATCAGAGTCTAAATACCAGTTGCTGGGTAGCGTTTTCTCAAAGCCATCAAGTGTTTCTAAATAATCGCTCATCAGCTTCTCCTATGGAATTTCTCACTTGAATTTAACAGAGTCGTTAGTAATATCAGCGTGCTGTGACTTTTTCATTAGTTGATGTGCGGCGAGAACACCACATGTTGACATGATTGCAATGACACCGAAGTAATAGCGGTAGCCCAAAACCCCCGGATACGAGTCAAGTAGCATGCCTCCTAAAATAGGCATAAAAAAGTCAGGTGTAAATCCTATAGCCGAGATAACTCCGACGGCAGTTCCGGTTACTGCTGGAGCAACGCCAGAATCATCGAGTAGGGCGAAGTAGATGCCCCTTAAAGCAAAAACAGCACAGGAGGCGACAGCGATGTTGAGTAACATTAAGAGTAGGTATGCTTTGCCCCCTGGGAGAATAGCAAAGGCAACAAAAGAACCTGCCATGGCTAATGTTAATACAAATACGGTTCTGGCTATTCCAAATCTATCGGCAATAAAACCAGCAGACGTAGCTGCTAGTGGTTTTAACCACATCTTAGCTACGCCAATACTGGCTCCTAATAAAATGCTAAGTGAGTAGCCTGTGGTTGCATAGGGTGTAAAATAATAGGCGCCCCAATTGGCGCTGTAAGTGGTTAGAACAACGATTGCAATTAGCCAAACAGAGGGCATTCTCAATACGGTGAGGATATTCTTTAGGCTGACTCTTTTCAGAGCTGGATCTTGGCCTGATGAGTTTGTGTTGCTATCTTTCAAGAATCTCCACGACATCATTGCAAGAGCGATATTGATCCAAGCGTATATAGTAATCACTTGAGATAGAGCAGTAGTTTGACTGCCAAGCCATGCAAAGACCGCAAGAATTGCTGAAGAGATAGCAACTTCGACTAACCCTCGGCCACTCTCTAATATACCAAAGGCGCGACCTTGCTCCTCAGAACTGGCACAGCTACGAGTTGCTTTGATCATTGCTCCCCAAAATATAAGTGATGTACAAATTCCCCAAAAAAAATGTAAGGCTAGATTGGCGTTGTAAGAAGGAAGAGTTGCAAAGTAGAGGCCGCCCAAACCTACGCCGAGGAGTGATAAAGAAATAAGCTTGCGCGGAGAATATTGATCAGCTAGCCAACCCCCTGGAAAATAGCTGAGCATGCTAGCCAGGCCAAACACGCTAAATAAAATGCCCATTTGTGTGTTGGTGTAATCAAAAGCTTGCTGGATTGGGATGTAGTAGATTTCTCTCAAGAAAGGTAGTAAATAAATTGTTCCACCAGAAAGACACAATAGCATCATTATCAGCCAGCGGCCTTCTGTATTGGGAGATTTCAAAGTCAGATAACCTTATTTGGCGGAGATTCCGCTATCGGAATGTCTCGCAAATATAATTCATCTGGAGGACGATCAAGCTGCCTTGCAAATTCATGCCCTGAGTAAACTGCATGGACCAAAGCACCGGGGGCCAATGCATCTCCGATGCATTCTACGGATTTTATTCCTGCTTGAGCAAATTCAGAACTGCGCGACATTAGCTGGTTATAAAGTTGGTCATTGGGTAAGCGCAGTCCCACAATAATGACAGATTTTATGGCTAGGGATTTAGGCATGTTAGTAAATATGTTACTTAAAGTGACCTTCTTGCCATCAAAATCGTTCAGAAGCATTTGTGTGTATACCTCTACGCCAGATTTTTCTAGCGACTGATGCACAAAAGGCAGCTCATTGGTCATGATGGTCCAGGCCGAAGCATGGCCAGCAGGAGTCGCATAACTTACATTGATATCTTGTAACGCTAAAGACTCGGCAATTACACCTCCCAGATAGTAATTATCAAAGTCATAGACTAATGAGGGTCCTTCGGGAATCATTCCCAAGGCTAAATCATCAGGGGTGTAAACATCTGGTCGATTAAGTTCAGCAGCGGCTATTTCTAGTGATGAGTAAAGAGCTTTCGTCCAGTGGGCTCCAGTGGCAATGCCAATTCGGGAATGCTCTAATCCTAAAATATCGTTAACCCCCAAATTACTATCCAGATAAAGATTAACATTACTCATGGTTTTAAGGGCATTGAGTCTGTAATCGGTTATTCGACCCCACTCCGTGAGCCCTGGTAACTGAGTCTCGTAAATTAGACGACCTCCCATTTGTGTATTTTTATCTGCGATCGTAACCTGATATCCGCGCCTAGCTGCAGTTAAACCAGCTTCTAACCCTGCAGGGCCACCGCCAACGATTAATATAGAATCATCACTACCTGGTGTTTCAAATCTTTCTGGATGCCAGCCTTTGCGCCATTCTTCGCCTGCAGTGGCATTTTGAGTACACCGCACAGGAACACCGTCATGCCAACTTGAAATGCAAATGTTACAGCCGATGCATTCTCTGATGTCACCTTCACGCCCCTGATTGATCTTGTTGGGCAAAAAGGGATCCGCTATAGATGGGCGAGCTCCTCCAATTAGGTCTAGCACACCTCGTTTAATCTGCGAAACCATTGTGTCAGGCGAGGTAAATCGACCAACCCCAACCACAGGTTTTTCAGTCACTTTCTTCACGAAATCGATGATAGGCTCGTGGGCGCATTCTGGGCGGAATCGGGATGCACCGCAGTCAGTAGGACTTGAGTCCATTTTTACATCCCATAAATCTGGAAGGTCTGAAAGTAATTCAACCACCTCATGCGCTTCAGACGAATGGCTGTCACTTGATTTACTTCTTAATTCCTCCAAACTGATGCGCAAGGCCACACCACAGGTATTGCCAACTGCGTCCTTGGTGGACTCTATCATCTCCCTAACAAAGCGCACCCGATTTTTAACTGAGCCCCCATATTCGTCGGAGCGGTGGTTGTATTCCTCCAACAAAAACTCATAGCCGAGGTAGCCCATACCTGCATAAATATAGACGATATCAAAGCCAGCATCTTTGGCTCTTTTGGCCGCGGCAACCTGCCAAGCGATAACGTCGCGAATATCCTTTTTGTCCATAATCCGGGGCCGTAGGTTACCCATAAAACCAACGTGTGTTGCCGCCCATGAAATTCCTGAAGGAGAGTAGGGTGGTATCCTTGAGGTTCTGTTCATAACAGATGCTCCGCCATGCCATAGCTCCGCCGCAGCTAAAGCGCCGTGACTATGAATAGCATCGCAACAAAGAGCATGTGATCGAATGTCATTTTTATCCCATAACCGAGCGTAGGGTAGCGGGCTATCATCAGAAGATGGGTGAATAGAGAGAGCACCAGTGGAAACAACTCCCCAACCGCCTTCAGCTTTAGTTTCTCTAAAAGCCGATCTAACGCGAGGATTAGCCTCCGTCATGCCACTGGCATGGGGTACTTGATAGAATCTATTAGGGGCTGTTACTGGACCAATCTTGACTGGCTCAAACAAGATGTCATAACGGGGATTCCTGTTCATTCTTATAGCTACTCCCTACATTAAAATGTATGTAATACTAGCTAGTGTACTGACCAAAAATATACTGGAACCATAAGATTCTATACCTATTTTAGAAAGTGTGTTATCCATAAAACTATTTTATTTCAAATCCAAAAGACATGATCAACTCGTCTTAACCCTGATAGTTAAAAATTAATACTCTTTTTACCCTTTTAAGGAATAATAAAAAATGACTAGATTATTTACACTGGTGGTCACAATTATCATGTTGGCAGGATGTATAAGTATTGATGTAGAAATAAATGATGATCTTGACTTACCCGAAGTCACTCCAATTCAGACGGTTGCTCAATACGTTGAAGATTTTAATAATGCTGATCTTGATGCTTTGAATGAGAGTTCAGGATCGCCATTTTTTTGGCTCATGGGAGATGAGAAGAATGTGTATGACAAATACGGGGATTCTGTAGATTTTGCAAGATTGAGAAGTAAAGGTTGGAGTTACTCTAAGATTAATTCCCTAGAGTTGATTTATGAAGATGATAAGACGGCTATGGTTTACATGAATTTTTCAAGATACAACGCTAGCGATGAAGTTATTTTGACAGCTGGTGTTAATTATCTGTTGGTAAACAATGCTTATAAATGGAAAATAAAGGGTGTATTTGCTCCCAACAAAGTAACTGTAGGGAAAGACTGAAACGTATCGTTCCAATTTTGATATGGCGCACTGTATCCTGGATGAGTGAGAGCCCATATTGTGTCCTAAGGGGTGCTAACTACGGTCCAATAGCAACTAGCTATTACTTGGACGACTCCCGCGGGGACACCGTGATGGTAATGGCACTTCCACGCATCCCAGCACTTTGAATTTGTACGGCAGCGAATCGATCGAATTTTTCGAAAGTAAGTATCGATACCTTTGATTGTACGCTCGTTACCGTTGTCCAGTCATAATCGGACATATTATTTTTGTAGTAATTAAAAGCTTCTTCTTCCTTTAGAGAGGATTTCAATACTGCTCGTCCGATCCAGTATTCGCCAGGATTAAGCAGTAATGATTTTTCAATATCAACTTTGTCCGTCGCCGCAATTGGAATATCAGCAAATGATTTAGAGGTAGCGATCTCCCGTGCTGATGTTGGGGAAGTTTTGCTGTTCGATGGAGTTGTACTAACACTAGAGCATGCTCCAAGTAACAAGCACGCGAGCAACAGAGGTGTAATGATGGATAGAAACTTAGGCTTTTTATTTTTCTTCTTTTACCAAATGTTTGCGCCAGTATAGCGAGAATATGTACTACCGTGTAATCCACTACCAAATATAATTACTAGCTGTACTTTTCGCTTTATATTTCGGGACTATATTACTGGAGAATTCTGTTTTTTACTAATTTGAGAGCGGATTGAATCGATCTCATTATTGCTATATGCAGTCCCATCCGGACGAAGTAGATCGTGATGCCAGGGATTAGGTTCTTTGGACCACAATCGATCCCAAAGCCTTATTATGAAGACCCATGAGCGCCAAGGATATATCGTCTGGGTCTTGCCGGAGACAAAGCCCCAGTTCATTGCCCCAATATGATTTTGGGCAAATATAGGTAGTATCGAATCAAAAGTATTTTCATGGCCGCGGGCGAGATATTCCGTACAAATCATAGGCCTTCCTAGGTCTTTGAGATACCTAATTGCTTTGCCTGTTCTCGCAGCATTTTCGTAGGAATGAAAGGTGATAATGTCAGAATTTTCAAGCATACATTCAAAAAGTGCACAATCTTTGTCTTTCTTGATGCTTCCTTTCCAGTAGCCCTTTTTTAATCTCCATACGCCTGCTGTCAGAGGTTGCAAGGGCCCTTCTTGTCGCGCCCACTCAAATGTTTTTGTTAATAATGCCAGAGAAAAGTCGCGCTTATTTTTCACCTCTGAAGAACCATAAGGAATGGTGTTAAGGTTGCCTGGCTCATTATAGAGGTCCCAAATGGCCACTCGTTGATCTGATCTATATCTTGAAATAATACCTTTGACGTAATCTTCTAGCTCATTATGTCGATTAAGATCACCCAGTATTTTGGCTCCAGGTGATTGGACCCAACCTGAGTTGTGGACTCCTGCTCTTGGTGTGGGTTGTTTTCCAGATTGCGGCAAGGGATCCCACACATCATCAAATAGTACAAACATAACCTCGATATTATGCCTATCCGCAATCGACAAAAAGACATCAATCTTCTTGCAAAAATTATGGTGGTTTTCTTGCCAAGGTAAGTGGTGAAGGAATACCCGAACCATATTAAAACCAATGTCAGACGCCCATCCTAGCTCTTGGTTAATGGTTGTAGGGTCGAATGTTTCATCTTGCCACATCTCAAGCTGATTAATGGCAGATCGTGGGGTGTAATTAAAGCCGATGATCCATGGCCGCTGGCTAGACCAATGCGATGCTTCGGCGATCGACCAATTAGTTTTGGTGGGCAAATTATGTCTCATGTCTGGTTGTCTATTTGATACGTCAGGCCTCGGGCCTAATATATACGAAGTGTTGTTTTTTATATAGGCTGGCTCGATCTGGGCCTGATTTGACTGAATGGTGTATTCAGCTATGCTTAGGCAATCAATAAAGAGAGGAATATGGATATGAAAAGTTTAGTTTGTGCTCTGTTTACCTTTAGTCTATTGATGACTGGCTGTTCCCAATACGAGCATAGGATCAGCAAGAAATCGTCATCGAACGAATTCACTGGTAACTATGTTGGCTCAGTCCCTCTCAAACTCTACACCTTTAATTGTGGCAACATAGAAGTGTCTAATTTCGACGCATTCTCCTCTAGCGGGGACTATGCTGGTCAAGGCGGCAAGTTAGTCAATACATGCTATTTAATTCGTCACCCCGAGGGAGATTTGATATGGGACTTGGGTCTGCCACATAGTCTTGTGGGGTCTGAGCCTCAGGTTGATGGTATTTTTACTGTATCTCTTAAAAGCCCATTAACTGATCTGTTAGAGGAGATAGATCTTAAAGTGGCCGATATTGAATTTATGTCTATCTCTCACAGCCACTTTGACCATACGGGCCAAGCCTCCCTATTTTCGGATGTTGAGTGGCTGGTGCACGAAGATGAGCTTGAGCATATGTTTAGCACTGATGAGAGCAAGGCACAAAATATAGCTTTCGTTGGGCTCAATAAAACCATCTTTAGTGAAAACTATGATGTTTTTGGTGATGGTTCGGTTGTGATTTTAGAGATGCCAGGGCATACCCCAGGCCATACAGTACTTCAGGTTAACTTGTTCGAAAGTGGGCCTGTTCTACTTACAGGGGACCTCTACCACCGTGCTGAAAGCCGCAAGTTGCAGCGCGTGCCACGCTTCAATACAAATGAGTCTCAAACAAGAGGGTCTATGATAGCCTTTGAAAGGCTAGCCACGGAATTAGGAGCTAGAGTAGTTATTCAGCATGAGGCCATAGACGTTTCCAGACTGCCAAAACCTCCTGGGTTTTTAAAGTAAGGGGCTGTATTCGAAAGAATGCATGGCATTTGGAAGCCTCGACCAGCTCTAACCCCTCTCCTTTGACTGGATCAGCTATTTAGTTATGGATATACTGGAAATTCTTTTAAAAACCTTCGGAGACTTCAATTGAAAAAGTATTTTATTCTAGCGGTTACGTTGTTGTTTTTTAACGTTGCGTATGCGGACGGACACAGGTCTGTATACCTTGTTGATTTCAAATGCGATGCAGCAGCTTACAAAGAGTTCGCGTCTATGACTTTAGAGGAACTCGATGCTCAATTCCCAAAGGGCTCTAAAAAACTTGCGAGGTATCACGATCTCACTTCTGGTAGCGGCATAGTGTTAATTGAAACTGATGATCCTACTCTTGCTATCAAACATGTTAATCCTTGGACGGAAGTATGTGACGCGACAATCACTCCTGTGGTCGATGACAAAAAAGCGCTGGAGATATTGCCTAAACCGTAACCGCTAAAAGACGGAATGGAACTTTAGAGGGATTTATTTAATCCCTCTTTTCTATCCACAGTCGGATCACCAGTAATCGACGCAGAACGTCCCCGCACAAAAATAGAGTCCTCTGAAACTCAGTAGCAAAACTGCTCAGAGACGTTTTATCTCAACGATTGCTTTTACTCAATCCTAGAGTCGACAACAATCTGTAAAGGTGGAATCTGATGCTAACTTTCACCTTTGCTGTCTTCCACTTCTTCAGACTTATCTTCAGACTTATCTTCCCTCTCGTAGATTTTCATAAAGTCTGTGTAAACTTTTTTCAACATCTCTCCTGCTTCTTTCAATGCTTCAGTTAGTGGGTCTTTCATCAGAATGACTCCTTTGACTATCTATATTAGATAATTTCTTGTTTAAAGTTTGGACAAAAATCTTCAGATAAGCAATTATCCACTCAAAGTCCTAGAGTCGACAACAATCTGTATATCTCTCACCCCTCACCTGATTTGACTGGATGGGGTATTCAGTTATGCTTGGGCAATCAATAAAGGAGGAGGTTAGATGGCTGAGTTAGTAGTTTTAAATTTCAAAGCGGCAAAAGGACAATTTGATGCGCTGGGCGACATGTTTCGAGCGGTTTTAGGTGATACCCGCTCATATGAAGGTTGTTTACAAGTTGATGTATATTCAGATGAATCAACATCCACATATACACTAGTCGAGGAGTGGGAAACTTTAGCTCATCAACAAAAGTATCTTCAATGGAGAATTGAAACTGGTATCCAAGAGGCGACAAAAGACATTATTGAAGGAGGATTTGATAATGGGGTGAGAGTTCATACTTGGGGTAAAAAATCAGATATCTAAATAAAACGATTACTTTTACTTACAGCGATATTCTCATAGATAATAAAAGGTGAATGAACACATGCCGTCGAAAGTAATACGCATCTTTTTTGCTTTCGTTATGTTTTTTACAAGCGGCCTTGAGAGGGAAATAGAGGCGCTGGAGCTTGGATTTCAAGCTAGAGATGTCATCGCGATCAACATACTGCTTCTGCCGGATGATGCTTTGTTGAGTAGAGCCGAGGCCGTCAATGCCAAATTGATGGAAATCTACCCAGAGGGGTTTGCACTCGATGATTCGCACCAGCCACACATCACACTAATTCAAAGCTATGTCCATGTGGCGAACCTCGAGAATGTCTATGCCGCTGCTAACGAAGTACTGAGGCGCGTGAAGATGAGTAGCTTCAAGCTTGAGGCATTCGAGTATGAATACTTTCCGCTGGGTGAGCTTGGCCTCACAGCGATTACCGCAAAGCACCTCCCTGAGCTCCTTCAGCTACAGGCTGACCTTATCGAGGTCATAGCTCCATTCACTGTCAAGATTGGGTATTCGTCCGCGTTTTTCACTACTCCTGACGATCCGATTATCCCCCCGCACCTGCTTCACTACGTGTCCACTTTCGTACCCGATCATAGTGGCGATCACTTCGTTCCGCATCTCACCGTCGGCCTAGCACCCAAGGCATTCCTGGACATGATGAAGGCCGAGCCGTTCGAGAAGCTCACCTTTTCGCCCCAGGGGGCGGCGGTGTATCAGCTTGGGCATTGGGGAACTGCAGCTAGGTTATTGAAGGAACTCGAGGTCAAACAATGACGGCCCCGATAGACTGAGTGTGCCGACCATTACGTACACCGATGGATTAATTAGTTCAAATAGGTTTAGGCGGTTATGTGGTGGCCAGAAGTGGCGAGAAGATCGCCAAGGTTTTAAAACAATAATAGCCAAAAGTGGCGCACTCGGAGGGACGTTTGTTCCTCAACTAGGCACTAGTAACACCCTTAGTCCTTGTGTTTACTGATGTTGACACCCCTGTAGTTCATTGTCAAAGGCACATTCACGTCTACCATTTTGTCTACCTCAGACCCACACAAGGCGCCCCATGAGTAGTCCATTTGGATAGCCTCTAGGGGGGCGGGGGGAGTGTTTTGTTGCTTGTGATTGTTACAGTATCCGTGGGGATACATTAGGGGTGGTTTTAGGAATCCTACCAATTATGTATAGTGGACTCTTAGCATGATACAAGTGTGTTAGGGATGTTGGCTCATGCGTCCCTTAAAAACAGGAAATGTGTATGCAGTTATATCAAAGTAATGGAAGTATCTTAAATCCACTTGAACGTGATTCCTTCAAACTTGAACGAGACATCCAAGCCTTGGTGGAGAAAAACATGGAAGTTTTGTTTGGGCTTGAATTTGTCAGTACCGAATTTTCAATTGCGGAGTTTCGTCTAGATTCGCTTGCTTTTGACAATCAAAACAATGCTTTTGTGATAGTTGAATACAAAAAAGGGCATAGTTATTCAGTAGTAGACCAAGGTTATTCTTATCTATCTACGATGTTAAATAACAAGGCAGAATTTATTCTTGAATATAATGAAAAAACTGGGAAACAGTTAAAACGAACCGATATTGATTGGACTTCCTCCAGAGTAATTTTCGTTTCACCGTCCTTTAACGCCTATCAAAAAAATAGCGTTAACTTTAAGGATGTGCCTTTTGAGTTATGGGAAATTAAGAAATTTGATGGTGAGTTGGTGGCATTTGAGCAGTGCAAGTCTTCATCTGATGAAAGTATAGAGAAACTCTCAAAGGGTAATAATAGTTCAGTCATCTCAAAAGTATCTTCTGAGGTAAAAGTTTTTTCTGAGGAAGATCATGTAAGTAATTTGAATGAAGCCATAAAACTAATATGGGAAAAATTACGCGACAAAATAAAGAATTATTCAGATTCGTCATTTTTTGTGACTAAAGGTTATATTTCATGGAAGAGAGATAATACGGCGGTTTGTTTTATTCATTTTAGGAAAAAAGAACTGCGTATTGAAGTCCTTAGGGGAAATACCAAAGAGAATGGAGAAACATCTAAGGGTTTCTTTACCGTGGATGATCCCAAGGAAATGAGTGCGAAACGAAGTTGGACTTGGAAGTCTGGGGCGCAAGGACACGTCTATGTTATCGGCCTTAATAATCTAGATGATGTGGAGTATGTTATGTTCCTACTAGAGCAGAAATACAACTCAATGGATTAAATATAGAATTGAAGGAGAAATCTGCTAATGACAACTATCAAGCATCGTTTCAGTAATGTCCTAGCTTGGGCAGGATTCACTGTAGTTCCTTCACTGGCATTCATGCTTGTAATTGTTCCACTGATAATGGCGATTGTTCTCTTTAGAGAAATATCACTAGAAGAAATACCAACGGAACCTTGCCCCAGTTGCCATGTTATAACTCAGTCGGACATAGATAGTTCCCCCACTTTAAGGAGGTTAGGGGCAAACGTAGGTGATTGGATAAGAGAAGAGGATGGAAAGTTGGTTAAGGACAGTTATAACGCATTCAAACGTAACTTTCTGGATGCTTTGGAAGAATACTCTGAGAATATTTTGCTCCTACAGCTGTCCTTTTGGTTAATAACTGGGGTGATCAATTACATCATGGTAGGTAGTTTCAGAATCCTGCCGTGGAAGCCCATCCCTGCTTTGAATGACAAGTAGAGTTTTATTACCGTGATGGGAAAATCCATTACTACAATAATTATATGTACACTGTCACTTTGTCTAGCCTCGCTATCCTTTGCAGACAGCTACGACCGCAAAGACTTCAGCTACCGCAGTTACAAACCCAACACCTCCATAGGCTTCTACACTGGCAAAACTTGTGACTTTATAAACATTGATCATGTGGTTAGCTTAAAAGACGCATACGAGAGCGGAGCATCCTCTTGGAGCGATTCTAAGAAGAAAGCCTTTGCCAATGATAGGGCTAATCATGTGCCGTCATGCGGCCGTGTGAATAGTTCTAAAGGTTCAGCTACGCCCAAAGACTTTTTGAGGCGCTCTAGGGACGGTAAGGGGTTAGATTATCAGATTGTTTCATGGTGTGAATATGTAACCAAATACCATACGGTTAAGATCAAATATGCTTTATCGTTTGCCGACAATACAAAAGCAATATTCAACCAATGTGACCTTGCCACTCCCCAATAGCTTTACTCTTATCCATCGACGCTAGTTAAGCGCATCCCTATAAGCATTGACCGTATTTATGCGATTGTGGTTATATTGGACGCTATTGGTTGTTAATGGATTACGATTGCAGGAGGCACTCAAAGAATGAAATGGAAAAAAGGGCTAACCCCTGAAGAGGCGGCATTAATATCGACCGGCTTACAAAGATTTAAAACATTTGAAGAAGTCAAAACGTGGGTTTCAGGACAAAAATCCATAATCGGTGATCAAGGTATGTTTAGAAATACTGACGGATTTCTCGAATCGACGTGGCTACAGATGGAGCTTGATAGCGCAGAGGACGCTTTTTATGAAGCCGAAGAAATCAAAGAAGGATTGAATTTAGAAATAAGGAGTGCGTGGACTTATATGCTATATGGGACTATGGGTTCTAGTTTGTTTATACATAGCGTAGAGTGGTCCGATGAGCAATCTGATGCTGAGGCGCTAGAAACTTGTACAGTTTTAAAAGAGAGTTTGGCATGGTGGTTTTATGAAATGGGTGATATTGATAAAGCGAAGATATTTGATCCAAATTTTGATCCACATAATTTTTCAAATACTAAAAGCCTGAAAAACCCTACTAACGAGTTCTCTTACGATAATTATCCAGTCAAATTACAGTTAGCTATCAGCGCGTATAAGTATTTTTGGGAAGAAGAAAACGCTGGTGATCAACGCGCTAATTCAGACGTTGAAACGTGGCTCCATGAGGAGGCTATAAGATTAGAAATCAAACACGTAGATGATGGTAAGCCTATGCCAAGTATAAGTAACAAAGTGAAAGAAGTGATTACTCAGATAATAAAGCCAGACTAATTCTGGGAGCCTTGCTTTTAGGGGGTAAGGTGCCTAATCCACCCCTAACCCTACTTGCCTAAGCCCCCTTCTAGCTACTTACACTTGTCGGACTTAAATTAATGACCGATAAGGTGTAATTATGGCTAGAGCAACACTATTAACTATTGAACGCAAAGCGGAAGTTTTGGATCGACTTGGACTTTCCCGCTCCACTCTCCACAACAAAATCCAAAATGGCTTATGGGTGCCGCCTATTAGCTTGGGTGCAAGGGCTGTCGGTTTTATAAAACATGAAACCGATGATTTGATCACTGCCCATATCAACGGCTATACCCCAACCCAAATGCGCGATCTAGTAAACAGGTTAATGGAAGAGCGCAAAGGACTAATAGGGGTGCGGCATGGATGAAATATTAGAAACCGTGCCACTGAATTTTATTCCACCAACTAATACTCAGGCCTACGCATTGTTAGCTGCTTTGTCTGATGGCAGTCCACGTCATAAAGGCGAATTAATAGCCGTACTAGGCGATGACCCTAGATCACCAAGACAGGCTTTGACCAGCGAAAGATATGGTTGCTGGTTGATACATAACGTAGGCGATAACAAGGCCGTTTATCAGCTTGATGAGCGGCATTTAAGTGGCGACCCTGAAGCTGACAGAGATGCGCGAGTAATCGCACTGAGACGTCTTAAAGACAATTCTCTCGGTATTAGTGCGCGAGAGGTGCGGCGGTTTCATAAGGCTGAAAGAGAGCAGGCTGAAGCCCACGCGAACTATCAAGAGCGTTTTGAATTTGGCATAAGAGAAAAGCCCAAAGAGGCATAACCTAAATGGGCTTATCAGAGATAGCTAGCGGCTCAAGTTTGGCGACCAGCGCCGTTAGCTTCAAGGAGTATACACAGTTTGAAAGCAAATATTTACCGATTAACTGGATGTTCAGAACTATCCCGCAAAGCCAGTCATAGTGGGGCGGTGGACGTTAATAAACATGTTTTAGGGGTTTATTACCGTCGAAAAATGCTTACCTTAAAACGTAAACCTAGCGGATATAAAGTAGGCGGGGTTAGTGCTTACTTTTTTGCGCCTAGGTTTATTTTATATTATCTATCTCTCTTCAATATCTAACCAATGGCTTACAAAAGTAGATCGTCGGTGATTACCGTCAATGGTCGGACATGGTGGATCAATAGCAAAGTTAGTGGCATTTATACGACGATGATGAAGTCGATGATAGGTCAGCTAGATGCAATGTTAAGTCACCATAGTCGTATTCATGTTGTGAGGTTTGATCTCAGGCAATATGAATATACGGCGACAAATAAACGGATGACAGATTTTAATGCGCGGCTAATCAAATGGCTTAAAGCCCGATATGGATTAAAGCGCGTAGGTTACATGTGGGTGCGAGAGCAGGAGAAAAAGAAGCACCAGCATTATCACTATGCCTTAATCTTGGATGGTCATAAGGTAAAACATCCTAGCGCCGTTTTGGATAAAGTCCGGGAGATATGGGAACACATGGACGGGTCTGACTGGCGACCGAAAAACTGTTACTACAATGTGAAACGTGATGATGTTGACTCACTGCAAGCAGCTATCTGGCGAGTCTCTTATTTAGCAAAAGGCCGGGGCAAAGGTTACAAACCGCCGCAGACTAAAAATTATGGAACCAGTCGTCTTAAAACTTTGTTGAGAACAGATGTGATTCACAGAAAATTTATTACTTCTGTGCGATAGTGACCAAAAATAGTTTCGGTTTTAAATATCATGATTCCACATCAGGTCCTAAAGATAGGCGAAAAATATTCCAAAAGAGATTTAGCAGCATTGCTGGATCAACCTAACATAGCATTGGTGAGAGAAGGTATCTTCCACTGTAAAAACTCAGATTCTTCGCTAGCTTTTGTTGATCTAGAAAAAAAGGGCAAGGAAGATAGGTTGCATTATGATGATTTTTTTGAAGAAGATTTTTTTCATTGGGATTCGCAGACCACTCAACATATTGAATCGCCCAAAATACAAGAGATGGTCAGTGGTTCTCGTACACCATATTTGTTTGCTCGTATATCCCCAAAAATTAAAAACGTTACTCAACCATTTGTTTATTGCGGCAGATTGGTTTATTCGAGCTATGAGGAAGGGACAGCAAAACCAGTTCACATGATTTTTCAAAATGTTGATTATGACGATTACACAGAAAATGAAGATCTGATGGACATTTATTTATGGAATCCCGCCAAAATTGGTAAGACAACTAGATCTAAGATAAATCAAAGGGGAGTGATCTCGCCTAATAGGGTTAGACGTTATAAAAAGCCAAATGAGACGGAACGAAAAGGACTGGTCACTTCCAGGGTTGGTCAAGGCTATTACCGACAACAAATATTAGAAAAGTGGAATGGAAGATGTGCCGTCACTGGCATTGCCACCAGATCCGTTTTAATCGCCTCTCACATAGTGCCCTGGTCAGAGTCAAATGCTGAAGAAAGGTTGGACGTCAATAATGGAATATTGTTGTCTCCAAATTTTGATGCGATCTTTGATAAACACCTAATTTCATTTGAGGATGATGGATCGATTTTAATCTCTCCTAATATTTCTGTAGAGGATAGAAAGGCGTTGGGTCTATTCGATTCAATTCAGATACCTATTTCGGATGGCATGCCATTTTATTTAAAAAGACACAGGGAAAAATTCCAAGGGCAAATAAAATGAAGGATCTTGATTAACGGGGAAGATTTAAGTGACAGAAATTTAGAGGGTGACTTTATATTTTAGTGACACTAATAGTCACACTATGAAGTAACAAATATTATATTAACTAGTAATATCAATAATTTAGTTACCTATATCAATTCCCGCCGCCTCCACCAAATAAAGATAACCCCTTGTCGTTTAGGGGGTTTTTCTTTTAAAAGCTTTCAACTGAACACAATTTGTCAT
>ENA-OSET01002453-OSET01002453.1-sediment-metagenome-genome-assembly--contig:-NODE-2453-length-17954-cov-81.308497_pt1 | contig 17954 bp, 16 predicted proteins | sample MGYA00237882_ERZ534229 | MGnify/ENA primary metagenome ERZ534229 (study PRJEB26408, sample SAMN06266212) | sediment metagenome | isolation source: Hudson Canyon methane seep mesocosm | place... | reverse complement strand
TTCAGCATATGTGAAAAGTAATAGTTTTGTTTGGCGCCAATGTTATAACCTTGTGGTGCAGCTAGCGCAAAATTCTTATATTTTTCAGCCAATATTAAAGCGGGGGCTTGTTTTTGTAAGCGGAAATTTTGGGCTTTAGGGTTAAAAACTTCACCATAGCGTTCACAAAGAATTTGTCTAGCCTTTGGGAAACGCTCACAAATTTCAACTGTGCGAGGGTGTTGGCGAATATTTTCTTCAATATAAAGCGTATCAATCATATATAAGGTTTAAGTTTTAAGTAATTACTCAGCGTAAAATGATGGGTTCCGCTCTGAAGCCCTCTCCTGCTGGAGAGGGTTGGGTGAGGAGGAATTTAATAATTCTCTTTTGCGAAATGTTTTCTTTTTTATTGCTAAAAGTAAAAAGAATAAGAAAAAACGTTTATTTTAACTTTTTGGCTTGCTTGGGTAAATTACAGAATAAAGCGGTATTAATAAGGCTAAAAATAGCGTCATTAATACAATGTTTTGTATTGCTTGTGTTTTTTTATCTGACCAAATTAGGTATTGATATATTACAGAGTCTAAATAGTCAATGGCAAAAAATAATTGATTACTGCTTATGTTTTTTATTAATGCTCGGTTTTTATTTTTATAAAGAATAACAAGTTTAGCATGCTGGGTTAATAGCTCTAGATGCTTATTCTGTTGATGTTGGGACGCTATCTCGGTGAAAGATGGAGTCTTACTAGACACAATACTTTGTAGATGAGACAGTTGTTGTTTTTCTGATGGACTTAATGATCGGTTGCTTTTTAGCTCGTGTATTAATTTGTTAGCAAACAATTTCGAACTGGTATAAATGGCATTGTTCGATTTGAACGTTTCAATTGAATCAATTTTTTCATTAAGCCGTAGAGTGACCTTATTGAGGGCGGTAATGATATTTCCGTTTTTAAGTGCTTTGGTTCTATCTTCTAATAAACTGAAGTCATGTTGAATACTTTCAATTTTTAGCGTTAGTTCTGTGAGTTGATCATAATTGTTGTTTATTTCTAATGAATGCAACAGTATTGACTGGTTTATCTGTAAGTTTAATTGGCTGGCCTGTTTAGATAATAACTGAAGCTTATTTTCTAAATCAGGAGTGTTAATAGTATTACTGTAGGTAATAAGGGCTAATAAGCCTATTGCTAAAAAACTAAAAACCACTGGTCGTGAAGTATTGTTTAAATTCATTGTGTTAACTTTCCTGTTAATGTTTTAAGGAAACTAACGATTAACTTAACTTCATTATCGGGTAGTTCTATACCTAATTGATAGTAAGCCATTTTTTCTACAGCAGACTCTAAGGTTTTAACCTTTCCATCATGAAAGTAAGGTCCTGTTATTTCAATATTGCGTAATCCTGGTACTTTAAATACATTCTTATCTGTCTCTTTTTGTGTGACTTGATAGCGTCCCAAGTCTGCTTTGGTCGGGTTTCCTCTATCTGCAATATAGTCATGCATAATACCTATTTTAGAAAACATATTGCCGCCTGCATTAACACCTTGGTGGCAAGCGATACAGCCATAGTTGATAAATAATTGGTAGCCTTGTTTTTCTGTTGCATTGATTGCATCCTTTTGACCTTTTAAAAACAAGTCAAAACGAGAATTGGGAGTTAATAAGCTACGTTCATAACTTGCAATAGCATTTTTGATAGTGTTTTTTGTAATACCTGATAATGGATATAGTGCAGCAAACTTTTCTAGGTATCTAGGATGGCTATTTAATTTAGTGATCACTTGAGGCCAAGAGGAATTCATTTCTATTGGACTATTGATGGGGCCATCAATCTGATCTTCTAAAGTGTTAGCTCTACCATCCCAGAATTGTTTGAAGTTAAGCGAGCTATTTAAAACCGTCGGAGAGTTTATTGTTCCCGTTTGATTAAAAATCCCCGAGGAAACTTCAAGACCATCGACACCTCCATTATGTAAGTTATGACACGATGCACAGGAAACAGAATTGTTTTTTGAAAGACGTGTATCAAAAAATAATAATTTACCTAAAGCGACAACTTCTTCATTCTGACTGTGTGTATCAGGAATAGCTGTAATACGGTGATTATTATTTAACGTATATATATTTTGCTTGGCTGAATGGGATGGAGGAGGGTTTAAAAGTGCATTGCTTTGTAGAAATATAAAATAGCCGCTGAAAAGGCAGAGGAAGATAACTGTAGTTCTAAGCAACATAATTAACACCCTCAAAAACCTACGAGTTTAAGAGCAGAATGATTTGATTTCAATAGACAAGGAAATATAAATTTCACAAATTTAGAGGGATTCTTCATATTAGTTAGAATGGCTAGACTAACTTAATCTGGGCTTCTTTTATAAAATCCATATTTATCGGTGACATAAGTTAAATAAACAGTAAAATAGAGGGAATTTAAATTTTCTTTTCCTTTTTATTAATGAATACACAAAAAATTGGTTTTATCGGTGGTGGTAATATGGCATCGAGTTTAATTAATGGATTAATTACGAGTGGACACTCTGCTAGTCAGATATGGGTGTCAGATACCAATCCTGATACATTACAGTCTTTGGCAGAAAACTTAAAAGTTAATATTACCGATAATAATGATGAACTAGTTAAAGAGGTTGATGTTGTTGTTTTAGCTGTTAAGCCTCAAGTTATGCGGCAAGTAACAGAAAATATACAAAACAGATCTAATAAAGAACAATTATTTGTTTCTATTGCCGCAGGTATTTCACAAGCAAGTCTTGCTGAGTGGTTAGGAAATGATGTGGCTATTGTACGATGTATGCCAAACACACCTGCACTCGTTATGACAGGGGCAACAGCTTTACATGCTAATAGTGTGGTAAGTCATGAACAAAAAGATTTAGCTGAAAATATTTTACGCGCGGTTGGTATTTCTTTATGGGTTGAAAAAGAAAGTGAACTGGATGCTGTGACAGCAGTCTCTGGAAGTGGCCCTGCTTATTACTTTTTATTAATGGAAGCAATGGAAGAAGCAGCTTTGCAGCTGGGTTTATGTGAAAAAACAGCAAGACTGTTAATTCAGCAAACAGCTTTAGGAGCGGCTAAAATAGCGCTAGAGTCTGATGATACTCCCAGTGAATTAAGGCTAAAAGTGACCTCTCCGGGTGGTACAACAGAACAAGCACTTAATACTTTTAATGATGGAGGGTTTACCCCTTTGGTTTCTAAAGCATTACATGCGGCTCGTGATCGATCAATAGAAATGTCAAAAGAACTAGGAGAAAAATAATGGATACAAGTTATATGACTAATCCTGTGGTGTTTTTAATTGATACAGTGGTTTCTCTCTATATATTAGCGATTATTTTACGATTCTTATTTCAGTGGACGCGCGCTGATTTCTACAATCCCATTTCTCAGTTTTTAGTTAAAATAACTCATCCACCTCTAAAGCTATTGCGTCGATTTATACCTGCTATTGGTAAAATAGACACTTCATCACTTGTATTGGCGATTGGCTTGCAAATGGTCGCTGATTTTACAATTCTCGCTTTACAAGGAGAAATTGTTGGGGCGGCAGTCTTAATTTTGTATGCATTTAAACAAATTGTAGAATTAGTGCTTAATATCTTTGTTTTTGCTGTTTTTGCTAGGGCAATTCTAAGTTGGTTTGATCCTGGTAACTACAATCCAGCAAGCTCTCTTTTACAGAGTTTGACTGAACCATTATTAGGTTTATGTAGAAAAGTAATTCCTGATTTGGGGGGAATTGATTTATCGCCCTTAGTGGCTTTAGTGTTTTTACAATTAGCAAAAATGATGGTTTTACCTCCATTAAGTCAATTAGCTTTGCTATTAGGCTGATTTTAACTATCTTTAATTAAGGGTATCTCTTCTAATTTATGCTCAGACATAATTAATAGAGATACTCTAAATATATTATTTACATAAAATAAGTCTTTATATGCGTATGCTGTTTTTCAAAAAAAATATTGCTTTAGTTTGTATGGTTCTGGCACTAGCTGGACAGATAACAAGTGCAAATGCTGCGAAGAAAATGTATCGATGGGTTGATGATAATGGTAAGGTCTTTTTTTCGGACCAGGTGCAGCCTAAGGATGTTAAACACCGAAGAGAGTCTTTAAACCAAAATGCACGTGTGATTGAGGTTGTTGAAAAAGAAAAAACAAAAGCAGAACGAGAATTGGTTAAACGGTTGGTTTTGTTAAGAAAACAGCAAGAAGCTATTATTAATAAACAAAAATCACATGATAAAGTTTTATTAAGTACTTATCGTAGTGTTAAGGATATGGAAGTTGCGTTAAGAGGGCAGATGCTTGCATTTGACAGTAAAAGAAAAGTTGTTCGAGGCAACTTAAATAGACTGGAACTTCAATTATTACAAAAGCAAAGAAAAGCCGCGCAATATGAGCGAGATGGTCGAAGCATTCCTGCTAATTTAATAACAGATATTGCAACCAGTAAGGCTCAAATTGATAGCACTTATATGGAAATTTCTAATCAGTTTCAGAAAAAGAAAAGAATTAGACAGGAGTTTGAAAATGATATTTCACGGTTTGCTTACTTAATTAATATAAATAGGGAAGATGATAACTCTGGTTATTTAAATGTAAAGCATAAAGCAGCGAATGAGTTAGGGTTGTTTATTTGTGAAACATCTGTACGGTGTGATAGAGCATGGGTAAGTGCTAAGCAGTTTATCCGTATTAATTCAACGGTAGCTATTGATATAGAAACCGATACGCTTATTATGAGCCATAAACCTTATAGAGATAATGATTTAAGTTTATCTATTTCGAAAATGAATGAACAGGATGGTAGTCAACAATTGTTTCTTGATATTAGATGTCGTAAATCATCACTAGGTAATGCATTATGTAGAAGCAAGCGAGTTAAGGATATTCGACATTCTTTTAATGATTTTATTAAGTCTACTTTACCTGCTAGTGAGAATTTAGAATAGGGAAGAGAATGCTTCTACCCTATTTGAATAACCTGAAAATATTTAACGGCTAACTAATAGTGTTCCCACACCTGTATCAGTAAATAACTCAAGTAAAACGGCATGATCAACCCGACCATCAATAATATGTACGCTAGAAACGCCTCCCTTTAAAGCATCTGTCGCACATTGAGTCTTTGGTATCATACCGCCTTCAATCGTACCATCAGCAATTAGGTCATCTATATCTGAGATAGAAAGACCGGTTAGTAGGTTTTTATTTTTATCTAAAATACCTGCTGTATTGGTAAGTAATAATAGTTTTTCTGCTTTGAGTACTTCTGCAACTTTACCTGCAACCAAGTCGGCATTAATATTGTAAGAATGGCCATCTTCACCAACGCCAATAGGAGCGATAACGGGAATAAAGTCACTATTGCAAAGCATGTCTACCACTGCAGGGTCAATGCTGCTGACTTCACCTACATGGCCTAAATCAATGATTTCAGATGCTTTTGATGCAGCTGAAGAACTCTTGAAATTGATTTTTCTGGCATGAATAAAATCACCATCTTTACCCGTTAAACCAATCGCTTTACCACCATGCAGATTGATTAGACTTACTATTTCCTTGTTAACTTGGCCACCTAAAACCATCTCAACGACATCCATGGTTTCACTATCAGTCACTCGCATACCATCAATAAATTGAGTGCTGATATTAAGGCGATCCAATAGCTTGCCAATTTGAGGGCCGCCACCATGAACTACGATTGGGTTAATACCAACCAGTTTCATAAGTACGATATCTCTAGCAAAACTATGCTTAAGCTCATCATCAACCATGGCATTACCACCAAATTTGACAACAACTGTTTTACTTTTAAATTTCTTTATATAAGGTAAAGCCTCAATAAGGACGTGGGCTATGTTGCGTGATGTATTTTCTGTCATGAGGCTGGGTAAAATTCTCTTAGCTATTGTAGGGCGGACTTTAGTCCGCCATAACGGTCGTTATGTTAAATGATAGCGGACTGAAGTCCGCCCTACAGTATTCTATACTCTTATCTTGTTTTTACCTGAGTTTGTGTCAATAGCTACGTTTCTTTAAGCCCCTTCAGAGGGAGAGGGCTGAAGCTTATGGCTAATCAGGGTTGCTTATGCTTTAGAACGGCACTTTTATATCAGGTTTAATTTGAGTGATCAAGTCTTTAAATTGAGACTGGATACGGCTTAATGCTTCCGTTGTATCTGCTTCAAACCGAAGAGCTAAGGCTGGCATTGTGTTAGATGCTCTTACAAGCCCCCAGCCATCAGAAAAGTCAGCTCGCAATCCATCAAGGGTAATTATTTCTGCATCTTTGAAATTTGCTTTAGCAAGCAACTGTTTCATTAAGGCAACGCTTTCCTCTTCTGCTAAATCTATATAAATTTCTGGGGTGCTAACACTCTCTGGAATATCAGTAAAAACCTCTGCGCTATCGCGTTTGTCATCAGATAAAATGCCAATAAGACGAGCGGCTGAGTATAAGGCATCATCAAAACCAAACCAACGGTCATTAAAGAATATATGACCACTCATTTCACCGGCTAATGCAGCTCCCGTTTCTTTTATTTTAGTTTTCATAAAAGAGTGGCCTGTTTTCCACATTAGAGAGCGGCCGCCTTGTTTAGCAATGTAGTCTTTAAGATGATGAGAAGATTTTACGTCATAAATAATTTCTGCTCCTGGTTTATTCTTTAATACATCTTTAGCAAAAAGCATCAGCAGTCTATCTGGCCAGATTATTTTTCCATTTGAGTCAATAACACCTATTCTGTCGCCATCTCCATCAAAGGCAATACCAATATCTGCTTCGTAATGTTGAACACCGGCAATTAAATTTTGTAAATTATCAGGGTTACTTGGATCTGGGTGATGATTAGGAAAGGTGCCATCAATATCACAAAATAATTCAAAAATTTCACAGCCTAATGTTTTTAATAAAGTGGGTGCCAGTTCTCCAGCCGCTCCATTACCACAGTCAACAACCACCTTCATTGGGCGAACTAAATGAGTATCTTCAGCAATGGTTCCTATGTATTCATTTTTGAACATATCATTTTTATCAATTGAACCCGGTGTTCCAACAGCGTAATTTTCTTGCTCTATACGCTGTTTTATTTGTTGGATTCGATCGCCAGCAAGTGTTTCTCCATCAATTATTATTTTTAGACCATTGTATTCAGCAGGATTGTGACTAGCTGTTACAACAACTGCTGATTTCCCTTCAGTATGTTGAGCAACAAAATAAACCAGCGGAGAAGGTACTAAGCCAATATCAAGTACATTAACACCTATTGAAATAATACCTTTTGCTAAGGATTCTGCAAAAGCTTCACTAGATAATCGACCATCTCTTCCTATAACAATGGTATTAATCTGTTTTTCTTTAGCTTCGGTGGCTACAGCTTTACCAATATTAAAAACAATATCTTTAGTTAACGTTTTTTCTGCAATGCCACGAATATCATAGGCTCTATAGATTGAAGCTGTTTTTTCTTTTGTTAAAGGAGCTGTAACAAGCTGAGTTGTAAGTTCAGGTTCTTTTACTGGTGTGGATGTTACTACTGACAGGTCAGGAAAATCTACATTTGCAGTATTAGGCATAGAAACAGGGTTGCTTGGCATAGGGACACTATTACCAGCTGCAAGCATATCTTCGTCTATATCAAGAAAACTAACACCTTCAGGTTCATCAAAGAAGTCATCTGAGCTAGTTTCTTCGTCTATTAGTTGGCTAGGGAAGTCTGTACCACCATGATCTAGGACACGTTTAAACTGAACCATGGTAGATATCAAGGTTTTCATTTCAGTAAAGTGAACAGGGTAACTACCAACAGTTTTTCCTGAAAATAAGTCTTTAATCGCTTTTAGAATAGTCCCTAAATCTTGTCTTAGTACATTAGTAATGTTGCGATAGGCAATAAAAAATGACACGCAAATCATTAGAGCCGGAATAAGGATGACCGCGGCAATAATAGATAAGGAGGAAACACTTGTTGTGTTTTCAGGTTTGTAGTGAATAGACCAAGACGTGTGAGGAACTTTAATTTGGTTTTCTAAATCAGTATTCTTAGCTAAGTTTTTTGTTTTAGCTAGAGATGCATTTTGTTGTTTTAGTTCAATAAGACTATTATTTAGATGAACTGAGTTTATAGTTGATTGAAGAAAATTAAATTTAAGACTGGCGAGAATAACACCCACAGCTACATTATCTTTAATAATAGCGGCAGTTATCGCGAGGTGTCTGTTCTCTCCGCCACCTTGAATAACGGCTAGTTGTTTTTTTGATAAGGTTTCTTGAACCATAATAAGGTCGGCATTACCCATATGAGGAATGTCTGATTTATCTAGCTCAGTTATAGTTGTGGGTAGGATTCTAATCTTCATTGCACTTGGCATAAACTGCTCAAGCATTGTTGCTGTCGCAGTCATTTGTCGAGGGTCGCCCATCTCAACAGCGTCTATGACCTCAGGTGCTGTAGCCATTTTTGAAACGGTTGCTTGTAAAGTATCTACTTGGGAAGAAATACTTAAAGAAAGGCCTTTGACTAATGCATCAGTTGCTTGTTGTTTTGCTTGCTTAATATCAGACTGAGAAACCCAGTACATGCCTCCTCCAGCAATTAGAGACATAAGTACAGTAACAACAGATAATATACCGAAAATACGGATCATTCTATTCCCTCGCTAAAAATATTAGTGGCGTCCAGTATGACCGAAACCACCATCACCACGATGGCTGTCGTCAAACTCAGTGACCTGTTCAAATTCTGCTTGAATCACAGGCACAAAGACCATTTGAGCAATACGTTCGCCAATCTCAACGGTAAATTCAGTATTACCTCTATTCCAACAAGAGACAAAAACCTGGCCTTGATAGTCAGAATCGATCAACCCGACCAAATTCCCAAGAACTATGCCGTGCTTATGCCCTAAACCTGAGCGAGGAAGAAGCACAGCGGCCATTGATGGGTCTGCTATATGTATTGCTAAACCGGTAGGGATGAGAAGAGTCTCACCTGGTTTTAATAATGTAGATTGATCTAGGCAGGCGCGTAGATCTAAACCTGCTGAACCTGTTGTTGCATAGTCTGGTAATGCAATCTCATTGCCTAGCCGGTTATCTAATATTTTAAGTTGTACTTTTTTCATTCATTTTCTCTACAATTAAGCTAATTAGCTGTTCAGCCAATTGTTTTTTATTGGTCATTTTGAGTGATTTATTGCCTGAGGGCCAATAAACTTGGAGTGCGTTTTCATCTGAGTCAAACCCACCTTGTTGTTTGCCTACCCAATTTGCAGCAATCATATCTACATTTTTTCTTACTAATTTATCTTTTGCGTAGCGCTCTAAGTCATTAGTTTCAGCTGCAAAACCGACTACAAAACCTGGTCTTTTAGTTAAAGAGGCAACATCAGCCAAAATATCTTTAGTTTTCTGTAATTTTATAACACTATCATCATCTTGCTTTTTTATTTTTGAGGTGCTTAAACTAGCCGGGCTGTAATCAGCAACAGCGGCTGCACCAATATATATATCATTGTTCGCGGCTCTGGAAATAACAGCATGATGCATTTGCGCTGCTGTTTCTACGTTTACGCACTGTATATTGCTCGGTATTGGTAAAATTACTGGGCCACTGATTAAGGTAACATTTGCTCCATATTTTTCTGCCGCCTCAGCTAAAGCATAGCCCATTTTGCCAGAACTACGATTAGAAATGTAACGAACTGGGTCCAAAGGTTCTCTTGTTGGGCCGGCACTAATAAGGATATTAATATTGTGTAAGTTTTGTTGTTGAGAGCGGGCTAGTAAAGCAAGGCAAATATCTTTCGCCTCAGTCATTCTACCAAACCCTGTTTCTCCACAAGCTTGGCTACCTTGTTCGGGGCCGATAAATTTAATGCCATGAGTCGTTAATCGCTGAATGTTTTCTTGAGTAACGGTTTTATTCCACATGGCTTGGTTCATTGCAGGTGCAATATAAACGGGGCAAGTAGCCGCTAAATAAAGCGTAGAAAGTAGATCGTCAGCTAATCCGTGACTAAATTTAGCAATTATATTTGCAGTAGCTGGCGCGATTATAATTAAATCAGCCCAGCGAGCAAGATTAATATGCCCCATTGCATTTTCTTCTTCTGCATTAAGTAATTGAGTGGCTACAGGGTTACCGGACAATGCTTGAAAGGTGAGTGCTGAGACAAACTTCAGAGCTGATGAAGTCATAACAACTCTAACTTCACAATTTTGTTTACGTAACAGACGGACTAGTTCTGCTGATTTGTATGCAGCGATACCCCCGCAAACAGCTAATAATATTCGTTTATTCATTGTTTTATCCATAACCGACAATTATGGCAAATTTACGCAAACTCTTCTATGCTTAAATTTTTAGACAGGGAGCTATAGCTAATGATGACTATTAAGGATTGGCCGGCAGAAGAGCGTCCGCGAGAAAAGCTATTAGAACAAGGCTCTGAGGTATTAACAGATGCAGAGTTATTAGCTATTTTTTTACGCACAGGGATAGCAGGTAAAACAGCGGTTGATTTAGCGCAAGATTTGTTAATGCAGTTTGGTTCCTTACAAGCGTTGTTAGAAGCTGATCAAACAAAATTTTGCCAAGGAAAGGGTCTGGGAAGTGCAAAATATGCTCAGCTTCAAGCTGTTTTAGAAATGGCTAAGCGGCATTATGTAGAAATTTTGCAACGAGGAAGTGCTTTAACCAGTCCAGAAGCAACAAGAGCCTATTTGAGTGCTCAATTACGAAATTATAGTTATGAGGTATTTGCCTGTTTGTTTTTAGATAATCAACATCGTGTGATTGTTTTTGAAGAGTTATTTCAAGGAACTATTGATGGGGCTAGTGTTTACCCTAGAGAAGTAGCAAAAAAAGCACTGGCTCATAATGCTGCAGCTGTTATTTTTGCACATAACCACCCTTCAGGTGTCAGTGAACCTAGTCAGGCTGATAAACATATTACTGAAAAGTTAAAACAGGCTTTGTTACTATTTGATATTCGTGTACTGGATCATTTTATTATTGGGGATGGGGCGCCATACTCTTTTGCAGAGCATGGCTTGTTGTAGCTGCTGTGATCTTATGTTTCGTAGTGGTTTGTAGAGCGGACTTCAGTCCGCTATAAAGGCAGTTTATGTCGGGTATTGCGGACTGAAGTCCGCTCTACAATTCATAAGTTGTGGAGTGATGAGAACCCAATTATATTTTAGTTAATATAGTTTCAGCTTCAGCATATTTAGCGCCACAAACCTCAGTCACTTCTTTGGGCAAGCTTGGTCCTGGTGCTGTTTTGTCCCAATCTAGAGTTTCTAAATAATCACGAATATATTGTTTATCAAAGCTTGGCGGGCTAATACCTACTTGGTATTTGTCTGCTGGCCAAAACCTAGATGAGTCTGGCGTTAATGCTTCATCAATCAGATATAAAGTACCTTCATCGTCTAAACCAAATTCAAATTTGGTATCAGCAATAATAATTCCTTTTTCTTTGGCAAATATAGCGGCTTCTGTATAAAGCGCTATGCTAACTTGTTTGATTTTTTCGGCAATTTCTTCACCTAATAAAGGAATGGTTTGTGCAAAAGAAATATTTTCATCATGATCCCCGACAGCAGCTTTAGATGAAGGTGTGTAGATTGCTTCAGGTAATTGCTGTGCCTGTTGTAAACCTTTAGGTAAGGTAATACCACATACAGCACCTGAATTTTGATAATCCTTCCAACCTGAACCGATAAGATAACCTCTAACAATGGCTTCAACAGGTAAGGGTTTTAGGCGTTTAACAATAATTGCACGTCCGCTTACTTGAGCACGTTCTTCTTTGTTAGGAATAACATCTTCTAAGGTAAGGTCAGCTAAATGATTCGGAATCACATGTTTAGTTTTTTCAAACCAAAAATTAGATACACTGGTTAAAACACGACCTTTACCTGGAATGGGATCAGGAAGAACCACATCAAAAGCAGATAATCTATCTGTTGTTACAATAAGCAGGTGTTTATCATCAATTTCATAGATGTCTCGTACTTTTCCTCGAGAGAGTAAATTTAAGTTTGAAATTGAAGATTCAAAAAGGGCAGCAGGAGCGTTCATAAAAGCTTGATAATTAGTTTATATATGATGAATCAATATATTTTATCATTAAAAGTAAAGATAGATAAAAGACTAGTTGTGAGAGTTTTGTACTTTTGTATGAGTAACGGTAGAGGATAAAGCTTCAAAAATGAATTGAGTCATTTATTGTGTTAAATGACGCGGTTTATAAGGCAAAAGGCTCAAATTAATGATTTTTTTATGAGATGAATGAGGTGTGTTGAAATAATCTATGTATTTAGAGCTGTTGAAGGGGGTATTTATTTGGTGTGTTAATTGCTTACAAAAGTGTTAATTATCAAGCTGAATTAAACTAAATATAATAATGAAACAATATTTTTTTGCTGGGTCAGTTGGATGATGCGCGTTATTAGTTTTGTATATTTATTACCTGGTTTAGTATTAATTACAATTGTTAGCCTTTTAGCATGGTATAGCGCTGTGTATACAGTACTTGGTCCTGTTGCTCTAGCCATTATTTTTGGGTTGATTGTTGGTAATACTTTTAAAGTAAGCTCGGCTTTCCAGTCTGGAATTATTTTTGCTGAAAAAAAAATACTGGCATTCGCTATTATTTTATTAGGGTTTCAATTAGATCTTTCTGTTTTTAAAGCATTAGGCGCTGAAGTTTTGGTTTTTATTGTGTCTATCGTACTTCTTTCATTATGTATTGGATATATGGTTGCCAGAGCTTGCAAGCTATCACCTACATTTTCATTATTGTTAGCCGTAGGTAATTCAATTTGTGGTTCGGCTGCAATTGCTGCGGTAGTGCCGTTAATTAAACCTAAACAGTTTGAAACAGGGCTTTCTATTTCTGTGGTAAATTTATTGGGAACTCTAGGGATTTTCGTTGTTCCTTGGCTTGCAAGCTATTTTTTAGAAATGAATTCGTTTACCAATGGAATTGTGATTGGTGGTACTTTACAATCGATAGGGCAAGTGACAGCAGCAGGTTTTAGTCTTAACAATGAAACGGGTGAAATAGCTCTGCTTGTTAAGATGGGGCGTATTCTTATGTTATGTCCCATGGTGCTTTTTTTGAGTGTATTTATGCACTTTAGGGAAGGGGCAACTGATAAAAAAAGACGTTGTCCAATTCCGTTGTTTATCATATTGTTTGTGGCGGTTATTTTAATTAATAATAGTTATGTTATACCTGAACAAATGCTATTAACGCTTAAAACGCTTACAAAATTTTTATTAATAGCTGCAATGGCAGGCTTTGGCTTGAAGATTAATTTATCGATGATTATTCAGCAAGGCGCAAAGTCTTTGTTTGTTGGTTCTACTGTGTTTATGTTTCAGATTGTTTTTACCCTATCATTTGTTGCTTTATTTTTTCCCCCTTACTCAAATTGGTTTCATAGTTTATTCAGTCAGCTTGAATTGTTGATGAGCTGGAAGGATATATTTTTACCTTTTATGTAATAAAAAGTGTAGTCAATTGATTGTGCTATATTTTTGTTGATTTAAGTCGAGTGGCTATCACATGGTTTAAAGTACTGAGTACTGATTAATCTTCACTGTTTTGTTAGAGGCTGTTAATTTAACTGACTTATTAGCCGTAGGTGTCTTTGGCTGGTTTTTTAAGGCTAAAGAGACTGTGAATGTATTAGTTTTTAGCCCTCTTCTCTTTGGAAAAAGGGGGGCAAAGACAGAATGCTTTCACCGTCTCTAAAGTCTTCGTCACCAAAATCACTGTCTTTTTTCTTATCTTAATGATATATCGGCTAATCGGATTTCTTGATTGCCGAGAGGTGTACCCTTTGTGAGTCATAAAACTGAGGAAATGATAGAATAAGCCCCTGGATATTATTGAATAAGGTAGTAAAAAATGAGTTGGCTGGGTAAAGTTGTAGGCGGTGCATTTGGTTTCTTAATGGGGGGACCATTAGGTGCTATTTTGGGTGCATCGGTAGGTCATCAGTTTGATGCTGGCTTGCAAGGGATGGATGAAGAAGAAGGCTTGAACCCTGGCGACCAGCATCGAGTACAAATGGCTTTTTTTACTGCAACTTTCTCGGTAATGGGGCATATAGCAAAAGCTGATGGGCGTGTTACTGCCGATGAAATTAATTTAGCCAAAAGAGTGATGGATGAGCTGGCTTTATCCGGTGATATGAGAAAAACAGCGATTAATCTATTTGAGCAAGGAAAGTCGGCAGATTTTCCATTAGATGATGTGCTGGATCAATTTCGTAGAGAGTGTCATAGAAGAACGCATCTTATTGGTATGTTTTTAGAGCTTCAAATTCAGGCGGCTTATGCTGATGGCTCATTAGATCAGGCAGAAGAAAGTGTATTACATAGAATTTGTGAGCATCTAGGTATTTCAAGGTTTGAATATCAACGGATAAAATTACAATTTCAAGCTCAGCAACGGTTTTATAGTCATAGTCAACAGCAGCAGGATAGTAACCGTTTAGATGATGCTTATGCGGTATTAGGGGTTGATAAATCAGCAACCGATGCCGAGGTTAAAAAATCTTACCGAAGATTAATGAGTCAACATCATCCTGATAAATTAGTGGCAAAAGGCTTGCCTGAAGAAATGATGACAATTGCCAAGGAAAAGACTCAGAAAATAAGAAAGGCTTATGAGGTAATAAAGGAAAGTAGGTGATTGAGCTCTTAACAGCAGAGACGTTATTGCTAACGTCTCTGCTGAATAGAAATTAACGAAACATATCCTTGTTAACAGCTTTAACCATTGCAATTTTTGATGTAATCAAACCTCTGTCAACTTGTTCTTTTAAATTTTGATCTAAGGTTTGCATACCATCTTTTTTACCTGTTTGAATGGCAGAATACATTTGAGCAACTTTAGCTTCTCTGATTAAATTACGGATAGCAGGTGTTCCAACCATAATTTCATGGGCAGCAATTCGGCCACCACCCACTTTTTTAAGTAAGGTTTGAGAAATAACGGCCTGTAAAGATTCTGAAAGCATAGAACGAATCATATCTTTTTCTGCAGCGGGAAAAACATCAATAATACGGTCAATGGTTTTGGCAGCTGATGTGGTATGCAATGTACCAAAGACTAAATGACCAGTTTCTGCGGCAGATAAAGCTAAACGGATGGTTTCTAAATCTCGCATTTCCCCGACCAGAATAATATCTGGATCTTCCCTCAGTGCAGAACGTAATGCGGCATTAAAACTTTGAGTGTCTCTATGTACTTCTCGTTGATTGATTAAGCACTTTTTACTTTCGTGAACAAATTCGATAGGGTCTTCAACAGTTAAAATATGAGCATAATCATTTGCATTAACATGGTCGACCATTGCCGCTAAGGTGGTTGATTTACCTGAACCCGTTGGCCCTGTTACTAACACTAGGCCACGAGGTTTTTTACAAAGTTCTTCAAAAAACTTAGGCGCGTTTAATGTTTCTAAAGATAGGACTTCTGAGGGAATTGTTCTGAAAACCGCGGCAGCTCCTCGTTCTTGATTAAAAGCATTTACACGAAAACGAGCAACGCCAGGTAAATCGAAAGAGAAATCAGTTTCTAAAAACTCTTCATAATCCTTACGCTGTTTATCATTCATAATGTCATAAATCAGCGCATGGACTTCTTTATGATCTAAATCAGGAATATTAATTCTACGAATATCCCCATCCACCCTGATCATTGGGGGAAGCCCCGCAGAAAGGTGTAAATCTGATGCTTTATTTTTAACTGAGAAGGTTAATAATTCAGCGATATCCATAGAAGTCTCCACAATATTAAATTTAAATTATGTTTATAAACATAGTTCAAGTCTTTGTGTTTTTAAAGGACTGGGGTTTAATAGAGACAATTAAAATTTAGTTTTTTGGGTTATGAGTCAGATAAAACAACGCTTATTAAAAATAAAATCTCAAATTCGTCATGCAGAGTTTGCAACGGGGCGAGAGAAAGGTTCTGTGCAGTTATTGGCAGTGAGTAAAACCAAACCAGCATCGGATATTGTTATTGCCTATCAAGCTGGACAGCGACTATTTGGAGAAAGTTACTTACAAGAGGCATTGCAAAAGCAACAAGCATTAGCTGGTTTTGATATTACCTGGCATTTTATTGGCCCTATACAATCAAATAAAACTAAAGCTATAGCAACTAATTTTAGCTGGGTACACAGTGTAGATCGATTGAAAATTGCTAAACGCTTAAGTGAGCAGCGGCCAGATTATTTACCTGCATTAAATATTTGTTTGCAAGTTAATATTAGTCATGAAGAAACAAAAGCAGGCGTTACTCTTGAGCAATTACCTGCTTTGATTGATGAGGTCAGGCAATTACCTAAAATTTGTTTACGGGGCGTTATGGCTATTCCCGAGCCAAATACTGAATTTGAGCGTCAATGCCAGCCTTATCGATCTCTTTATCAAGCCGTTAAGTCTTTAGATTTAATAGAGTTAGATTGTTTTTCTTTTGGAATGACAGGTGATTTAAAAGCCGCTATAGCGGAAGGCTCAACAATAGTAAGAATTGGAACAGCTTTGTTTGGTGAAAGGTCTTATAAATAAATTTATATGGCTATGACACAAACTCAGGTTAAAACAAGATGAGAGTTTAGAATGCTGTAGAGCGGACTTCAGTCCGCTATCATTTAATATAACGACCTTTATGGCGGACTAAAGTCCGCCCTACAATAGGTAACCTTATAGTCTTTAGATTTATACCGCGACCAATAGGTCCCTCCTACTTGGTTTCCTCTATTAAGATAGATATTTGAGAAATAATAGCTTCTAATTGCTGAAATAAGCCAATAATAAAATCAATAGCTAATGGCTGAGAAAGCATTAACTTAATCCCCATACCAAATAGTAATAATGCAATTAATGGACGTAATACATTATCAGGTAGCTTTTTTCCAATTAAACTGCCTAGGTAAATTGCAGGAACGCCCCCCACTAATAAACCCATTAGAAGGCTGAAATCAACACTGCCAAAGTGTAAATGCCCTAAGCCAGCAATAGCTGTTAAGGGAACGGCATGAGCTATATCAGTTCCAACAATAGCAATAGATGATTTACGAGGATAAAGTAAAAAAAGAAAAGCTGAACCAATAGCTCCAGCACCCACGGAAGAAAGCGTTACTACACAGCCTAAAATACAACCTGCAAATACGGTAATTAAAGGTCTGTAAGCTCTAACAAAATTAACTAAGGAACTATCACCATGATTGGAATGGATAAAATTCAGTAAGCGGCTTTTAATAATAATGATAAAGGACGTTAAAATCAGCATTACGCTGAGAGTCAGCATAATGATGTTATCAAAATTAACCCCAGCCTTTTTTAGGTGCTCTAAAAGTAAAATGGTAATAATTGAACAAGGAATACTGCCTGAGCCTAAAAGAAAAACCACTTTCCAATCAACGGTACGGTTTTTATGGTGAAAATAGATACCACTGCATTTAGTTAATGCGGCATACAATAAGTCTGTCCCAACAGCAATGGCAGGTGATATGCCAAAGCCTAAAACTAGGATGGGTGTCATTAATGACCCGCCTCCCACGCCCGTTAATCCAATAACTAAACCAACTAAAGCGCCCGCTGCGATATGAAAAAGTTCCACAATAAATAAGCTGTATCTGTAAAAAAGAGAGCAAATATAACGGAAGTTGTATATATTTAAAAGTGATTTAAAAATATATTGTTATTCCAAAAAGAGATAATAATGAAGTTGCAACAATTACGATACTTACTGGAAATTGAAAAACAAAACTTAAATATATCTAAAGCAGCTGTTGTTTTGTGTACTTCTCAATCAGGCGTTAGCAAACAAATCAAGTTATTAGAGGATGAGCTTGGAGTCGAGTTATTTGAACGTAATAGTAGAAAACTAACGGCATTAACAA
>ENA-OSET01002451-OSET01002451.1-sediment-metagenome-genome-assembly--contig:-NODE-2451-length-17977-cov-3.931676_pt1 | contig 17977 bp, 13 predicted proteins | sample MGYA00237882_ERZ534229 | MGnify/ENA primary metagenome ERZ534229 (study PRJEB26408, sample SAMN06266212) | sediment metagenome | isolation source: Hudson Canyon methane seep mesocosm | place... | reverse complement strand
ATTAATCTCTCAAATGGGCGATATATTCAACACGGTTGAAGCGCCGCTATCAGACCCTGCCAGTGCAATTTTAGAAATTGATCAAACGATATCAGAGCGTTTACGTAATGATGAGTTTCCAACCGATCATTTTGGTGTGCCGCTAGCGGGAAGCTTGATTCCCTGGATCGATACACAACTTCCATCAGGTCAAAGTAGGGAAGAATGGAAAGCGGGTGCTGAAACCAATAAAATTTTGGGTATATCTGATTCACCTATAGCGATAGATGGCTTATGTGTTCGAATTGGCGCGATGCGTTGCCATAGCCAGGCAATGACGATCAAACTCACAAAAGATATCTCAGTAGCAGAAATTGAAGCTAAATTAGCTGCCGCCAATGATTGGGTTAAAGTGATACCAAATGATCGTGAGCTGTCAATAGAAGAGCTTACTCCTACTAAAGTAACCGGTACGCTGAGTGTTCCCATTGGTCGCATACGTAAACTGCAAATGGGCCCAGAGTATATTTCGGCCTTTACTGTAGGAGACCAACTTCTGTGGGGGGCTGCAGAGCCACTGCGTAGAATGTTACGTATTTTATTAGACGCTTAAGGTCTTCCAAATATCTTAGTTGCCTCTTTCCTTGGTGGGGGCTTTTTGTGTGCTGTGATAGCCCTTTGTTTTTATCTACAGAGGGCGTCAGCGATACATAAAATTTCACTGAGGAAGCGTTTAAATCTCAACCTATCCTTACAGTTGTCTTAATCTATTTCCTGTCTAAGTTATTCAAACTATAAGTAAAAGTCTACCCCCTTAAAACCCTAGACGTGCCACCGAAGTAGGATTATGCTTAAGCGCTAGGCTGTTCATAGAATTATAAGTGGCAGGAAGAACTACTCGTAAGCTACCTGAATATCTGAGCAAAAATTTAAGGTGAAAACCTATAAACACCAAGGCTCGACGGAGTTTATTTCTGTCGAATAGAGGTCGTTTTTTGGTCATGCCGGAGTATGTTATATACCTCAAAACACATGCTCGGAAGTCTGTAATCAACAGACGTTGTTAAATTGTTCCTGACAAGGAGTTAGCGATGAAACAAGATGAATTGACACAGGAAGTGGAACGATTGAAGGCGCGTGTTAAATCAAATATTAAGCCCGAAATAGCTCAAAATATTGCATCTATGTCGTCAGACGAAATTGTCAAATTACTACTTGAATTTGAGACCTATCAACAGGAGCTGGAAAGGCAAAGCTCTCAGTTGTATTCTATTGACCAAGAGCTGAAAAACATACATCGAGAGTATGCCGAACTCTACGATTGTTCACCGGTAGGTTACCTCTCAGTCGATCAAGACGGAAAAATCACATCTTGTAATCAAACCTTCAGTACTATGCTAGGTATTCCTAAAGCCAACTTGAACACACGCTTATTTTCCAAATATATAGCTGGGCGCAGTCAAGGTACCTATTTCGTAAACAGGAAGAAATTACTTCAAAGCTTAGGGGAAAATAATTGTGAGCTTTGCCTGGTTACTAGTGAGAAAAAAGAACTTTGGGTGAGGCTGGATTGTAATTGTGTGCTTGGCACAAGCGGTCAATGTGAAGAGATGCACATCGTGGTCAGCGATATAACAGAACGAATCCAAGCCGATGATGAGCTTCGTACATTATCTCTTGCTTTGGATTGCAGTTCTTTGGGGGTTTTCATTACCAACTTAGAAGGCGAGATAGAGTATGTAAATACCAAGTTGTGTGAAATAACAGGTTATTCGAAAGAAGAAATTATCGGACAAACACCTAAGCTATTTGGATCTGGTGAAACCTTGCCATCGGTTTATCAAGACTTATGGGAAACCATTAGCACCGGTAAAGAGTGGGATGGTGAACTTTACAACCAGAAAAAAGATGGGTCTTACTACTGGGGCAGGAATTCAATATCTAGTGTGAGAAATGCACAAGGTAACATAACGAATTACATTTCTAACTTGAATGATGTAACTAATGAATATGAAATGCTTGAACAGCTTAATTACCAGGCCAGTCATGATTCTTTGACTGGTTTGATAAACCGCATGGAATTTGAAAGACGTTTACATCGCTTACTAAGCCACCCTATCATCGCTGATCAAGAGCATGCTTTATTTTATATGGATCTGGATCAGTTCAAGATAATTAATGATACTTGTGGCCATACAGCAGGGGATGAACTATTACGACAGGTGAGTCAGGTTTTACAGAAAGCAATGAGAACACGTGATACACTTGCCCGTCTTGGTGGTGATGAGTTTGGGTGTTTAATTGAGCATTGTTCACTTTCTCAAGCACTTCGTGTGGGTGACTCAATTCTGAAATACATCGAAGACTATGAGTTTTGTTGGCAAGATAAGTATTTTCATATTGGCATCAGTATTGGATTAGTGGCAATTACTGATTCGTCTGAAAATGTATCGAATTTATTGAGAATGGCAGATGCATCTTGTTATGCGGCTAAATATTTAGGTCAAAAGCGAGTGCATGTTTATCATCACGATGATGTCGATATCGCACGACGGCATGGAGAGATGCAATGGGTCTCACGTATTGGACAAGCGTTGGAAGAAAAGCGTTTTTGTCTTTATGCGCAACCCATATCACCTTTAGGTGACGGAAGGTGCGAGTTAAGATATGAGTTATTGCTAAGAATGAAAGATGAACAGGGTAATATTGTAGAGCCGGGAGCTTTTTTACCAGCATCAGAGCGTTATGGTTTGGCTGAAAAAATTGATCAGTGGGTGGTAGGAACTGCATTGAATTTGTTGTCTGTTAATCCCGAGTTTGTTAAACGCATCAACTCGCTCTCGATTAATATTTCAGGTATATCAATTATCAGTAAGGACTTTTTAGGTTTCGTTATATCGCGCATAAAAACAAATAATATTGATACCTCCAAGTTGTGCTTTGAAATAACAGAAACCGCTGTTATTTCCAACATGGCGCTTGCAAGTGATTTTATCTCCAAATTGCGTATGTTGGGTTGTAGTTTTGCATTGGATGACTTCGGCAGTGGTTCTGCTTCGTTTTTATATCTTAAAAATTTCCCAGTAGAATATCTTAAAATCGATGGTATGTTTGTCAAGGATGCGGTGGATGACCCGCTAGACTGTGCAATGGTGAGGTCAATTAATGAGATAGCACATATTATGAATATTAAGACTATCGCAGAGTTCATCGAGAACGAAGATACGGCGAGTTTACTGACTGATATTGGTGTCGATTACGGGCAAGGTTATTCACTCGGTGTGCCTAAACCCTTTGAAGAAATCTTAGTACAGCCTCTGCTTGTCTAAAGTCTTCTTTAAAGGTAGCAATTTATTGCTTCACTTATTTTAAGTGCCCAATGTTTAATTTCTATTAGCTTGTTGTTGGATAGAACTTAGATATACCTTTTGAACTTTTATCCTGTATGTTTAGCCGTCTCAGGTGTTCAAGGCTTGTTGGCTGTCTAAGTTTCAAGGGTTAAAGAGACTTCGATCACAACTTTCTAGTCTTAAGACAATATCCATATTTCCTGCACATTTCCTCCCTAATTGATTCTTAATTTCTCTCTATGATTCAGATGTGTTTCAGAAGTAGCGGAGATAATTATGAATTCTTACAAAGTATATCGATCAAGTTTAGTAACCCTGTTAAGTTGTTTAATGCTTCAAGCTTGTTCAACAGGAGAGGACTTATCTTCTTCTGATACTGAGGAATTTATTGAAGATGTCGTCGATATAGTAGACGGGGAAGAAATGACGCCAAATGCACAAGATATAGCGTTATCTGTCATCATTGATAACTTAAATTTAGATCAAGCAATTGACACTGCCCATTTGCCGAATATATCAGAGCCACTTCCACAGCTGGGTATGCAACTTTTCTATAGTAAAAGTTTAAGCGGAGATATGGATACAGCATGCGTTAGTTGTCATCATCCTAGCTTAGGTGGTGCTGATGAACTTTCTTTACCCGTTGGTGTTGAGGCAAACAATCCGGCGTTATTAGGTTTAGGCCGAGAAAATGCCACTGCGATTCCGGTGGTTCCGAGAAATGCCCCCACGGTTTTTAACTTAGGTTTGTGGGATACCGGTTTGTTCTGGGATTCGCGTGTTGAAAGCATTGGAAAAGAACCAGCCACTAATAGCAGTGTGTCAGGGATCAGAACACCCGATAGCGATTTTCTTGTTGTTGATACCAATACCGGTTCCAACTTAAGCTCAGCACAAGCAAGTTTTCCTGTGACTTCTTCAGATGAAATGAAAGGAGATGTGTTTGAATCAGCGGGTGATAATGACAGAATACGAGATCATCTAGCTGCAAGGATTGGTGATTATGGTGAAGGGGAAGGGGAGTTAGCGCTTAACGGGTGGCTGCCAGAGTTTCAAGAAGCCTTTGGTTCAAGTGCAAATGCAGAAAGCTTAATTTCCTTTGATAATATCGCCGAAGCGATTGGCGAATATGAACGCTCTATGGTGTTTGTGACAAGCCCTTGGAGAGATTATCTCGATGGTGATCTAAATGCATTAACTGAGAATGAGAAAGCAGGTGCAGAACTATTTTTTACCAGTGTAAATGATGGCGGTGCAGGATGCGGGAGTTGTCATAATGGTCCATTATTCAGTGATGGGCAGCATCATGTAGTTGCTTTTCCGCATGCAGGCCCGGGTAAGGGGGATGTCAATGATGATGATTTTGGTAGGGAGCGTGAAACCGGTGACTCAGATGATAGATATCGATTCCGAACTCCATCATTGCTCAATATTGCGCAAACAGGCCCTTATGGTCATACCGGCGTCTACCAAAGTTTAGAGCAAGTCGTTAGACATTATATTAATCCAAACCGTGAGGTAAACGACTTTTTCGAAAGTGGAGGCATCTGTAATACACAACAATATGACAGTGTCGTTTCTTGCCAAAATTTGTACCCTAATAATGCCAGTAACTCGCGACTCGCGTTAGACAAACTAGAGCAGGAACGAGAAGATCGAACATCCCGTTTTCAATCTCCTAGGTTAAATAATACCGAAGTGGGTCAGCTTGTCGCTTTTATGGAAGCGTTAACGGACCCTTGTGTAGAAGATAGAGGCTGCTTGAATGACTGGATACCTGATGCAAGTGACACCGGTGTCGATGGCCAGCAACTCAATGCGATTAATAATCAAGGCGCGCTTTTGTAGTTATTTAACGCCAGCTGTCTAGTAATCAACCTAATCATAAATATCTTATTTATGATTAGGTTTGGCTAAGTCAGGTTTAACAGGAATCTAGCTTAGTTTGTCTGTTATAGGTTCAATTAACCTTGAATCATTAACCGTGATCAAAAACCAATAAAATCAGCAGAGTTGTACGACCATTAATTAGGCATCAAATTCATGGTCAAATACCTTTGAAAAGTTTTGTACAGAAAAAGGTTCGAGTTTGATGCCTACACTCCCTATTCGCACCCAAATTTTAACGATCTCAAACGTTGTACCATCCTTTCTAGATACGGTTTCTATATTTTCAGCAAATAAGATATCTGCGGTTTTGAATTCAACTAAAGCATCATTACTAGATAAAGGGTTTATACGTAAAAGTACTTTTCCGGGCTCGGTTTCAGTTTGCTTCGCTTGGCCTACAAAGGGAACGGCTTCTACCGGTAAACGATTTTTGTTAATGAACTTTTCTAATTTAAACTCACTGGTGTGTGTTTCAAGGATATTATAAGTCAAAACAATCTCCTGTTATTAGGGCGGTAGGTAATTAATCTAGGCTATTCTTTTCATTTTTAACGTTCAGTGCCTTGCTGCGAAAACGCATAAATAAACAGAAATACATCACTAATAGAGTTTAGTTTAATCCTCATGCTACGCATTATAAATTGGTAGTCAGTCAATAATATGGGTGAGTAGTTCAAAATAACTAAACTTAGACAGCTTATCTATTCAGTTTTGATTCATTCAGCTCAGACCCAAATCAATGCTAGGGTTGAAATGTCACCTATTGGATAGTGTTTGTATCTAAATTCATCAATAGTATTTTTTACACCTATAATGCAACTAACGCAATTGATCGTTAGTAAATCACAGTTTGATATTTTAGGTTTGGTTATTAAGGAGTACTTATGGGCTCGGTTTACTCGCCCTGCATTAGAAACTGTTGTTTGAGTCAGGAAGATATTTGTCTTGGTTGTTTTCGTAGTCTTGACGAAATTCTTTGTTGGGGGGCAGCGACAGATCAGAAAAAACAACAAATCCTAAACGTGATAAAAATACGTAAACAAGATTATCAGGATAAACACCCGGATCTACCTCTAAAGAATTAGCGCATGAGGTTCACCTGGGTACACTTCACAATAACTTTCAGCGGTCTTTATCGCGAACGCCAGCGAATCAAATTAACCTCATTTCCTGACTCTGGATTGGCTGGCACCATTCTGGCCAAGAATAAAGAAATGACACCCATCGCTGCACCTGTTAAAAATACTGCCGCGGGAGAAACTAGCCATATCAGTCCATAGATCGCAGGAAGCACAACTGCTGCAATGTGATTGATTGAAAAAGCGACGCCTGCGGTTGGTGCCATGTCCTTAGGGTCTGCAATTTTCTGAAAGTAAGTCTTTTGGGCAATCGCCATTGAAAATAATAAGTGGTCTAATACATATAAGCCTGCAGCAATCCAGGCGCTTTCAACAAAGGCGTAGGCGGTAAACACCGCGATGAGGCCAATGTATTCCACTGTTAGTGAGCGTCTATCTCCCCAGTAACCAATCAGCTTGCCAATTTTAGGGGCGAAAATCATACTCATAAAACCGTTGATCAAAAATAAAACGGCAATATCTGAAACATCAAAATTGAATTTCTCCACCATCAGGAACCCGGCAAAAACAACGAAAATCTGTCGTCTAGCACCTCCCATAAACGTCAGTGCGTAATATAACCAATATCGTTTTCTTAGAATGAGTTTTTTATGTTGCTCAACTTTTGCAGGAAAGTGCGGGAAGGCTTGCCAGCAGAAAACGGCCATTGCAACGGTAACGCAGCCTCCAATTAGATATAAGGTTTTCATTTCCAGTTTGAGTATGTCGATAGAGAGCCATACCAAAGCGAAGGAGAGAAGTCCCGCAAAAGCACCGACCGCTTTCATTTGACCTAATTTGTGAGCAGCGTGTTGCTTATCAAACCATTGTAAAGACAGAGATTGGTTAATGGTTTCATAGTAATGAAAGCCAATAGACATCAGCACTGTCGTGCAATACAAACCGATTTCAGTTGGAAAGTAACCCGTGAGTGCTGTCCCGATTCCGAGAAGTAATAACGAAGATAAGGCTAGGGTTTGCTCTTTCATAAAGACCAATAACAATACCGCGCCAAAGGCTAAAAATCCGGGTATCTCTCGAAGCGATTGTAATATCCCTATTTCAACACCCGTGAAAGCGGCTTGTTCTATAACAAAATTATTCAGTAGTGCTTGCCAGACACCAAATGAAATGGGCATGGCAGCAGCCATGATAAATAATAAAATATGGGGCTTTCGCCAAGATGACATCCAAAAACTCCTTAAGGTAACCAAACAAATAGGTCACTTTTATATGGAGGTATTCTAAATAGCTATTGGCTTGAGGTATATAGTGTTTGAGCGGAAAGTGGGCAAGTATAGAAGGCATGACTTTTATAATGTGATCATGCAAAATATGTCGCCATGCAATAATTCTAATGACAATAAAAGGGCTTTTTATGTCTCGAGCAGATACTGCTGTGATTTTAGATTTTGAGACTAGCGGCTTATCTCCAAATACTGGCGACCGAGCGATAGAAATCGGCGCAGTAAAAATAGTTGAAGGTAAAATAGTCGATAGGTTTCAATCACTCATCAATCCCGGAATGCGGATTTCACCTTTTATTGAAGACTATACCGGCATCTCTAATGCCTTACTTAGGGATGCGCCGAACAGTGAGCATGTAATGACACAGTTTGCTGACTTTATTAATGGTTTTAACCTTGTGGCACACAATGCATCATTTGATAAACGGTTCCTGGATGCAGAGTTACAACGGGCATCCCAAGACTATATGGGGTCATTTTCTTGTTCGATGCTTGTCTCTAGACGACTCCTTCAAAATGCACCTAATCATCAGTTAGCGACCTTGATTCGTTACGCAGGTATTACGACCGACGGTAGTTACCATAGAGCACTTTTCGATTCAGAAATGACAACTAAGTTGTGGTTATACATGTTAGATGATATTCGGAATCGATATGACATTGAGCAGATTTCATTTTCCGTACTTCAAAAGCTGTCAAAAAAAACCAAAAAATCGGTACATTCATTTCTAGAAAGTTGTGCTTAGTCATTGATTAACTATTATAAATAGAGACTGAAAGGAAAGTAGGTCGTTCTCGCTTGGATATAAGCGGATGATTTATGGCTTGATAACTAATTCTCACGAAAAAGCGACGGTAACAGGATGTTTAGAGTTTTATCTATACGTAAGACAATTGGTCTCATGTTGTCGGTGTTATTTTTATTCACCAGCATCGGTGTCATTGGTTTTCTTGTTTATGGTAAATATCACTCAAACTTACAAATGATAATCGAAAAGCAAATTTTTCAATCACGTGACGGCGTGCAGCAAAAAATTGCAATTTATTTCAAGGACACCGAAGTATTAAATAGCTTATTGAGTGGCTTTTTACAAAACCCAGCGATTGAATATGTGGCTGTTTATGATCATATGGGTCTCTTGATTAGTGATCAATACCAAGAAGAAACATCATTGGCACAGGTCAGTGAGTTTATAAAAGTATCGACCGACGCTTTAGGCCTTAAAACACAACAAACAACCCATGAGCTGTCTTCACAAGTACAAATTATTGAAGTGTCCACACCGCTCTTTTCTTTTGCAAACCCCTACCGAGACAACCTTACACGCGAACGATTTGGGCGGATTCTTATGTCTGCGCATAATAAGGGTGCACAGCATGTCATGGGGTACTATGTATTCGGTATTAACTTAAATTACCTCAAAGAGAGCTTACGAGAATATGCCTTACATGTTGCGGCTGCGTGCGCGCTTCTTTTTTTAGTGGTTATTTTCCTCACCTTGAGAATTACTCGCCTTATTACCGCACCCTTGGCAAATCTTGCTCAATTGGCTGATGATATATCTGTTGGCAAGCTGGACCAGACATTTCGCACCAGTAAGGGAAGTGGCGATGCGCAACAAATTGCGTCTATGTTGAATGTCGTATTATCCGATTTAAGTTCTCATAAGGCTAAAATGGATGTTGAAAGTCAATTGCTGAATATGAAGGTTGAAGAACGTACAGAGCAACTCTCTCGCCGAAATCAAGAGCTGAATAAAGCGGTGAAGCAGGTGACTCAGGCGAAGAATCGTATGCGACAACTTGCCTATTATGACAGTTTAACCTCCTTACCAAACAGACAATTATTCACCGAGCAATTGGACTTGTTGTTAAAGATGTCGAAGCGGGAGAATTTTAGTATCGCTTTGTTGTTTCTTGATTTGGATAACTTTAAGCGCATTAATGACTCTTTGGGACATACTGCTGGAGATATGCTGTTAAGAGAAGTTGCAGCTCGGCTATCAAACTGTATTAGGGAGAGTGATCTGATATCTCAGTATTTTAATGCAGAATCTAAAATTGATGTTTCACGACTAGGTGGTGATGAGTTTACGGTAGTATTAAATAAACTCGATAGTCCTGTCACAGCAGGAATAGTTGCTGAACGCTTATTGGAATCTCTGCAATCTCCAATGCTGATTGATGGTCATGAAATTGTCATTACGCCCAGTATAGGTATCGCTATTTCGCCTCAAGATGCTTACACCGTAGAGAACCTACTCAAAAGAGCAGATACAGCAATGTATCATGCAAAATCTGCCGGAAAGAATAGTTTTAGTTTTTATTCAAGTGCCATGAAAGCTGCAGGAGTAGGGCGGCTTAAGTTGGAGGCTGATTTACGCCGTGCAGTCGAATGTGAAGAAATGGTGTTGTTTTATCAACCACAGGTCAATATTGAAACCGGTGAAATCTCTGGTGCAGAAGCTCTGATTCGGTGGAATCACCCTGAGCATGGTTTGGTCTCACCTGACCGATTTATTCCCTTAGCGGAAGAAATGGGTTTGATCGTTAAGTTAGGTGCCTGGACACTTATTGAAGCGTGTACGCAATGTCAGGCGTTTCTAGATCAAGGTTTACCCTTACAGAAAATAGCTGTTAATGTTTCGAGCCTTCAATTTAATGGTGCTTTCATAGAGTTGGTTAATCAAGTGTTGATTGACACTAAATTGGAACCTCATTTACTAGAGTTGGAATTAACTGAAGGTGTGATTATGAGTAATGCTAAGGCATCAATTGAGGCCTTACATGAACTTAAAAAGCTGGGTTGTACTTTATCGGTTGATGACTTTGGTACCGGTTATTCATCCTTGAGTTATTTGAGTCAATTTCCATTAGATGAATTGAAAATTGATCGTAGTTTTGTCGTTGACTATGATAAAAGTGAAAATAGTGCCAGCCTGGTAAGCGCTATTATTGCAATGGGTAAAAGTCTAAATCTGCGTATGGTGGCAGAGGGAGTTGATGATGTAGGACAGTTTAACTTTTTGCATAAACAAGGCGTTCAAATCATACAAGGCTACTTATTCAGTCAACCAGTGCCCGCGGCTCAATTTGCTAAACTGTTAACTGAACCTGCGCCTTTTAAAGCTAGGATTGATGAAATGATCGAAATGGAAAAAATTCCATTACTGGGTAACAGCTAAATTACGTCTAGCGTGCCGACTTACGCATTTTTGCACGCATTATAAATGCCGATACCGGCCCTAAATCGGGTGCTTTTTTAAGAATCCTAAAGTTGCCTTTACTTATATCTAATTGCAAGCGGCCCATTTCTTTTTTGACAAGGCCAAAGCCTGTTTTATTCACAAAATAAAATTTAGACGCTTGTGTTTCATCTATTAAAATTAAGCAGTACTCTTTTAAGGTACCCTTGGAATCTTTGAATTCGACCCACATGCCTACTTTAAGTTGTTTCAGTTTTTGTCTAGCGGTTTGAAATGTGTCATTCAGTTGTAGTTGTATCGCGGATAGTTTTTTTACTGATGGACGACTAACACGTTTATTAAGAGGCATATTCCCTAGTGGTGAAGAATGATCAACCCTAATTACTTCATCGCTGGATAGTGGACTACTGTTTTTATGATTGACTATAATTCTGTCACATCGGGTTGCATTAATATCATTATCACCGTTACAGATGCGAGTCGCATCTGGGTCAAAAGTATCACTAACTCGAAACTCACTTTTATGAAAGTGGATAACATCCCCTGAATTTATTCGTGTCGCTTGGTTAATCCTTATGCCATTGACTGATGTGCCATTGATTGAGCCCAAATCTTCTACCAGCACACCTAAAGGTGTAACAGAAATTTTGGCATGTTGTCGGGAAATGCGGTGGTCAGGAATGTAGACATCACAATCAACTTCACGACCAACCGTTAGAGTGCCTCGAACAATGATATCTTTTTGCATCTCCGAATTAAGTGTCAGGGTGTTATTGTTCTGTTTGGATATATTAACAAGGTAGAATTCTACAGTATGGAGTTTGATTTTATCGCCGGGCTTTAACATAGTCGCTTGATCAATTTTCCGATCATTAATGCTACTACCATTAGCCGAACCCAAATCTTCAAATAAAACACCTGCATCAGAAACGGAAACCCTGGCATGTTTACGAGAAATACGATGGTCAGGTATGCAGATATCTGCTTCTGAGTCTCGGCCTATATATAGCTGACCAGTAAGAGGTATATCATCCTGTAATTCAGAACGAAGAACCCATTGCTGAGTACGTGTTGAATATTCGCTAATTGCTTCCATACTACTTCTAAGCCTCCCGGGGTTTAACTGCGAGCATATAGTCTAATTTTAAATCATTAAGCAAGCCTTATGCCATAAGAAACTCGTCGTTTTGTTAACCAATTTATATTAAACGCATGTCTAAAATAGAAATGACATGACATTTTTGTATAGTGACATGGTAGGTTTGAACAAACCTTAGCCTTAAGCTTAAGGCTAAGGTTCTTAGAAAATGCCCATTGTTCATATAAGCTATAAGCCCGGTTGAGGGTAATTACCGATAATATCGCGTAAGTTCATACCTGGTTTTTATTTTAATGCTAATTGCCCTACAAAATAGTTACTTTAAATCGCTTATGTGATCGAATAGCTTTTTAGCAAAACTAGGCCTAAAAGATGGCATGAAGCAAGTCAAAAGTAGAGATCAGAAATGAATCCGGACGGTACAAATATTCAACCAAGACAAAACAATAATTCAATTTCAGATGAAACTGAGGACCAAATTCGAGTAATGGCTGATGATAAAACGCAAGTAATGCCTGCGAAAAACATACCTGATAAGGCTACTCGAATTCAGACAAACGCACACCCTAATAACGAAATATGTGAATCAATAAACCAATCACAAAACGAGAGTAAAATATTTTCGGTAGGAAGTGTGGTTCGTGATCGATTTGAGCTAGTAGCCGAACTGGGTGCGGGGGGCATGGGGACGGTATATCGGGCTTTAGACCGCCGTAAACAAGAAGCCGAAGATGAAAGTCCTTACGTTGCAATTAAGTTATTAGGTGAAGACTTCAAACAACACCCCAGAGCATTTGTGACTCTTCAACGGGAAACTAAGAAAACCCAAGCACTTGCGCACCCGAATATTGTCACAGTGTATGATTTTGACAGAGATGGTGATGTTATTTACATGACCATGGAAGAACTGAAGGGTAAAACGCTTGAGGATATTCTTGCTGAGCAAGCAGGTATACCTATCGACAAAGAGCAAGGGCTATCGATTATTAGAGGTATTGCCCAAGGGCTGATATTTGCCCATAGCAAAGGGATTATTCATTCAGACTTAAAGCCAGGGAATATTTTTGTTACCGACGAAAATCAAGTGAAAATTCTTGATTTTGGCATTGCACGCGTGGTTGATGAAAGCAGTTATTCAGACCGTTACGACGTCTCTGAACTCAGTGCGCTCACGCCGCGCTATGCGAGTATAGATATGTTGGAACATAAGCCGCCTGATCCGCGTGATGATTTATTTGCTTTGGGGATTATTTAGGGTGAGTTGTTAGCCGGAAAACACCCTTATCAAAGGAAAACAGCCTTGCAAGCTAGGGATGACGGTATATCAGTTATATTGCCAAGTTCTGGCAGACTGCTGAATAAGGTCTTGTTAAAGGCGCTTACTTTAGATAAATCACAACAAACGGGCTCTTGTGAAAAGTGGCTAAAGCAACTCGATTTTGCTGTCAAAGGTTATCGTAAGTGGCTCTATATATCGTGTGCAGCAATGATAGTCATTGTCGCTAACCTGGTTTATATCCAAGAGGTGGCTAAACCTGAAATCTCTATCGTTGAGATGACTCAAGAAAATCAATTAAGTTTTGCAAACAATATGGATGAAGCGTTGTTAGCGCTTGAATTCGGGGACATTAATGGGGCGCTCTTTTATTTAGATAAAGCGTACTTTATCCATTCTCAGAATGAAGAAGTGACAAGCTTAATTGCAACTATTTTAGAACGTGTTTCAGTTGCTTTATCAGAGCAACAAAGCAGTATTGAGGAGAAAGCTGAGTTACTTAATACGCTTCAGCAATATCCTGCATTTTCAAACAGAGAATATTTTGCAAGCACTACAAAAATTACGATAGTTATTTTGAACCTTAATGAGAAGTGGATCTCCAGTTAAGGCTGTCGGATATGATGGCCTGATAGATCTCTGGCCAGCGCTTGGCCCAGTTAGTGTGCCCTTGGTGTTTAAATAATAGGGGTTTGGTTTGATGCGCTTGATAGTATTTTTGATTGAGATGGCTTGGCACGACTTGATCATCTTCACCATGGAGATGTCTTTCAGACACATTCGAGCAAGTTTGAGCTGCTTCAGCAGGGTTTAAGGATGCTGTTAAGGGTGTCCAACTGTGATGTGTTGTCCAGGCATTTATGTCAAGGTTAGCCCCTAGAGTTACTAGTCTTGTCGGTAGTTTAAAGCGGCATGCTATCAAGCTGGCGATTGACCCTCCTCCACTATGACCGACTAAGGCCAGCGTGTGGTAAGTTTCTAGGTTTAAGGTTTTTTCAATCACTTTGGCCATGCTATCAAGCACTTCTTGGTTATATCTATGTGAGGTCCAATAGCGAAAGTCACACTTCGAGTCATTGATTTTAAAGTAACAGGGTCTCCCTAAAAATAAGCGGTCCCCGTCAAGTCGATCCATCATCGCTAATAGCATGGGTTTATTTGATGTTGGGTCATTGGCAATACGGGTTTCTGTCTGCCATGGCATACCGTCACCCTCAATAAAAACCGTTAATAGGCCGCTGTGTTGAGTACCCTCTTTATATAAGGTTTTGTGAATAAAAGTTGCGCTGGTGTTTTTCCCATCTTGATATAAATTTTTTAAAGCTTGGGAATAAGACAGAGAATTGCATGATGAGATCGACAAGCAAGATAAAATCGACAGCAAAATATAGCTATATTTTAAGATATATAAATTTATTGTATAGGTAGTCTTCATTGTTAGAATTTTAACCTAGAATCGATTTGATCTCGATAAATGTTTTCGATAGGGTGGCAGCCCATTTGCAAAGGAAAGCAGATATATGACACGTAGGAACTTTCAAAACAGCCTAAGCCTTTTGGTTTTGTTTTTATGCACTGCATGTCAAACAACGCAAATCGCATCAACAGGTGACGTAGGGGCGTTGTCGATGAAATAGCGTATATCAGCCCTTCAAATAGTAGATTGCATGCTACCTGGTCAAGTGCGCATGGTGGCGGAGAATTGATAAGTAATGGTGACTTGCATTACCAACTACTGAAGTCTTGCGTCGATGAGGAGTGCTTTTAATATGCGCTCTTCAAATATAGTTATAAATCCTTAGTGCTGTTTTGTTGTTCGCTGCTCAGTTCGTTGGTTTCTCAGCGCTGCCTGCTAGTTTCCCCACAACTTGCGGCGGAAGTTGCCACTCTACCTAGACTGAGTCATCTATTAGCGCAAGAATAACAGCTGGAAATTCTGGTAATTCCAGTATGTATAATAAAGTTACATCTGGGTCTATGGCGGGAAATTAGAACAATTCACCCAGCGTTATTAAGTTTATAGTGACCTACGGGCTCTAAGTGCTAATAAAATATTTATTTATGTTAGAAGGTTTCTTCTTTATGAACTGGCTAAATTTAATTACGAACCTGATGACTTGTTGGTTTTTTTATCGACTGTATACTCAGACTCAAAGCAAAATAACTGTTTAGAGCAGTCTGTTGAATGCGCACCTGTGAATGAAAAACAATATGGCGTTAAATTAAATAAGGTAAACATAAGTAGACCTATTGAAGGTATAAACTACTCAGTTGAAGTGTCGGGTTTGCCTATTAGTGATGAAGTTGAATCCGATTAAATAATCACCCGAAGCAACTGTTCGAGATTTAAGCTAGAAATTATGCATAACAAAAGGGTAAACTCTGTCAACTTATAAGCGTTGGTTCGAATTTCAAAGAGAATTATAAAAATCACTTTTCGAATGATCATACTTAGCTACAATGAAATTATCCGTATTTCTTACAAGGAAATAATCACATGAGAATATTGAAATATATAGGACTATTCAGTTTGGTAATCTTAACTGCATGTAGTGCGAATAAAACTAAAGAGCCCTTAAGTTCGGCGGTATTCATTGATGGAAGTTTAAATAGCACAGTAGAGAACAAAATAACCGGAAGTGAAATAAATTATAAAAAGCTTAGTATTGAAAAGCATGGCTCCAAAGAGACCCCAACAGGTACCATGGAAGCATGGGCAGTTATTCGTAACCATACGGATTATGATCAAGAAATTCAGGTCAATGCGGTATTTTATGACGATGATCAAGTAGCCTCTAAGTTTGAAGCAACGCCACAAAGAGTGTTTATAAAAAAGAACTCAAGCGCTACTTTTAGACAAAGTTCTGTTGAGCAAGATATGAAATTTTATAATATTGAAATAAACGGAGCTAAATAGTGAAAACTTTATTACCCAAAACACTGGTTGCTCTCTTGAGTATACAGCTTGTTATGTTATCAAGTGTGGCTCAAAGTGGCCCTCATGATGCCGCACCGATGCTAGCTGCGCCAAAAAAGTCTAATGTAGAAAACGCAATTTCTTCCAATGAGATGGTTAAGTCAAAATTTGTGACGTCCTATGAAGATGCTGGCTCGCCAAGCATTGCATTTTTTTGGAATAGGGCATTTGATGATCGTATATCTGAATGGCAATCGGATGAACGAGAAATTGTCACAGGTGAAAAATCTATCAATGCGCGCGATGTATTTAAAGCAAATGGTGAAATTACCAAAGAAGAGCTTGAAAATGGTTTTGCTAGTTCTTCAGAAAGCTTAGGTGCAGGGCCGAGTGGCGGTAGTGTTGATACCTACGACCGAACTATAAAAGGCGGTAGTAAAATCCTGGCAACTAAACATTCTCAAGTGCGTGTTGAAGCGGCTAAAAGAGCCGGTTTAGATGAGACGGCACAATTTACATTTTCTAGTTCCTTTATGAACCCTTTTATCAGCAGCGCTGTCAAAGTGTTAGATCGTGCTTCAATCATGCGAATCATTGAAAGAGATATTGTACGTGAAGCGGGTGCTGAAATGATCGCTGATCAACAAAAAATTGAAACTGAAGCCCTTGTCGGATATGCCGATTTACTAGCAGAAATTTTAATGGCAGAAGATAAAGTTCATTATTTGATATCTGTGAAAGAGGTCGGCACTGGCCGAATTTTGACAAGCTTTAAATCCAATGGTCGTGGCAACAAAGTCAATAAGTGGTCAAATACATCCAAAGGATTTGAAAAACAAGCGTCGTATGAGAATTCAACACTTGAAGAAATTGCTAATCAACTCGCAATTGAAACTATGCAGCATTTAACTGGTGTGATTAACGACCTCTGAGCATATCAATGAGCAGTGATTTTTTAATAGAAGTCCCCGGTTATACCGTCATAAAAAAAATTGGCGAAGGGGGTATGGCAAATGTCTATCTGGCAACGCAGCACTCGTTAGATCGACAAATTGCTCTAAAGGTCTTGTCACCTGAAATATCACAAGATGATAGTTTTGGCACTCGGTTTTTACAAGAAGCTAAATGGATAGCCAACCTTGACCATCAAAATATTGTACCCGTATACGAAGTAGGTAAAGCGGGAGATAATTATTTTTTAGCGATGTTGTTTCTTGATGGCGGAGACTTAAAATCTCGCCTTAAGAATAAGATGAGCCAGCGTGAAGCACTTAAAGTCACCCGACAAATCGCCACAGCTTTGGGTGTTGCCCATAAGAAGGGCATTGTCCATCGCGATATTAAACCGCAAAATATTTTATTCCGAAATAATGGCGTGCCTTTATTAACAGATTTCGGCATAGCCAAAGCAATTGATGAAGGTGATCAAAGCCTGACCATGACAGGTATGGTGGTCGGGTCACCTCATTATTTATCCCCTGAACAAGCATTGGCTCAGAAAGTAGATCCACGCTCGGATATCTATTCTTTGGGAGTAGTTTTATTTGAAATGCTGACAGGCAATTTACCTTATAAAGCAGATAGCGCGATTGCGACGGCCATGCTGCATGTTAGTGGTCCATTGCCGGTCCTGCCGAGTGAACTTTCAAGTCAGCAGCCTCTACTTAACCGTATGTTAGCGAAAGACCCAGCTGATCGTTTTAAAAATATAGAAGAGTTGACTTCAGCCTTAGATCAAATGTTAGATCATGGCGTTTTTCAAGTAGCACCTGTTCAGAAAAGTGATGAACGAACGGTTGTTATGGCGTCAGCCCAGCAGGCAAACAACACAATAAGTGCATCAACAGTGGTGGATCAGTCGAATAATGACGATCAAGAGACAAGACTTGATCCGA
>ENA-OSET01002449-OSET01002449.1-sediment-metagenome-genome-assembly--contig:-NODE-2449-length-17979-cov-3.437549_pt1 | contig 17979 bp, 11 predicted proteins | sample MGYA00237882_ERZ534229 | MGnify/ENA primary metagenome ERZ534229 (study PRJEB26408, sample SAMN06266212) | sediment metagenome | isolation source: Hudson Canyon methane seep mesocosm | place... | reverse complement strand
AATCATCATAAGAACCGTATCTTTCAGAGTGGTCTCACTGATTGCCATGGTGCCTGATAGAGAGTGCAACACACCTACTTTGATTGTATCGTTAGCGGCCATCACGTTCATAGATGCCCCCATCGTAAATAGTGATGCACTTGCACCTAGAACAACGCTTTTTAGTATTGCTTTCAACTTCATGAACCTACCCTTCCTTAATTTTAATATTTTGTGGATACAGCATTGGTTGTGAGCCTTTTAGAGAAAAGCCCATTCGTTGCTAATTATTAAGAATTGAAAGATAAAACGGTATCCGCTGATTGACGAAAGCCACTACGTCATTTGACGTAGTTTTATGACACCAACACGTTCCTATTCATCGATTTGGGTTGTTTATGTTTTGTGAGTTCTTCAACCGGAATCCATGGTTCAATATTTAATTATCAATAAAGAACTGGGTTCCGGCTAAAAAGGCTACCGGAATGACTGAGGGGTAAAGTTGAGCAATGTTCTCTCAATATATATTTAACTGAAGAACTATTTACAATGCTGCTTATAAGATACCTACTGTTTAAAAGACGGGAGGCGAGTAACTTTTCAATAAGTCTGGATTACTAAAGCGTTCGATTATTTACAAACCCTTCGCTTTTGCCTGATCCCAGGCGTGATCAAGTTCTTCCAGGGAGGCGTTATCCAAACTTAAATCCTTATCAAACAAGCACTGCTCAATAAATTGAAAGCGGCGCACAAACTTGTCATTGGTACTGCGCAATGCTTGTTCCGGTTTAACTTTCAGAAAACGAGACAGGTTAACACAACAAAATAACACATCACCCATTTCATCTTGCAACCGCTGATGCACGTATTCATCGTCCAGCGGTTTTTCATTGGCTTGATCTAGTTCGTGTTTTAACTCTGCTAGCTCTTCCTCAAGTTTTTCAATGACAGGTTTAATAGTTGGCCAGTCAAAACCGTGCTGCGCGGCACGTTTTTGTAATTTTTCAGCACGATTTAGTACAGGTAAGTTATTCGGCACGTCACTTAACACGCTGTCTTTTTTAGGGTCAAATTTATTGAGAGATACAGCATCAAGGTTTTTGTTTTGCAGTTTCTTTAAACGACGCTCTTCTTGTTTGATATTTTCCCACTGTGCTTTAATTTGCTCATCACTAAAGTGCGTACCTACCGGAAAGTGTTCTCTCAGCTGTCCATTTGGAAAAACATGAGGATGCCGTCTTACAAGTTTTTGCACAATACCATCAATCACATCATCAAAAGTAAAGCTTTGCTCCTCTTTACCTAATTGTGCATAAAAAATCACTTGGAAAAGTAAGTCACCAAGTTCGTCTTTTATATCTTCCCGATCACCACGTTCAATCGCATCAGCGACTTCATAAGCTTCTTCTAGAGTGTGTGGCACAATAGTCTCATAGCTTTGCTTCAGATCCCAAGGGCAGCCAAATTCAGGGTCACGAAGGCGTGACATCAAATAAAGTAAGTCATCTATTTTATACTTTGGCAACGTCATTGACAGCAAAACCCTTTAAGCATTTCTTTTGCGACGAACATCAATAATATTCGGTAGTTGTTTGATTTTAGCCAGCACACTAGCTAAAACATCCAAACTGGTGACTTCCATTATGATAGTAATAATGGCGATATTCTCTTGCTGATCGGAAAAAGAATTTACACCAGTAACATTGGTTTTTTCATTAGCTAATACGATCGTAATATCTCGGAGTAAACCTTCTCGGTCATAAGCTTGAATTTCAACATTAACACTATAAGCCGTATCTTCTGCCTGCCCCCAAGAAACTTCAATAATACGGCTCGGCTCCATATCTTCGAGTTGGAGTAAGTTCATACAGTCTTGTCGATGAATAGAAACACCTCGTCCAACGGTAATATAACCCGTAATCGGATCACCCGGCACCGGCTGACAGCAATTGGCAATATTGGTCAATAAACGGCCAACCCCTTTGATATGAATATCATCTTTCTTACCTGTATTGGCTTGCCCTTCCTGGGGCTCGTGTAAGCGTAAATTTAATTGCTGTTCTTTTGGCTGTAATAGTTTTTGAGCAATATGAGCAATGTGAGTCGGTTTAAAGTCACCAGCCCCAATGGCGGCGAACATATCATCAGCTTCATTAAAATGCGTTTGCTCGATTAATTCTTTATAACTGATATCACCAATGGATAATCGCTTTAATTCATCCTCTAGCAAGGCGCGCCCATCAATAATATTTTGCGATCGATCCTGAGCTTTAAACCAGTGAATAACTTTCGCGCGGGAGCGGGATGTTTGCAAGTAACCCAAACTTGGGTTTAACCAATCACGGCTGGGTGCCGGATTATTTGAGGTCAGTATTTGAACTTGCTCGCCTGTTTGCAGTGAATACGTTAAAGGCACAATACGACCATTCACTTTCGCACCACGACAGGCATGCCCCACTTCAGTATGCACACGGTAGGCAAAATCAACCGAGGTAGCGCCATTAGGAAGGTCAACCACATGTCCATCCGGGGTGAATACATAAATACGATCCGCCCCCACATCAGCACTTAACTGGTCAGCAATTTCGGAGGCATCCCCCACTTCTTCCTGCCATTCCAGTACTTGACGTAACCAACTGATTTTATCTTCATAGCCGGACGAACGGCTTTTGACATCAGTACCTTTATAACGCCAATGCGCACAAACACCCAATTCTGCTTCTTCATGCATTTCCTTAGTACGAATTTGCACTTCCATGACTTTGCCTTCAGGCCCGATCACTGCAGTATGTAATGAGCGATAACCATTTTCTTTTGGGTTCGCAATATAGTCATCAAACTCATAAGGGATATGTCGCCATAGAGAGTGTACTACCCCCAACACGGCATAACAGTCCTGATCAGTAGGGACCAATATTCGAAAGGCTCTAATATCATAGATCTCTGAAAAATCGAGATGTTTACGGCGCATTTTTCGCCAAATACTATAAATATGCTTGCTGCGACCTTCGACTTCGCCAGGGATATGTGCATTTTCAAGCTCAAGTTCAAGCTTGGCCTGTACACGTTTTACAAAAGATTCACGATCGATTCTTCGTTCATCTAACAATTTGGCAATTTTCATATAAGCCGAGGTGTGCAAGTAGCGGAACGACAGATCTTCCAACTCCCACTTAATATAACCAATCCCTAGGCGATGCGCTAAAGGAGCGTAAATATCAAACACTTCTCTTGCAACCCGTTGTCGCTTTTCAGAGCGCGCATCTTTTACCGCACGTATGGCACAAGTTCGTTCTGCCAGTTTGATCAAAACCACGCGAACATCATCAATCATGGTGACTAGCATTTTACGTACATTATCAATTTGGCCTTGAGTTTGGCCTAACACTGAGCCTTTTAGTGGGCTGTGCTTTGAAGAAATTGCCGCCATACGGGCAACACCTTCGATCAATTTGGCAATTTCTTTACCAAAATCCTGTCGAATCACATCAATAGAGACTTTACCTTCACGTACAGCACGATACAAAATGGCGGCGATAATGGCATTTTGATCCAGCTCTAGCTCAACCAGAATTTGCGCCATTTCCAAACCAATTTTAAAGCTATTGTGCTCTTGCGCCCAAACCCGGTCATCCTGAACCGCTTTGGCTTTTATATCCATACTGGTTAAGCAGGCACGGCGTACTTTTTCAATATCATCAAAGTTTGTGACGGCTGTAATTTTTGTTAGCCATTGCTCTATGGCATCTTCATCACCGGCATTTTCGATGTAATCTTCACGAACCTTAACCATTGATACTCCGCTGTTTCTTTCCTTGTTTTTTCGTTTGTTTTTCAAACTTTTTTTCAAACAAAGCTATCGACTCAACATGAGCTGTATGAGGGAACATATCCATCACTCCGGCTGAAACCAAGCAATAACCTTTTTCAATCAAGACACCCGCATCCCTAGCTAGCGTAGCAGGGTTACAGGAAACATACACAATCCTTTGCGCATTAAATTTACTAATATGATTCACAATATCTAACGCGCCGGACCGTGGCGGGTCGATTAGTATTTTATCAAAACCCTTTTTTGCCCATTTCGCCTTGCTAACTGAGTTCAGGTCTGTTTGTAAATTCGCTACTAAAAATGAGACATTTTCCAGCGCATTTCGTTCCGCATTTTCATACCCTCTAGCCACCATAGCCTCATTACCTTCAATACCGACCACTTCTTTCGCTAAATAGGCCATGGGGATAGTAAAGTTACCCAAACCGCAGAATAGATCCAACACACGATCTGTATTTTTAATATCTAACCATGCTAGTGCCCGAACAACCATCTGCTGGTTTACATCAGCATTCACCTGGGTAAAGTCGCTAGGATGAAAAGCCAAGTCTATTTCTTTTAATTCCGACACAGATGAAGAAGATAAATGGCAATTTAAATAATAATGCAAACGATTCGGAGTATTCTCCGGCCAGATTTTATGAACAGAACTAGCATCACCAGGTTGCAAGTAAATTTCAAAATTTTGAGCTTTGCCAAAGTCACTTAATTTATTTAAATCTTCCGCTGTAAATGACGCTGTATGACGGATAACCAAGACAACACATTGATCCGCTGTAGCCACTTCAATTTGAGGAATATTTTGTCGATTCGCCAATGAAGCAACTAAGCCCCGTAAGTCATTTAGCTTATTACCGACACGAGAATCAAGCACCATACAATGCTCAATATTGGTAATGAGCTTATTGCGTTTTTCGCGAAAGCCTATAATCACCTCATCCCGTTTGCCCACATACACCACGCCCAAACGAGCTTTTGTACGATAAGCTTCACTGCCCCCCACAATCGGCTCAAACCACTGTTCTGGTTCAATATTACCAAAATGCTTGAACTGTTCGCTCAACACATCCTGTTTATAGGAAATTTGTGCTTCAACTGACATATACTGCAAACTACAACCACCGCAAACACCTGCATGCCGACAAGGTGGTTCAACTCTTTGCGGAGATGCCTCTAGAACCTCTACCGTTAGTAATTCATCAAATTTCGCACGTTGAGAAATGTATTTAGCTTTAACCGTTTCACCTGGCAAGGCACCTTCGACAAATTGAGTTTTGCCCTGTTTTTTTGCTATGCCACGACCATCATGACCTAGACGCAACACTTCACACTCAATAAGCTCTTTTGATATTTTAGTACTTTGACGTCTTCTTTTTGCCATTATTTATATAAAGCCTATCAAGTAAATATGAGGAGGAATAAGAAGTGCTATGAAAACACGCCCGTAGAAAGGTAGCGATCGCCCCGATCACAAATAATGGCGACGATTATCGCATTTTCAAGCTCTTTAGATAAACGCAATGCACCCGCTACTGCACCGCCCGATGAAACGCCACAAAAAATCCCTTCTTGCTTCGCCAAAGCTCTCATCGTATTTTCTGCTTCTTTCTGACCCATACCAATCACTCGATCAACACGGGTTTCATCAAAAATATTAGGTAAATATTCTTTTGGCCAGCGACGAATCCCCGGAATAGAAGCACCTTCATCTGGCTGCAATCCAACTATTTGTATCGCCTCATTTTGTTCTTTTAGATACCGGGAAGTGCCCATAATGGTGCCTGTCGTGCCCATCGCGCTCACAAAATGAGTGACTTGTCCCTTCGTTTGGCGCCAGATTTCAGGCCCCGTGCCTGTATAATGTGCAAGTGGGTTATCTTGGTTACCAAACTGGTCGAGTACGATGCCTTTACCTTCTGCCTGCATCGCTTGCGCTAAATCCCTTGCGCCTTCCATGCCTTCATCTTTGGTCACATATAGCATCTTGGCACCATAAGCTCCCATTGATGTTTTACGTTCCTCACTCACATTTTCAGGCATAATCAAGATCATATTATAACCTTTAATGGCTGCTGCCATCGCTAGTGCGATGCCAGTATTACCACTGGTTGCTTCAATCAGGGTATCACCGGTTTTTATTTGCCCTTGCGCTTCGGCTTGTTGAATCATACTAACTGCGGGCCGGTCTTTTACTGACCCCGCTGGATTATTCCCCTCTAATTTCACTAAAATGGTATTCGTTGTTTCGCCTGGCAAGCGCTGTAAACGAACCAGTGGTGTATTGCCGATATAATCTTCAATTGTAGGAAAAGCCATGAATAACCTTTTTAAAAAATGCGATAATCTGGTGAAATGATACACTGCACGAGCATTTTGCGAAATATCTGCATTTAATGAAACTAAAACAACGTCAACAATATGAAGCCTTTTAGTCTCCAAACACGAATTTTAATCATCGTCTCTGTTCCCGTCTTTATTATGGCAATTAGTCTTGTCTGGTATTTAGTCGAACATCGGCTTAATGACTTAGAGCAGTCTTCTCTAAAACAATTAAAGCAATTAACGCTGAGTACAAGCGAATTATTAAGTCATACAAGCCCTGAAATCCAGAACTCATCCAGCTTTTATACTAAAAGCCTGCTTCGCTCTGAACTTGTTGAGTCTGTTACGCTTTTAAACCGGGCTCATCAAGTCGTAGTACATCATGGTTCACCATTAGCTGCTCGCTTAAACCCCAGCACTTTCCCTAAAAATAGCTCCAAACTTGTGCAATTCCAAGGTGAGTCTATTTTTATTACACCGATTGTTTACCCAGAGAATTCAAACCCCTATCTCTTGGAAAACCTTGGCTGGTTATTGATCAAAGTCAACCATGAACAGGCAAGTGTAAAGTTTGGTGACATTATCAAGCAAGCCATCTGGTACTTACTCGTCGTCCTCACCGTTAGTTTTTTTGCCGCCCACTTTTTAAGCAAGCAAATTGTCAAACCTATTCATGATATTGCTTCCAAGCTCAAAGACTTAGTAAATACACAAACTAACATCCCTATCAATAAAGCTTATGCCCGTGAAGTAAACCAACTTGCCACAGGCATTAACACCTTAGCCAAACGTTTGAGCCAAACCCAAACAGACATGACTCTTGAAATAGAACAAACTACTGAAGATCTCAGAGAAACCCTTGAGACAATTGAAATACAAAATGTCGAATTAGACATTGCCAGAAAACAAGCCGTACTAGCCAATCGCACCAAGTCGGAGTTTCTGGCCAATATGAGCCATGAAATACGCACGCCGCTCAACGGCATACTCGGTTTTACCAATTTATTATTAAAAAGCCCTCTCGATAGTCGTCAGCAAGATCATTTGGAAACCATCAAAAAATCGTCAGATATTCTTTTATTAATTATCAATGACATACTAGACTTTTCAAAAATTGAAGCTGGTAAGTTATTACTTGAGAAAAGTCCGATTTTACTCAGGGAACTTATTGAGGATGTGGTCGCTATGCTTGCCCCGACCGCACATGCAAAGAACCTGGAGTTGGTGCATCTTCATTACCAGGACGTACCAAATGAGATCATTGGCGACCCTTTGCGTATAAAACAAGTCGTCACAAACCTCATCAACAATGCGATTAAATTCACTCACTCTGGCGAAGTACTTGTTCGGGTCATGCTGGCAGAAGAAACACCAGGCAGTACTCGGGAATTTGTAAAAATTTCAGTCAATGATACAGGTGTTGGGCTTTCACGTGCACAGCAGCATTCTCTTTTTAATGCTTTTTCTCAAGCTGATGCGACTACAGCACGTAACTTTGGGGGCACCGGGCTAGGTTTAGCCATCTCTAAAAACCTGATTGAGCAAATGGATGGCAGCATCAGCTTCGACAGTGAATTAGGTAAAGGTTCCTCTTTTTGGTTTACACTGCCGATAGAATTACCTGCACAAGTGCGTACAGAGGAAGCATTCAAACAGCTAAGCCATAAAAAAGTGCTCTGCCTTGAAACAAAAAACGCTTCTCGTTTGGCGATTGAACATTTATTCCGTTCATGGGATATGAATTTTCAATTTGCACACAACCATGAGCAGCTTCTTACATTAGCAAAACAATCGCAAAGCGATGAGCAACAAGCCTGCATTAGTATGTTATGTGTTGATCGAAATGAATTAAACCAACTTGAAAGTAGCAAAATTATTCCAGCGCTTACTGCCTGCAATCAAAAAATATTGCTAGTAACCCCTACTTTAGAACACTACGAAAAAAGTACGTTTAAAAATATCAATGCCCACCTGGTAAAGCCGCTCACTCGAGCACGCTTTTATCATGCTTTACAGGAACTTTATTCAAGCCCCCTGCTGTCACCCATGGTGGAATTTGAAACAAAAACACGTGCTGTACCTAAAGTTTCAACAGTACCCAACCCCAAGTCCTTACACTCAATTTTAGTCGTTGATGATAACGAAATTAATTTATCGCTTGTTATATCCATACTTGAAAGCTTCGGCGTTTATGCTGACGCGGCACATGATGGTTTCGAAGCAATTGAACAATGTAAACAACATGTTTACCCACTTATCTTTATGGATATTCAAATGCCAGGCATGGACGGTAGCGAGGCGATGAAAAAAATTCGCAAACTGGATACAGCCTTCTCTGATACAACGATCATTGCCTTAACCGCTTATGCTCTACCTGAAGAAAAAGAAACCTTTTTACGCCAAGGCTTCCAACGTTTAATTACAAAACCGATTGATGAAGCAAAATTACAGTCAGCCATCATCGAATTTTTACCCGAGCTCAACTTATCAGATGCCCCCTCTTTGCCAATACAAGCAAGTCAAGAAGAGGTATTAAACACTGAGTCGACTAACAGTAAGCTCGTAGATTTTGACGAATGCATTAAGCTAACTAATGGCAACCCGGTACTCGCCAGCACCTTTCTAGAGAAATTCCTGTTATCACTTCCTGAAGAATACGCAAAAATAGAACAATTATTTTCAAACAAGAACTTCGAAAGGTTAGAAGAGGTAACGCATAAATTGCATGGGGCTTGCCATTACTGTGGTGTACCGCCTCTTAGAACAGCAGTTCAAAATACGGAGCACGAGCTAAAGATTCAGCAAACAAAAGCAGACCCTCTTAACTATAAGCATCGAGACATCGACAAAAATATTTTAATACTGCTTGAGGAGCTACAAAAGTTAATCCAATGGAGTGAAACACAAGGCGATACTTGGAAAACACAATTTATTTCACCTTAAGTCAGCTAAGGTACTAAAATTACAGTAATATCACAGAATTTCACAATGATCGGTGTATAGTATTTTTTTATTGCACCTCCATTCAAAATACTAAGTCGCAGGCGTATTTTCATGATGTTAAAAAAATCACTTCAATTCACAACTATTTTTTTGATAGCAGCGCTACTTCAAGCTTGTGGTGTTTCAGGCACTGGTGGTGGAGAGTCCACAGGGAATAGCGGTTCAACATTTAACGACACTAACCCTGAACCAGTGGAAGTAATTGGTTTTCAAGTTGAGCAGACCACTCAGGCTGTTTCTCAAATGACCATGGTCGCTTTAGACCATAACTTCCAGGTAGACAGAAGCTACCCACTTCCTAACTTCCGGATACAAAGAAATGAAGACGGAGATCTCGAAATACAATTTGAAGAACTGTATGTTGAGCAAGTTAATCTAGTTCTAAAAGTTCGCTTTGAAAACGATGCTGTACTTTATGCGCCACTATATACATTAGACAGTATCAATGAATCCATCACCGTCAATGTAGTTTCTCACTACGTTCTTCAAAAATTATTCGCTACCCTTGAAACGGAAGAGGACCTTGACAAACTACTCCCCTGTTCAACTAGTAACTGCCCAAATCAAGCACTCACAAAAGCAGCCTTACTAGAACAAATCACTAATATGGCTCAGGCATATGAGCTATCGATTCCTGACTTCGCAAGCACCAATGACGGTATAGAATTTCTGGATGAACAACTGGATTTTAAAACCCATATTGAAACAACAGTCGCTGAAATTTCACGCACTACCGCCCCTATCGCAAAAGGGACCCCCAGGGCATTTTCCCTTACAGATGGAGATGTACTAAGCCGCTTAACGTCTAATGTTCAATATAATAGTCTGCGATTTGCTATATCACTTAATGACCTTGAACCTGACAATGGCCAAGCGGAAGTAAGGATGGCGACAGAAACTTCAATTATTGTTGCTGAAAATGAGCTGGATAATGTGCTGCCAATTTACCCTAACTATAGTCTAACCACGTTTTTATTCGATATTCAAAGAGAAAGTGTTCAATCTGATATTCCCTTCAGACGAACCAGTCTATCCATATTCCAAAATAAGGTATTCACTCTCGACAGCTCTGAACCTATTAATAGTTTTAGCTCAGCGATAGCCGATGCCTTCACATCAACCGAAGGCTCCCTCCTTGATAATCGCACTGTTGAGCAAGCCATACCTGAACCAGAGACTATTGGTTGGCAGTTTAACCCTTTATTCAGCAAACTGTATCATGCCAATGAATACCAACCAGACGATACTGCAGGGGAAATCAATGAAGAAACACCCGACTTTGGTGTTAGCCCTACCTGGTTATTAGGTGCCAATTATGGCACGGGTGGTAGCTTTCATATAAAAAAGAATAATGATGGTTTTGATCGACTAGGCCAAATTGAAGACTTAAACATTTTTTCCTGGGAAATTCATGGACAAGAGACTGACACAAGCTTTTCCATCGACCAACTTAATGGCAAAAAATATGGCGTAATTAACTTTTCTTTGAACTTAGCCGATGGTACCGCGACTGACAGCGATAAAATCATTGAGCTTTTTGCTGAAACAGAAGAATGGTTAATCAATAGCGGAACAGCCGTCATTAGCCAACCAACAAGTCATTACACTAGCCATGTACTGAGCAGAGATAAAGATTATCTCGTAGAGCGCTTAACAGACATCACCACTATTTCAGAAACCAGCCACTCTATTTTCACCCTTAAAACGAATGAATCATCACAACAAAACCCAACAGGCAAAAAAGAAATCCAGGGCTTAATTTCATTGGACGGTGGCGCATTTGCCCCCACAGGCCACTCTACTCAAGACGGCAAACACTTAGCTTTTGTATATAAAAATGGCCAAGGACGAAACGCCCAAGATAGAGGTAGAGGCATTACTATTGCTACCGAACTACGCTCGCTTGCAGAAACGCCAATATTTGGAGAAGAAGAGCGTTATACCTTGCTTGGAAATACTGTTGGTATTAATGAGACAGAAAACACACTAAGAAGTTTAAATAACTCGACATTAACCCTATCTGATCGTCAAACAAGCGATGACAGCACTATTGATTGTCACGCCAGCTTAGTAGAATCTTCAGTCTCGCTAGCACATACCATTGGCGATGGCACTGGAGAAAATACCCTAGCAGAACCTGTATCAAACACCCTCTCTAGTATTGAAAGCTCTACTTGTCGCTTATCTGAAGGTAAAATAGAAATATCATTCAACGACAATGATGATAACACCACTCTAACTTTAAGGGGATTTATGTCACCCCAGGATAAAGATGAAGCAACAAATGACAGAAGCCTTCCTGGCAATGTCATGACCTTACTGTGGATACAAGAAGATAATCTAGGCCTTGTGTTTGCTACTAAAGACCAAAAACTTTGTCATCAATTTTTAAGCGATAGCCAAAAAACATGCCCCGAACTGGAGTAGTTTTCTGATGAAATATGTAAGAAAAGACGATTCAGTAATCACAGAAAAAAGCATCGTCAAAAAAATAAAGTCATCGCTCAAGCTAGTAGGCCGTGAAGCAATTTCACACGCTTTCATTTTGTACTACACCTTGCGAGCACCCGAAACACCGCTTTGGTGCCGCACTGTTATAGTCGGTAGCTTAAGTTATTTTATTAGTATGATTGACGGCATTCCAGACTTAACACCATTTCTGGGCTACACCGACGACATAGCGGTCATGGCCGCTGCAGTTGCGACACTGTCGCAATATATAACCCCTGAAATCAAGTCGAAAGCAGATGAAAAAACAGGCCAACTATTTGGATATTAATCCTCAATTGCATTAAAAAATACGCGCGTGCGCTCAATTTCTTGAATTTACACAATCTGCCAGTTATGATCTTGAAAATTTTACAAGATCATAACTTCAAGGTCAGAGCATGCTAAGCTTTTTACCAGGACGCCTTAAAGGCACCATCATTTTACTACTTGTCATACTTAATACTTTGTTTTGGCTACCTGTATTAATCATTGGCGCCTTTTTAAAACTACTAATTCCTCTCCCCTTCATTAAAAAATACGCGACCATTATTCTGATTGCCAGTGCAACTAACTGGGTATCATTAAATAGTTTTTTTATGACCCTCTTCCTCAAGATTAAATGGGATATTTCAGACATTGAGGGTTTAAGTATGAATGACTGGTACTTCGTGAACTGTAACCATCAATCCTGGTCTGACATTCCTATTACGCAAAAAGTGCTAAACCGACGTATTCCCATGCTCAAATTCTTCCTGAAAAAAGAGTTAATCTGGGTGCCTATTATCGGTATTTGCTGGTGGGCACTAGATTTTCCTTTCATGAAAAGATATACACTTGAACAAGTGCGTAAAAACCCCCAACTTGCGGGCAAAGATTTAGACACAACGCGTAAAGCATGTGAAAAGTTCAAAGAGACGCCAGTGTCGGTATTTAATTTTCTTGAAGGTACGCGCTTCACCACAGAAAAGCACACTAAGCAGCAATCCCCTTTCACCAACCTACTCAAACCTAAAGCTGGCGGTGCAGCATTCGTACTAGGTAGTATGGGTGAACAAATGCATACGATGCTCGATATCACCATTATTTATCCTGATGATGAAATTGGCCCTTGGGACTTATTTTGTGGCCGAATTAAAAAAGTAGTGGTGCATTTTAATAAAATCGAAATCCCTAAAGAATTCTTAGGTAAAGATTATGCTAATGACCCGACTTTCAAAGCCGATTTTCAGGTTTGGCTAAACCAGGTTTGGGCTGATAAAGATGCATTAATCAGCAGGCTAAAAGAGCAGCATGACGTTGTTTGACTTAATCATTCTGGAATTATCGTACAGAAACTGAAAATAGAATCAGAGATAACAAAAATATTACCGCAGGCCAGAAATACACTGTGCTTTTCAGGCCTGCGGGTTAACTATAAAGTGTCGGTTTAAAAAATAGACACATCAAGCCGTTTGCTTAAGCCCCGCCATTATTAATTCTTCATATTCAGGCTTGCCTTTTGATTCATGGATCAAAGACACTCTTTTGATAATTTCTTTTAAGCCGTCATCCATAGATGCATTTTTTTCAAACAAGTCACACACTGAATTCCGCCCATGCTCAAGATGCTCCTTCAATATCAGTTCTTGCTCTTCTGTTAATAACAAAGTCATGATGGAGCTTTCAATGGTATTGGCCATGTAATCCACAACGCCAGCAATATCTTCAGACAACTTTTTATATTTATTATTAAGTTCTGCAATTTCAGTTTGTATATTTACTAATAAATCTTGCTGAATTTCACGCTCTTGTAACAAGTTGGTCTGTGTATCCAAAGCGGTTATGCGCGCCTCAACACCTTGCAATAAAGCAAAGATATTATCTTTTATCATGCCATACTTCACTTCATCCTCTATAGGCATGTCCTTTATAAGTAATGACACTCCCCCATAGTTTATAACCGTACGACAACCAAAATCGTAAAAGCGCTCTTTAACTTTTAACTCACTCAATAATTGCGACTCCATGGCGCGCGACATTCCATTGGCTTCCATGTTTTTTGTACCAAATCGCCCGCGCATTTGCAGGCTACATGTAATACCATAATGATTTAAACTTTGAAAAAGTAATTGACCAAGCTGGTCAAAGTTTTCACATTGATGGCTATCCAATAAAAATTGTATATTACAACCTAGATCACTGGTATTAGACATGGCCGTCATAGCAACATCAGTTGCCGCTTTTAATTGACCTTTTAGCTGCCTGTTTGCAATCGCATTGAAAACAGTGCTCTGTAATCGCGTCACAATTGACTCAATAGGCTCTTGTATTGAAATACAGTCATCAACCCCTATTTCATAGACGGTCAACTGAGTATCCAGGTTTATTCTTTCAATGAATAATACAACGGGAATATCAGATAAACTTGCATGAATAGAATTTTTTATCTTTTTAAGCATCGCAACGCTATCAGCATCGCTCTCCAAGACATCAATCAGTATAAAATGGTATTCATTTTGCTTTGTTAACTCAATAAGTTGCTCAAAGCTATTGCAGGTATTTATTTTGAAATAACTACCGAGAGCATCAATATGCTTACTCAGTTCAGTTGAATTGTATGCGATAACCTCATACATTTTTGTCACGGCAAACTCCCTTCATCCGTCTATTTAGTAGGAAAAACACTAAAAGCATAAAAAATAATTTAGAGTAACTGTCTAAATTAAAATAAATATAGGAAGGGATTGGGTATTTTACAAACAATTAGCAAAAAAAAACCGAGTCAGAATTCTGACTCGGTTTTAGATTTCTATAAATATCTTAAGTTAACGCTTACCAGAGCGGCGTAGAGCTGCAGGGGTAAAGTCTTTAGACTTAAAGGTCTTTTTAAAGTTATAACGCGGACCACTCTCTTCGTTCGCTAAACCTGTTGATATATAACGTTTAGCTAACAAATCATGAGACGTTTCAACCGTTGAGAAAGGTGCACCAATATCGTAGAAAACTTTATTAAGCGCTTCTTGATAACGCCACATTTCTCCCCTGCCATCATAATAATCCGAAGCCAGGATTGCCCATGAATCTTCATCAACATAAAATACTCGCTTAGAATAAATATGTCGTTTCCCTGCTTTCAAGGTACCAACCACCTTCCAAACACGATGCAGTTCAGAACGAATATGGTCTGTATTCAAATGACCAGCCTTAACAACATCTTTATAGCTCAATGACTTGTCATCAAACCCATAATTATTGTAAGGAATATATAGCTCCTGCTTCCCTTCCAAGGCCCAATCATAACGATCTGGCGCACCATTCCAACCATCAAACTGATCTGCAGTTCTTAAACCATCCGATGCTGTGCCTGGACCATCATAACCAACCTGAGGAGCACGACGTACACGTCGCTGACCTGCGTTGTAGATCCAGGCCCTACGAGGTTCTCTAACCTGATCAATCGTCTCATGTACCAACAACACGTTACCCGCCAATCTAGCTGGCGCAGTCACCATTTGTTTAAAATAAAAGAACACGTTTGCGTCTTTATTCTTCTTAAAATCCTTTAACTCAAAACGTCTGGAAAATTCCTCATAAAAACGAACGGGTGCGAAAGATCCATTTTCTGTTGGTGTAACCTGAACAGAAACTCGATTAAAGCTCCCCCCCCTATTACGGAATATATGATTCCAAAGCACTTCTATCGGACCTTTTGGTATAGCAAAAGGCACCAAACCTTTAACATTTTTCAGTCCATTCCCACCATCAATCATTTCTGCATTCAGTGCATTTTCTTTTGCAAAATTAATCACTTTATCAGAATAAGGAATAGATCGACGCGTTGGATAAACATTGATTTCATAATCGCTATACAAGCCAAACATCTTTTTCTGGCCTTCCGTTAGCTTATCCGCATGCTGATCCATATTGTCTTTTTTGATAACAAACCTAACCTTGTCATCAGCAAAAGGGTCAGAGTAAATATCCCCTGATTTGAACCCTGCAGGAGGTTTTGTTATCCCGCCAGTCCATTCAGGAATAGTTCCTTCTGCATTTCCCGCTTTTTCTGCACCAACAGGTGTAAGTTCATTACCAAGCTTTGCCGCTTCTTCTGCCGATACTTTCGCCATCACATTGCCAGCATTGACACTCGCTGCAACAACACCAATGGCACATAATGTTTTTATAAATTTCATTTAGACTACCTCGTCAAACCGAGCCAATGGGTTGTTAGAATGAATACGATACGCTTACAGAAGCGTTATCCCTGTCAGCCAATGCATTATGCTTGCCGCCACCAAAATAGTTGGTATAAGCAAAGGTTGCACTGTACTGGTTCAAATAATCAGCTCTTAACTGAAGCCCAACCGTTTTACGGCCTTCCACAAAGTTTGCACCAGGTCCAGGGGCATAACCTTTCACATCATGACTCCATGAGAGTTGCGGCGTTAAATTCACTCCGGCAAACGCATTATTATAAGTCAGCGAGGTTCTCATTCTATAACCCCAAGAGAAGCTGGTAACGTAACCATCGTTATGACAACCACCAACTGAGTTCAGTGCCAAACATCCAGCCATACCAGCGTCTGTCAAACCAAAGCCAATCTGATCAAAACGCCCGTAGCGAATATCACTTGTATCAGGCAGGTCATGTACATATGTACCACCAACCTCACCTACAAACGTTAAACGACTAGCACCCAAAACCTGGTCTACGAATTTTATTGCCGTCACTTGAGCCTGAGACACATCAAATAGGTCATAACCTTTCTGAGTAGACCCTAAGAAACCAGCAGTAACTGCATCAGAGACGTCAATGGTTCCATCACCATTTGCATCTGGAACTCTATTCTGGAAAATAGGTGAAATTGAGCGGCCTAAAGCACCCGCTACCAAATCAGGCGAGTTCAATTGAATTGGGAAATTATGTTTAAAACTATACTCCCCCCCTAAAGAAATCCCTCCAGGGCCTGTGGTGTTGAAACTTGTACCCAGCATTTGAATTTTTTCTGGGTATTCAATTTGAAACTTAGCACCATATACTGGGTGCAAAGCCTCTGGAGTTGTAATAACTCCATCCCCAACATTTCCAGGCGCTGAAGGTGAACCATCAGGTCCCAAATCATTTGCTACTACACCACCAACAAGTGGTGCACGACTATGGTATTGAAGGAAGTAAAAACCAAATTCTGTTTCATTTAATTCGGGTGCATACCATCGTAGAGCAATACCAAACTGATCGGTATCATCAGGTTCTATATCTGCAACTCTTGGGAGTTGTGTAGGAACTGCACCTGAACCATCAAAACCTTGTCTATTTGCTTCTTCAGAAAGAGCGTTGAGTGCATAAACAGGCCCACAACCATCGGCTACATAATCAACGGTTGAGAAATAAGTACCACAATCGTCAATACGCGTTTTCTCATATTCAAGCTGTATAAAAGCTTCTAGGGTAATATCGTCAGTTAAACCTAATGAACCGTACAACATATTCACTGGAATAAGCGCATCTTTAATTTCAGCACCCGGTGCACGGAAAGCACCGATATCAACTGGGTTAATTACGTTAATACCATTAAAAATAAAGGTACTTTCTCCCCAGCTCACTACTTGTTTACCAAGACGTAAATTAAGTGGCGTATCACCAAACCAGTAATCAGCCCAAATGTAGGCATCCATAATTTCTGCACCGGAAGCATTCGCTTTTCCGTCTGCACTTAACTGACGAGTAGGGTTAATACCGTCATTCGCTCTGCCTTCATCTTTTAATTCAAAGTCGTACCAGTATCTTGCACGAACGAAAGCACCATAATCTTCATAACTTACCAAGAAGTCTGTATTACCTTTCACGATCTTGGAGTAGGTATCACCTTTATCGAAATTCAGGTTTCCATCATCACTATTGATAGAACCACCATCACCACCATTACCTTGCCCCACAAGATCACTGCTTCTTTTTTCTACTCGCCAACTGGCACCCGCACTAAGCGTAGTATCCAGGCTTGCCTCTAAATCATTCATATAGAATTGAAAGGCGCTAGCAGGTGTAGACAATGAAGCCGCAATAGCCACTGCCAATGGCAGCTTGGCAAATTGCAACCGCTGTGTTTTTTTCGTCATCGAACGCTACTCCGTTACATTTAAATGCTTGCTTGTAAACTGATCATCCAGCTTACTTATGCTTATCTTCTAGTTTTATGCAAAGTAACGATTAATTCACTCTGCAAGAATTTGTCTAGACACAAACGGCCTAGTCACAAACAGACCTTCCACCAATAAAAATGAAAAGCGTGTTTTACGTTTAAAAGAAAGCATAGACGCTAATTTGAGAATCAACCAACTTAAAGTTAATTTTTTTCAATGAGATAAGGCAGAAG
>ENA-OSET01002448-OSET01002448.1-sediment-metagenome-genome-assembly--contig:-NODE-2448-length-17980-cov-51.949171_pt1 | contig 17980 bp, 33 predicted proteins | sample MGYA00237882_ERZ534229 | MGnify/ENA primary metagenome ERZ534229 (study PRJEB26408, sample SAMN06266212) | sediment metagenome | isolation source: Hudson Canyon methane seep mesocosm | place... | reverse complement strand
TCCATCTTCCAGAAGTAGTACGGCTTTTTGTTTTACTTGGTATTTCATCGAAAATCAAAAATCATAAAAAAAGGATAAAGCCGAAGCCCTATCCTTTAATTTGTATTTAGAGAATAGTAAACAATTGTCTCTTATGCATCTTTGTTTGCATCGTCTGACGATTGTTCCTCCGTAGCATGAGTTTCTTCTACTACTTGAGCTTCCTCAACTGCAGGCGCTTCTTCTACTACATCAGTAGTAGTTTTCTTACGTCTACGTGTTTTAGTTTTCTTAGTCTCTTTACCGTTAGTGTAAACCTCGTTGAAATCAACCAACTCAATCATACACATCTCAGCATTATCACCTAAACGATTACCCGTTTTGATGATACGAGTGTATCCACCAGGACGATCACCAATTTTAGCTACAACAGCACCAAACAATTCTTTGATTGTTTCTTTTTGCTTAAGATAACTAAATACTACTCTACGAGAGTGCGTAGAATCGTCCTTTCCTTTTGTGATTAATGGCTCAACATATTGTTTCAATGCTTTCGCTTTCGCCACAGTTGTGTTTATTCTTTTGTGCTCAATCAATGAACAGGCCATATTTGCCAACATCGCTTTACGGTGGGCAGCCTTTCTTCCTAAGTGATTGAATTTCTTTCCGTGTCTCATGACGCTATTCCTTGTCTAATTTGTACTTAGCAGTGTCCATACCGAAGTTAAGACCCTTCACAGCAACTAATTCGTCTAATTCAGTCAACGATTTTTTTCCGAAGTTTCTAAACTTCATTAAATCGCTTTTATTAAAAGTAACCAAGTCACCTAATGTATCCACTTCGGCAGCTTTCAAGCAGTTTAATGCTCTTACTGAAAGATCCATCTCTGTCAATTTCGACTGTAGAAGTTGTCTCATTTTCAGAGACTCTTCGTCGTATTGATTTTCAGAAGAAGTTTCTTCATCCTCCAACGTGATACGCTCATCAGAGAATAACATGAAGTGGTGAATTAAGATTTTGGCAGCTTCAGTTAAAGCATCTTTAGGATCGATAGAACCATCAGTGATCACATCAAAGATTAACTTTTCGTAGTCAGTCTTTTGTTCAACACGGAAATTCTCAATCTCAAACTTCACATTCTTAATTGGAGTGAAGATCGAGTCTGTTGCGATCGTTCCAAGAGGTGCTTCTTCAATGTTTTGCTCTTCAGCAGTAACAAATCCGCGTCCTTTGATAATGGATAATACCATATCAATTTTCACCTTAGAATCCATGTTACAGATTACTAAATCAGGATTTAAAATTTGGAAACCAGAAATAAACTTTCCGATATCACTAGCTTTTAACTGATCTTGTCCAGATACTGATACTTGAACTGTTTCGTTCTCAACATCTTCAACTTGTTTCTTAAAACGAACTTGCTTTAAGTTTAAGATGATTTCTGTAACATCTTCAACAACACCATCAATAGTAGAGAACTCATGCTCTACACCATCAATACGTACTGAAGAAATGGCAAATCCCTCTAGAGAAGAAAGTAATACTCTACGTAGAGCATTTCCAACTGTTAAACCGTAACCAGGTTCTAAAGGGCGGAACTCAAACTGACCTTGATTATCGTCAGAATTTACCATGAATACTCTATCGGGCTTCTGGAAATTTAATATTGCCATATGATGAATCTTTAACTTGTCTTAATTATTACTTAGAGTACAATTCTACGATCAACTGCTCCTTGATATTCTCAGGGATTTGTGTACGCTCAGGAACTGTAACGAAAGTACCTTTTAATGTATCTGGGTTGAACTCCAACCACTCATAAACAGCTGAATTTGATCTTACTGCATCAGTAATTGCTTCAAGTGCTTTTGATTTCTCACGAACTTCAATTACATCACCAGGACGCATAGAGTACGAAGGAATGTTTACGATACCACCATTCACAGTAATGTGACGGTGAGATACTAATTGACGAGCACCACTACGTGTAGGAGAAATTCCCATTCTGTAAACAGTGTTGTCTAATCTTCTTTCACACAGTTGTAAAAGGATTTCACCTGTTACACCCGTTTTTGAAGATGCTTTCTTATATAAGTTACGGAATTGCTTTTCAAGAATACCGTAAGTATATTTTGCTTTTTGCTTCTCTAGCAGTTGTACTGAATATTCAGACTGCTTAGATCTTCTGCGTGAGTTACCGTGTTGACCTGGACCGTAGTTTTTCTTCTCTAACGATTTGTCAGCACCGAAAATTGCCTCACCGAATCTACGTGCAATTTTGGTTTTTGGACCTGTATATCTTGCCATTTCTTAGATTTTAAAGGGATTAAACTCTTCTACGTTTAGGAGGACGACAACCGTTGTGCGGCTGAGGAGTAACATCTACAATTTCAGATACCTGAATTCCGTTGTTATGTAACGTACGGATTGCAGATTCACGACCATTACCTGGTCCCTTCACATAAACTTTAACTTTTCTCAAACCTGCTTCATGAGCAACTTTCGCGCAATCTTCAGCAGCTGTTTGAGCAGCATAAGGAGTGTTCTTTTTAGAACCCTTAAACCCTTGCTTACCAGCAGAAGACCATGAAATTACTTGGCCCGCGTTATTGGTAAGAGAGATGATGATGTTGTTGAAAGACGAATGGATATGAGCCTGTCCGACAGCCTCTACCTTTACGTTTCTCTTTTTGTTTGTCTTAGCCATAGCTACCTACTATTTAGTTGCTTTCTTTTTGTTAGCAACAGTTTTTCTTCTACCCTTTCTCGTACGTGAGTTGTTTTTGGTTCTTTGACCTCTTAACGGTAATCCCGCACGATGACGTTGTCCTCTGTTACAACCAATATCCATCAATCGCTTGATGTTTAGTTGAACTTCAGATCTTAACTCACCTTCGATAGTGTAGTCTGACATGATAGTACGAATTTCATTCAATTCGTTATCATTCCAATCCTGAACCTTTGTGTTGAGATCAACACCGGCCTTAGTAAGGATTTCCTCTGCTCGTGTTCTTCCTACACCGAAAATGTAAGTTAAACCGATTACTCCTCTTTTGTTTGTAGGTAAATCTACCCCTGCAATTCTTGCCATAGAATGTTTTTTAGATCAAGGACTAGCCTTGTCTTTGTTTGAACTTAGGGTTCTTTTTGTTAATTACGTAAAGACGTCCTTTTCTGCGCACAATTTGGCAGTCAGCACTTCTTTTTTTGATTGATGCTCTTACTTTCATCTTTGACTTTATTTAGTATCTGTAAGTAATTCGGCCTTTCGTCAAATCGTAAGGGGACATAGCTAATTTAACCTTGTCTCCTGGTAACAACTTGATATAGTGCATTCGCATCTTTCCGGAGATATGAGCTGTTAAAATGTGTCCATTTTCTAGTTCTACTCGGAACATTGCATTTGAAAGTGATTCGATAATCACTCCGTCTTGCTCTATAGATGCTTGTTTAGCCATACACTAATTTTTGTTTTTTAATACTTCGTCGATATAGTCGAATGACGACAATATCTCTGCTTTACCTTTTCGAACTACAATCGTATGCTCAAAATGTGCTGAAGGTTTCATGTCGGCGGTGTTAATGGTCCAACCGTCATCTAATTGTACAATCTCTTTAACGCCCATGTTTACCATAGGCTCTATAGCGATGACCAATCCTTCTTGTAATTTCACGCCTCTACCTCGCTTACCGTAGTTAGGAACTTCTGGACTCTCGTGAAGGTTTACACCTACACCATGTCCTACCAATTCTCTAACAACTGTATAACCATTTCGTTCTGCGTGTAGTTGAACGGCGTGTCCGATATCGCCAATGCGATTACCAGCTACTGCTGCTTCAATTCCCTTATAAAGAGATTCTCGAGTTACTCTTAATAACTCTTGCACTTCTTTAGCTACTTCGCCTACTTCATAAGTAAAGGCAGAATCACCAAAGAATCCGTTTTTCTTAACACCACAGTCCAAAGATAAAATCGTACCCGATTCTAAAGCTTGATTATTTGGAATTCCATGAACCACCTGTTCGTTTGGGGAAACACATAAAGTGTTTGGAAAACCACTATAACCTTTGAAGCCTGGAATACCACCATTATCTCTGATGAACTCCTCTGCGACCTTATCTAAGTCTAGAGTGGTAACTCCAGGTTGAATAAGTTTCGCCACTTCGGCGTGAGTTTTTGCAACAAGTAAAGAACTTTCTCTTATTAGCTCAATTTCCTCTTCAGTCTTGTAATAGATCATGAGAAAATTTTACATTCCTGATTTCCCAGTCATACGACCAGATTTCATTAAACCATCATAATGACGATTTAATAGGTAACCTTCAACTTGTTGTAGTGTGTCTAAAACAACACCTACCATAATCAGAAGAGAAGTACCTCCAAAGAACTGTGCGAAAGACTGGTTAATACCAGCATTCATAGCAAAGGCAGGCAATATAGCTAGTAAAGCTAAAAACACCGAACCAGGCAACACGATTCTCGACATCACACCATCCAAGAAACCAGCGGTATCTTTCCCAGGCTTAACACCAGGAACAAATCCACCATTACGTTTCAAATCATCAGCCATTTGGTTTGTATTAACCGTAATTGCTGTGTAGAAATAGGTGAATAATATGATTAAAATTGCGAACACAAAATTATACCAAAATCCTGAGAAATCAGAGAAAGTTGCAACAAAATTTTGCACTCCATCAGATTCTGACAATCCCGCGAAAGTTATAGGTATAAACATGATAGCTTGCGCGAAGATAATTGGCATAACACCCGAAGCATTTACCTTAAGTGGTAAGTACTGACGAGCAGCAGCAACTTGTGCCGTAGCACCTCTTTTTGCATATTGAATTGGAATACGTCGTACTCCCTGTACTAAAAGTACAGAAGCAAAAATTACAACTAACATAATTACCAACTCTACTAAAATGATTAATGGATTTGCTCTTCCGACCTCAAACAAGAATGCCTGTGGAAGACTCGCAATAATACCCACCATAATTAATAGTGAAATACCGTTACCAATACCTCTATCAGTAATCTTCTCACCTAACCACATTGCAAACATGGTACCTGTTACTAAGATTACGATACTAGAGAACCAGAATGAACCACTTGATAACAAGAAGGCTTCAGCTGGTAAAGTAGCTTTAAGGTTAGCAATATAACCCGGTGCCTGGAAGCAAGTGATCAAAACAGTTAGGTAACGTGTAATCTGAGAGATTTTCGTTCTACCGCTCTCACCATCTTTTTGCAGTTTCTGCAAATAAGGTACAGCCATAGTCATTAACTGAATTACAATAGATGCCGAAATATAAGGCATGATACCCAAAGCCATAATTGAGGCTTGTGAGAATGCACCACCGGTAAACATATTCAACAATCCTAATAAACCATCAGATGTTTGATTTTGCAAAGCATCTAATTGTTGTGGATCAATACCTGGAAGGGCTACGAACGAACCTAATCGGTAAATAAGTATGAACCCTAACGTAGTTAGGATTCTTCCTCTTAGTTCTTCAATCTTCCAAATATTCTTAAGTGTCTCGATCAAATTCTTCATAAGTATGGGGGCTTATTAAAGGGTTGTAGCTGTTCCACCTGCTGCTTCGATAGCGGCTTTAGCAGTAGCTGTAAATTTATGAGCTGTAATGTTTAATTTAGCAGTTAACACGCCTCTACCTAATATTTTTACTAGGTCGTTTTTGCGAGCTAAACCATTAGCCATTAAAAATTCAAAATTTACTTCGTCTTTAATTTTCTTTGCGTCTACTAAAGCTTGGATTATATCAAGATTAATTCCCTTGTATTCTACACGGTTAATATTCTTGAATCCAAACTTAGGGACACGACGTTGCAAAGGCATTTGACCACCTTCGAAACCTATTTTTCTAGAGTAACCAGAACGTGACTTTTGTCCGTTATGTCCTCTCGTAGCTGTACCACCTTGACCAGAACCCTGACCACGAGCAATACGCTTTCTATTTTTCACCGAGCCAGGAGCTGGTTTCAAATTACTTAAATTCATCTTACGATTCCTTTAATGGTTCTTACTTAACTTCTTCTACTTCGATCAAGTGCTTTACAGCATTCACCATACCCAAAATTTGGTGGGTACCTTGGTGCTCTACAACTTGATTGATCTTCGTGAGACCTAGTGCTTCAAGAGTTCTCTTTTGACGCTCTGGTCTATCGATCTTACTACGAACTTGCTTAATTCTAATTTTAGCCATCTTTTCCTTATTTACCGTTAAAGACTTTGCTCATAGAAATTCCTCTTTGAGTTGCAACTGAACGTGCATCTCTCATTTGTAATAAAGCATCCATTGTTGCTTTCACTACATTGTGAGGGTTCGATGAACCTTTAGATTTCGCTAAGACATCGTGAATACCTACAGATTCAACTACTGCACGCATTGCACCACCCGCGATTACTCCTGTACCATGAGATGCAGGACGCATGAAGATACGAGATCCACCAAATTTACCGTTTTGCTCGTGAGGGATCGTTCCATTCACAACAGGAATACGGTATAAGTTTTTCTTTGCATCTTCCGTAGCTTTAGTAATTGCAGAAACAACTTCATGAGCTTTACCCATTCCGTGACCTACAACACCTGCTTCATCACCAACAACCATAATAGCAGAGAAACTGAATGTTCTACCACCTTTAGTTACTTTAGTAACACGTTGGATACCAACTAAGCGTTCTTTAAGATCGATGCCAGAAGGCTTTACCTTTTCAAGGTTATAGTATTTACTTGCCATAATTTCTTAGAATTTAAGTCCACCTTCTCTAGCACCATCGGCTAAAGATTTAATTCTTCCGTGGTATAAATAACCATTTCTATCGAAAACACATTCTGTGATTCCAGCAGCAACAGCTTTTTCAGCAAGGGCTTTACCAACTAGGTTGGCTTGTTCACTTTTCGTCCCTTCAACTTTTGCAACTTTATCAGTAGATGCAGCAGACAACAAAGTTGTACCTGCTAAATCATCGATTAACTGAGCGTAAATCGATTTGTTACTTCTAAAAACTGAAAGTCTTGGAGTCGAGGCAGTACCACTGATGTTCTTTCGAACACGCATTTTGATACGCTTTCTTCTATATTCTTTTGACAATGCCATAGCTTTTATTTTTAGCCTGCAGTTTTACCTGCTTTTCTTCTAATTTGTTCACCTACGAACTTGATACCTTTTCCTTTGTACGGCTCAGGTTTTCTCATAGAGCGGATTTTTGCCGCTACCATACCGATAAGTTGCTTATCGTGTGACGCTAATTTCACGATAGGGTTCTTACCCTTATCTGAAACCGTTTCAATTTTCACCTCAGGACAAACTTCTAACACAATGTTGTGAGAGAAACCTAAACTAAGTTCTAAAATTTGACCTCTGTTTGCGGCACGATACCCTACACCTACAAGTTCAAGTTCTTTTGTGTACCCTTTTGAAACTCCTTCGATCATGTTATGAATCAAAGCACGGTATAAACCGTGCTTAGCTCTCACTTCTTTTTGATCGTTTGGTCTTTCAACAGTAACAACAGATTCCTCGACTCTTACGGCGATTGGTTCTGTAACCTGCAGAGATAATTCACCAAGCTTACCCTTAACGGTAACTTCATTTGATGAAGATACAGTAACGGTAGTTCCTTCTAGAATTACGACCGGTTGTTTACCTATTCTTGACATTTCTTAATGTTTTCCGTTGATTAATAAACGTAACATAACACTTCACCACCTACATTTAATGTACGTGCTTCTTTATCTGTCATTACTCCCTTAGAAGTAGACACGATAGCTACACCTAATCCGTTTAATACTCTTGGCATTTCTGCTGAAGAAGAGTACTTACGTAATCCTGGCTTAGAAGCTCTTTTTAAAGAAGTAATGGCTGGCATTTTCGTAATTGCATTGTATTTTAATGCAATCTTGATAGTACCTTGTGCATTGTTGTTTTCGAACTTGAAGTTCAAGATATAACCTTGATCTTTTAAGATCTTAGTTATCTCTTTTTTTAGATTTGATGCAGGAACTTCAACGACTCTGTGACTCGCCATGATGGCGTTACGAAGACGCGTTAAGTAATCTGCTATTGGATCTGTATACATAATTTGTAACTTTTATCAGTTTACCAACTAGCTTTTTTCACACCTGGAATTAATCCGAAGTTTGCCATTTCACGGAAAGTAACACGTGAAACGCCGAACTGACGCATATATCCTTTAGGTCTACCCGTAAGTTTACAACGATTGTGTAAACGTACTGGAGAGGCATCTTTTGGAAGTTTTTGCAAACCTACATAATCACCTGCTGCTTTTAAAGCTGCACGCTTTTCAGCGTATTTTGCTACCAGTTTTTGTCTTTTAAGCTCTCTGGCTTTCATTGATTCTTTTGCCATCCTACTTATTTTTTAAATGGTAAACCAAATTCCTTTAATAACTCGAAAGCTTCTTTATTGGTATTTGCAGATGTTACAAACGTAATATCCATACCAGTAATCTTATTCACTTGATCAATAAAGATCTCTGGGAATATGATTTGCTCTTTGATACCTAAAGTATAATTTCCTCTTCCGTCAAATCCAGTGGCGTTAATTCCATGGAAGTCACGAACTGCAGGTAGTGCAGTAGAAACTAAACGATCTAAGAATTCGTACATACGCTCACCACGTAAGGTAACACGAACTCCAATTGGCATCGCTTTTCTTAACTTAAAGTTAGAGATATCTTTCTTAGATAAGGTATGAACTGCTTTTTGACCCGTAATACGAGTCATTTCTTCAGCGGCAACATCTACTAATTTCTTGTCAGTAGTTGCTTCACCAATACCTTGATTAAGACAGATTTTCTCTAGCTTAGGTACTTGCATGATGTTTTTGTAACCCATGCGCTCCGTGAGAGCCGCAACAACCTCGTTGCGATATTTCTCTTGTAGTCTTGGAGTATAAGCCATTATAGAACCTCCCCTGTTTTTTTAGAGTAGCGAACCAACTTACCATCTTCGTTCAACTTTCTTCCTATACGGCTAGCTTGACCTTTCGAATCAACTACCATAAGGTTAGAGATGTGAATAGAAGATTCACGTTTTACAATCCCACCTTGTGGATTTGCTGCGCTAGGCTTTGTGTGTTTCGACACCATGTTAATACCTTCAACGAAGGCTCTTCCTTTTTCAAGAACTACAGAAGTTACTTTTCCAGTTTTACCGTTATCGGTTCCGGAAAGTACTTTTACTGTGTCTCCTGTTTTAATGTGTAATTTTGACATCATAAATCGTTTTATAGCACCTCTGGCGCTAGTGAAACTATTTTCATGAACTGCTTGTCACGTAATTCACGAGCAACTGGCCCGAAAACACGTGTACCCTTCATTTGTCCATCAGTCTCCAACAAAACACAAGCATTATCATCGAAACGGATATAAGATCCATCTTGACGACGTACTTCTTTTTTTGTACGAACAACTACGGCAGTAGCAACTTGACCTTTCTTTACAGAACCTGCTGGCATAGCAGATTTGATTGTAACGACGATCTTGTCACCTAATGAGGCGTATCTTCTGCGAGTACCACCTAATACACGGATACAAAGTACTTCTTTGGCTCCGGTATTGTCGGCTACTTTTAATCGACTTTCCTGTTGTACCATTTTACTTCGCTCTTTCTAGGATTTCTACTACTCTCCAGTTCTTTGATTTACTCAAAGGACGAGTTTCCATGATGCGCACGGTATCACCGATATTACAGTCATTTGTCTCATCATGAGCTACAAATGTAGAAGATTTCTTTACGAACTTTCCGTACATCGCGTGTCTTTCCTTACGCTCAATAATTACGGTAACAGACTTGTCCATTTTGTTGCTCTTCACAACACCGACACGTTCTTTTCTAAGATTTCTAGTTTCCATCTTTGTTTATGCTTCTAGTTCTCTTCTTCTAACTTCCGTTAGAATACGCGCAACTGTTTTCTTTTTTTCACGGATTTGAACAGGGTTCTCTAGTGGAGATACTGCATGTGCTAAATTTAATTTAGCTAATGTAGCTCTTTCCTCAGTTAGTTTCCCTACCAATTCCTCAGTTGACATTTCAATAATTACAGCTTGTTTCATCGCTAATAATAGTTTATCGATTAAGCTTCAACGTAGTCTCTACGAACTACGAATTTAGTTGTTATTGGCAACTTTTGAGCTGCCAAACGAAGGGCTTCTTTTGCAACCTCCAAAGATACACCGTCCAATTCGAACATGATGCGTCCTGGTCTTACAACAGCTGCCCAGTATTCTGGAGCACCTTTACCTTTCCCCATACGTACTTCTGCAGGTTTCTTGGTAATCGGTTTGTCTGGGAAAATACAGATCCACATTTGTCCTTCACGCTTCATGTAACGCGTTGCAGCGATACGTGCAGCCTCGATTTGACGAGATGTGATCCAACATTCTTCCAAAGCTTTAATAGCGAAAGATCCAAAAGCAATTTGGCTACCACGTCCGGCATTACCCTTCATGCGGCCCTTTTGCATTTTACGGAACTTCGTTCTTTTTGGTTGTAACATCTTTCTTACTTTTTAGTAGAGCTTAGTACTACTTTCTTTTTCTACGTTGTGAACCACCTCTAGTACCACGACCTGGTTTCTTAGGACCTTTCGATAAAGTTTCGATAGGTGTTAAGTCGCGTTTACCGTATAACTCACCCTTACAAATCCATACTTTTACGCCTAAAACACCGTAAGTAGTATGAGATTCAACAAGAGCGTAGTCGATGTCCGCACGGAAAGTATGTAATGGAGTTCTACCATCTTTATACATTTCTGAACGTGCCATTTCAGCACCATTCAAACGACCTGAAACCTGAATTTTGATCCCCTCAGCACCCATACGCATTGCAGAAGCAATCGCCATCTTTACCGCACGACGGTAAGAGATACGACCTTCGATCTGACGAGCGATAGATTGACCTACTAGTTTCGCATCTGTTTCTGGTCTCTTGATTTCAAAGATATTCACTTGAACATCTTTTTGAGTTAATTTCTTTAACTCTTCTTTCAATCGATCTACTTCAGAACCACCTTTCCCGATAATGATACCAGGTCTTGCAGTACAGATAGTAATAGTAACGAGCTTTAAGGTACGCTCGATGATCACTTTAGAAACGCTTGCTTTAGCTAAACGAGCATCAATATACTTACGTATTTTGCTGTCTTCTGCTAATTTATCACCGAAGTTTTTTCCGCCATACCATGCCGAATCCCATCCTCTGATGATTCCCAAACGGTTACCTATTGGATTAGTCTTTTGTCCCATATCAGCTTATTCTTTTTCTGATTTACTTCCTACCACGAGTGTAACGTGATTTGAACGCTTTCTAATTCTGTGAGCTCTACCTTGAGGAGCTGGACGTAAACGCTTCAAAACTCTTGCCGAGTCAACTTGAATCTCTTTTACGAACAGGTTACTGTCTTCCATACGAGCTTCTTCATTCTTTGCTTGCCAGTTGGCAACTGCAGATAGAAGAAGAGTCTCTAAGCGAGAAGAAGCTTCCTTCGTGTTAAACTTCAGAATTTGTAGAGCTTTGTTTACCTCAACTCCACGTACCAAATCAGCCACAAGACGCATCTTTCTTGGGGAAGTAGGGCAATTATTTAGCTTGGCAAAAGCCACGTTTGCACGCGCTTCTTTCATCGCTACTGCCGAATTATGTTTTCTTTTTCCCATGATTAAGGCTAATAATGTTATCTTTTACCTTTATCTTTCTTACCACCGTGACCTCTGTAAGTACGAGTAAGAGAAAATTCTCCTAACTTGTGACCTACCATAGTTTCGGTAACAAAAACAGGTATAAACTGACGACCATTGTGTACAGCAATTGTTTGACCAACAAAATCAGGCGTAATCATCGAGGCTCTAGACCAAGTTTTGATTACCGATTTTTTGCTTGCCTCTGCATTAGCTAGAACTTTCTTTTCTAACTTAAAGTGTACGAAAGGTCCTTTTTTTAGTGAACGCGCCATAACTTGTTATTTCTTTCTTCGTTCAACAATATACTTATTGGTAGCCTTCTTCTTCGAACGAGTTTTATAACCCTTCGCTGGGATACCATTTCTAGAACGTGGATGTCCACCAGAAGATTTACCTTCACCACCACCCATTGGGTGATCAACCGGGTTCATAGCAACACCTCTAGTACGCGGACGACGTCCTAACCATCTAGATCTACCTGCTTTACCTGATCTCTCGAGGCCTCTCTCACTGTTGGTAACAACTCCAATCGTTGCTAAACAAGTAATTAATACCATTCTTGTTTCCCCTGAAGGAAGACGAAGAATTGCATACTTACCCTCTCTTGCGACTAATTGTGCATATGCACCTGCGCTACGAGCCATTACGGCACCTTGTCCCGGACGAAGTTCAATGTTGTGAACAATTGTACCTAAAGGGATGTCACTTAAGAAAAGTGCATTACCTACTTCAGGATTTGCATCTTTACCAGATACAATTGTGTCCCCAACATTTAGACCATTCGGAGCAATGATATACCGTTTTTCACCATCTGCGTAAACAACCAGTGCAATACGAGCCGTACGGTTTGGATCGTATTCTATTGTAGTCACCTTAGCGTCCATACCAAACTTCTCTCTTTTGAAGTCAATGATACGGTAACGTTTCTTGTGACCACCACCGATGTAACGCATAGTCATGCGTCCAGAGTTATTTCTACCTCCAGAACGCTTCATCGGCGCAAGCAAAGACTTTTCAGGTGTAGCTGTTGTAATACCGTCGAAGGTATTAGCCACCTTATGTCTCTGACCTGGCGTTGTTGGTCTTAGTTTTCTAACTGCCATAACTTAATTAAATATTGCTATAAAAATCAATACTCTCTCCATCAGCTACATCAACTATAGCTTTTTTGTAAGAATTTGTTCTACCGCTAATAACGCCACCTTTCGTATTACGAGATTTAGCTTTACCTGGGTAAATCATTGTTCTTACTTTCTCAACAGACACACCGTACATTTTCTCTACAGCATCTTTGATTTCGAGCTTATTAGCTCTTCTATCAACCACAAAACCAAAGCGATTATTCTTCTCGCCTGCTTCTGTCATCTTTTCGGTAATTACCGGTTTTATAAGAATGTTCATCGTCTGTTTAGCTTAAAATGTTCTCAATTTTCTCTACAGCTCCTTCAGTCAATAAAACTGTTCCTGAGTTAAGTATTTTGTAAGTACTTAATTCTGAGGCAGTTACCACTTGAGCGTATTGTAAATTTCGCGACGACAAATATACATTTTTATTTGACTCCGCAAGCACTAACAACGTTTTTCTCGTGTTAAGACCTAGGTTACCAATCATTTCTGAATAAGAAGATGTTTTTGGAGAGTCGAAATTAACGTTCTCTAAAACAACAATAGCATTGTCTTTTGCTTTCATAGTAAAAGCAGATTTACGAGCTAAAGTCTTTAACTTTTTATTCAATTTGAAAGAGTAATTTCTTGGACGAGGTCCAAAAGCACGTCCACCACCACGCATTACAGGAGATTTAATACTTCCTGCACGAGCGGTACCCGTTCCTTTTTGCTTCTTGATCTTACGTGTACTACCTGTAATCTCAGCTCTTTCTTTAGATTTGTGAGTACCCTGACGTTGGTTAGCCAAGTATTGTTTCACATCTAAATATACAGCATGATCATTTGGTTCGATCGCGTAGATCGCATCGGTTAAAGCTACTTTTCTTCCAGTATCTTTACCTTTAATGTCTAAAACTACTGCTTCCATTATTTCTCGATGGTTAAGAGTGAGTTTTTTGGCCCTGGTACAGAACCTTTAACAACTAATAGGTTTTTATCCTTGATTACCTTCAGTACTTGCAAGTTGGCTACAGTTACTTGATCACCTCCCATGCGTCCTGCCATGCGCATTCCTTTGAATACACGTGCAGGGTACGAAGCCGCACCAATAGAACCTGGAGCACGTAAACGGTTATGCTGACCGTGCGTAGCATCACCTACACCACGGAAATTATGACGTTTAACAACCCCTTGAAAACCTTTACCCTTTGAAACGCCAGTTACATCAACATATTCACCTTCAGTGAAAAGCTCCACGTCAACTACATCTCCTAAGTTCAATTCAGATTCGAAACCTTCGAATTCCTGAACTTTTACTTTAGGTGTAGTTTTCGCCTTAGCAAAATGACCTGTAAGTGCTTTACCGGCATTTTTTGCTTTCTTTTCACCATAACCCAGCTGAATAGCCTCGTAACCATCTGTCTCGAGGGTTCTAACCTGTGTCACAACACAAGGACCAACTTCTAAAACGGTGCAAGGGATGTTCTTCCCTTGCTCGTTAAAGATGCTAGTCATTCCTACTTTTTTTCCAATTAAACCTGGCATTTTTGTTTATTTAATGGATGACTAATTAAACTTTGATCTCTACTTCAACACCACTTGGCAACTCTAATCTCATCAAAGCATCAACTGTTTTTGATGAAGAGCTGTAGATGTCTAGTAAACGCTTGTAAGAGCTTAATTCGAACTGCTCACGCGCTTTCTTGTTCACGTGAGGTGAACGAAGAACAGTGTATATTCTTTTGTGTGTTGGCAATGGAATTGGTCCATTTACAACAGCACCTGTAGTCTTAACAGTTTTCACGATCTTCTCAGCAGACTTGTCTACTAAGTTGTGGTCGTAAGACTTTAGTTTGATTCTAATCTTTTGACTCATTGTATCTGAATTAAGAGTTACCGTTAACTTTAGTGATCACAGCTTCCGAGATGCTTTTTGGACAGTCATCGTAGTGTGAGAACTCCATAGTTGAAGTTGCTCTACCCGATGTTACTGTACGTAATGTTGTTACGTAACCAAACATTTCAGAAAGTGGCACATTCGCTTTAATTACTTGTGCTCCATTACGAGAATCCATACCAGCTACTTGACCTCTTCTTCGGTTCAAGTCAGCTACTACATCACCCATGTTTGCTTCTGGTGTTACCACCTCAAGCTTCATAATAGGTTCAAGTAAAGTAGGCGTTGCTTTCTTACAAGCATCTTTGTATCCTAGTTTCGCTGCTAATTCGAATGACAATGCATCTGAATCGACTGCGTGGAAAGATCCATCAAACAAAGTAACTTGTAAGCTATCCATTGGATAACCAGCCAAAGGACCGTTTACCATAGCTTGTTCGAAACCTTTTTGAATAGACGGTACAAATTCTCTAGGAACAGCACCACCCTTAATCTTATTAATGAATACCAATCCTTCTTTTACTTCTTCGCCTTCGACTTCGTCTACAGGACCAATAGTAAATTGGATATCGGCAAATTTACCTTTACCACCAGATTGTTTCTTATAAGTCTGTCTGTGATCAATTGTAGCACGGATAGCCTCTTTGTATTGTACTTGGGGTTCACCTTGATTACATTCAACCTTAAACTCACGCTTCATACGATCGATAAGAATATCCAAGTGAAGCTCACCCATACCAGAAATTACAGTTTGACCTGTTTCTTGGTTAGTAGCAACACGGAATGTTGGATCTTCCTCGGCTAATTTACCAAGAGCCATACCCATCTTATCCATATCAGCCTTTGTTTTAGGCTCAATGGCAATACCAATTACTGGCTCAGGGAAAGACATCGATTCAAGAACGATAGGCTCTTTTTCTGAGTATAGTGTATCACCTGTACGGATGTCTTTAAAACCAACACCTGCACCGATATCACCAGCACCAATATTTGCAATTGCATTTTGCTTATTCGAGTGCATTTGGAAAATACGAGAAATACGCTCTTTCTTTCCAGTTCTTGAATTCCAGATATAAGAACCTGCATCCAAGTTACCCGAATAAACTCTGAAGAAACATAGACGACCTACAAATGGGTCAGTCGCAATTTTAAAGGCTAATGCAGCAAATGGCTCATCAACGTTAGGCTTGCGCTCTTCTTCTTCATCAGTTTTTGGATTAGTCCCGATAATAGACTCTACATCCATCGGAGATGGCAAGAATTCCATTACAGCATCTAATACCGCTTGCACACCCTTGTTCTTAAAGGCAGAACCACAGAACATTGGCGTAATTTTCATATCGTGAACGGCAGCTTTAATTGCAGCTTCCAATTCAGCTTCAGTAATTGAATCTGGATCGTCGAAGAACTTCTCCATTAAGTTGTCGTCGTATTCGGCAACAGATTCAACTAATTTTTCTCTCCACTCAGCAACAACGTCAACTAAATCCTCAGGGATTTCGATTTCGTTGTAAGTCATTCCTTGGTCGTCATTCTCCCAAGTAATTGCTTTGTTAGAAATAAGGTCAACTACACCACGGAAAGTCTCTTCTGCACCGATAGGTACTTGAAGAGGTACTGGGTGAGCACCTAAACGTTCTTTAACTTGGGCAACCACGTTAAAGAAGTCTGCACCGGCACGGTCCATTTTGTTAACGAACCCAATACGTGGTACATTGTATTTGTCAGCTTGACGCCATACAGTTTCAGACTGAGGTTCAACCCCACCTACTGCACAAAATAAAGCTACAGCACCATCCAATACACGTAATGAACGTTCTACCTCAACGGTAAAATCTACGTGACCTGGAGTATCGATGATATTCATCTGGTACCCATTATCGCGGTAATCCCAGAAACAAGTTGTAGCAGCAGAAGTAATGGTAATACCACGTTCTTGCTCTTGCTCCATCCAGTCCATAGTCGCTGCACCATCGTGAACCTCACCAATCTTGTGAGAAACACCTGTATAGTACAAAATACGCTCGGTAGTTGTTGTTTTACCAGCATCGATATGCGCCATAATACCAATGTTACGCGTAAATTTTAGATCTCTTTTAGCCATCTTCTTTATGTTAATGATTAAAATCTAAAGTGAGAGAATGCCTTGTTCGCTTCCGCCATGCGGTGAACATCAGTTCTCTTCTTCACAGTAGCTCCCTCTTCACGAGATGCTGCTATTACTTCATTAGCCAATCTAAGCGCCATGGTCTTTTCATTACGCTTACGCGTAACTCCAATTAACCACTTCATGCCTAAAGACAACTTCCTGTCTGGACGAATCTGCATTGGAATCTGGAAAGTCGCACCACCCACTCTTCTACTACGTACTTCTACATGTGGTGTTACATTTACTAAGGCTTTCTTAAAGATCTCCAATGAATTTTCTTCGTCTCCGCTTTTCTCTTCAATGATGTCAATCGCATCATAGAAAATTCTAAACGCAGTACTCTTTTTACCGTCTAACATCAAGTTGTTCACGAAACGCGTTACTAGCGTGTCGTTAAACCTTGGGTCTGGTAATAAGACTCTTTTTTTAGCTTTTGCTTTTCTCATTTTGCTTTTTTCTTCAGATTTCTCTGATTACTTTTTAGGTTTTTTAGCTCCGTACTTAGAACGTCTTTGAGTACGTCCATCAACACCAGCTGTGTCCAAAGCTCCACGAACGATATGGTAACGTACACCTGGAAGATCTTTTACTCTTCCACCACGTACCAAGACGATTGAGTGCTCTTGCAAGTTGTGTCCTTCACCCGGGATATATGCATTCACTTCGTTTCCGTTAGTCAATCTTACTCTTGCTACTTTACGCATTGCAGAGTTAGGTTTCTTTGGAGTCGTAGTGTATACACGGGTACAAACACCTCTTCTTTGAGGACAAGCATCTAGTGCGGCCGATTTACTTTTTTTAGTAAATTTTTCACGACCTTTTCGTACCAACTGCTGAATAGTAGGCATAATGCTGTTTTTGTTTACAATTCGTTTATATACAACTTCCCTAATTTTTAGGGATTGCAAATGTATAACTTTTCAACTGTTTTACAAACAGGCTTTCTCTTTTATTTATTGATACCCTTTGTTTTAGCAATTTTGGAAGCTCAAGCGACTTATCAACAAGTTCAATTTCCATTTCGGAAAGTATCTTTAAACTCGAAAAATGTCGAATTCATAAAATCAACTTACACAAAGCGATCAAATTTTAGAATCTATATTTTTTTTCAACAAAGG
>ENA-OSET01002447-OSET01002447.1-sediment-metagenome-genome-assembly--contig:-NODE-2447-length-17986-cov-9.741192_pt1 | contig 17986 bp, 11 predicted proteins | sample MGYA00237882_ERZ534229 | MGnify/ENA primary metagenome ERZ534229 (study PRJEB26408, sample SAMN06266212) | sediment metagenome | isolation source: Hudson Canyon methane seep mesocosm | place... | reverse complement strand
GCGCTGGGCAGTACCCGCCTGACTTTACTCACTTTAGCCAATATTCCTTTTTCACTGGTGGGCGGTGTGGTAGCGGTTTTGATCACCGGTGCAACCTTATCGATCGGCTCGGTTGTCGGGTTTATTACCCTGTTTGGCATTACCGTCAGAAACAGTATTATGCTGGTTTCGCACTACCAACAATTAGTACAACAAGAAAATCATCCGTGGAATTTTGAGACCGTATTATTAGGTGCACAGCAGCGCCTGCCCTCAATCTTAATGACCGCTTTAGTCACTATTTTAGCGATGTTACCGTTAGCGATTAACAGCGACAATGCTGGCCGTGAAATCATGGGGCCGATGGCGGCGATTATTATTGGCGGCCTAGTCTCATCAACCATCCTTAATTTACTGCTGCTACCCACCCTATTACTACACTACGGCCGCTTTAAGAAAACCTAATCAACCCACCTAAACCCTTTCTCCAACAAATAAGATCAAAAAAAAACGGGATAATGCATCGCATTACCCCGCCTTTTAAAAACCATACCTATTTTTTTATTAAAGCACTAACCTCATCTAATCCTCCCAAAATTAGGACGCATTCGACTAGGTACGTCGTTAAATACCAACCACATTGCGAAATATTTCCGGACATTCTACCCGTGTCAGACACGCCCATGATTTACTCATATAAAACAATAGCGCACCTAAAATCATGGTCGCAGAAGGTAAGAAGTCAATCAATATCGTACTACGGTATATTGAGAGTAGTAATCTCGTTTTACACAACTAATGGGACACGCCATCTTTTCGAATAACCTTAATAAAAGTTAACCAAATAATATAGAGGTCAAAACCAAAAGACTGCCTATTTAGATACTCAATATCTAATACAACCTTTTGAGGTATGGGCAATTCATCCCGGCCATTGACTTGCGCCCAGCCTGTTAAGCCAGGAACTAATTTATCAACTCCTTTTTCTGTTCGAAGAGCAATCAAATCATCTTGATTAAATAAAGCCGGGCGAGGCCCAACGAAACTCATGTCACCTTTTAAAATGCACAATAGTTGAGGCAACTCATCTAAGCTATTTTTTCGTAAAAAACCACCTATAGGTGTTAAAACAATTTCAGGCTCCGCCAATAAATGAGTTGCAATAGAAGGGGTACCAATTTTCATACTCCGATACTTTGGCATTTTGAAAATAGCGCTATTAACACCAACACGATCAGACCAGTATAATGCAGGTCCTTTTGAGGTTAATCGAACAAAAAAAGCGATGATCATAATGGGTAACAACAAAATAACAATAGCAACTACCGCTAAAATTAAGTCAAATAATCTTTTCATCTTAAGTTGCATCCGCTATTTTCTTTAACTGTGCATCCATGTTAGTGACTGGTTTCCAAGCTAACAAATCACACGCTTTAGAATTATCTACCTGTAATGAACCAAACAATCTATTAGCCATATCCTCTTTACCTATTAGCCTAGCAGCCAAAATCATTAAACAAACAGGAACAGGAATTAATAAAGACCGCTTACCAAATGCCTTGGCTACTTTGTGCAGTAATTCAGTAGTGGATACATCTTCTCCATCTGAAATTAGAAACACTTCATTGGCCGCTTTCGGATGATCAATACAATGAACAATAAAACTAACTAAATTATCTAGCGCTATTAATGATCGCTTATTATGAACCGCTCCGAGTGGCAAAGGTACACCTCTATTAACCCACTTTATCAAAGATGCAAAATTAGCTTTAACGCCTGGACCATAGACTAAAGGTGGACGAACAATTACAACTTCCATACCTGTTTCTTCAGCTAATGCTAATAAACCTTGCTCTGCCTCATATTTAGACAACCCATAAGGATCATCAGGCACAAAATTATCATCTGATTTAAAAGGCTCACCTGATCTATTATACTTACCATTAACTTTAACCGAACTTATAAAAATAAATCGCTTTACCCCAAATCCTGTAGCTTGACGCGCTAAATTTAAAGCCCCATGAGTATTAATTTCACGAAACGCACCTAGAGGATCAGTGCTAAAATCATTCATCACATGCACTCTAGCAGAACAATGAATAATACATTCAATACCTTCGAAACAATCTTTGTAGTTAGTCCTCCCGTCTATACTAGAAATCGCAAAAGTACTAAAATTACCACCACCAGGAACTGGTTGACGTGCAAGCAGAACCCCTTCAATGTTATTTGCTATTAGTGTTTTCATCACTGCTGAACCAACAAACCCGGTACAGCCGGACAGGGCGACCTTACCTATTGAAGTATTTGTATTCATAGCTTAATCGCCGTTTTAATAATTGACTGTGCCATTTTTTGCATAATATTTTTTCGTCTAAAACGAGAAATAAAGTCACTACGATGAACCTGATTAAATGCCAATTCCTCTGCAGATAATTTCGCTACCCTTACATCACAAGGGTTAAAAACACTAGCATTACTCACATTATCACGAATAAAATCTGCAGCATAACCACTTACACCAGCAAGCATTGGTTTATTAAAAGCAGCATATTCAAAAACCTTTGACGGTAATACTTTTTTAAAGGCATCATAATCATTCAAATGCAAAAATAGGATGTCTGCCTGGTGATAATACTCAATCAACTTATCCCTGCTGACGGGAGGTAGTAATTGCACGTTATTCACCCCAAGGGCAGAGATAGCATCCACCAACAACTGCTTACGACCACCATCACCAATCACCTTAAGTAAAAAACCATTCCCCAACTGTTTGCCTAGTTGCGGAACAATTTTATGTAACCCCTGCCCCTCTCCAATATTACCGGCATAAAGTATGATTTTAACTTCACCATCACCCGTCCCATCTGGCGTCTTATTTGTTTTCTTCTGAGCATGAATAAATTCCTCATCAATACCATTAGTAAAGACTTCATAATCCAACGATGGATAATACTGCAGAAAATAATCAAGAAACCCCTCCGATACCAAATTGACTTTGCCGGCCTTAGCAAAAGTGTAGCGTTCAAACTGCTTAAAAACTGGAAGAACCAGTTTGGATACAGCACTAGGTAATACGTCTTTTAGGCTATCGATAAATATATCGCGGATATCAAGATACAATGGCGCATTGATATTACGGGCAATACGGGCACCTAAAAATGCAGTAAATAAGCGTGAAGATGTCGCTACAACCAAATCATATTGTTTGTGTTTAATCAACTTTAAGGCATTATGGTAAAAGCAATAAAATGCCTTTATTTGATCAAACATGCCGCTTTGATGATTTGGTAATCGAATGCGATGGACTTCCAGATTATCTTGTTGTTCGTATTCAGGTGCCTGGACACTATAAGTGGCATAACGGTTGGGCAGAGTGCTAATCACTTCAATTTGACAATTCATACCACCGAGTTGTTGTAGTTGTTCGACCAAAGCTGTAATGCGAAAAGAGCCGGCGCACAAATCAGGCTGGTAATAGAAGCTTAAAATTAGGATTTTCACTTCTGATACTCGCTATAAAATAAGGTCGTATATTGCGAATATGCCAGCTCGTCAAGCCAACTAGTCAACTCTTTCGAGAATACTGTGTGTTCACTGTAGACGTTGAGACCAAACAGGAGATTGAGTTTTCTCAGTGGTTTTTCAATCAACATATAATTCAAATTCGATGATATTTGATGCCGATGATTTTCTCTAGCCAGACGGTTTGAAAACATTGAGAAACTATGAAAATTAATATTTAACGCATCAAGTTGGTTAAAATAAGGCTTTACACTATTGATGGTAAAAAAATCAGGGCTTAGATTAACAATATCTGTTACGCCGGGCTTTACCGATTTCACTTTTACACTGGTGACATTGAATTCATTAACCCCTTCCATTTCATGACAAACCGACCCTATCTCTGCTTGTTTTGTGATCAAGTCTATATCGGGCGTAGCCGATTTATCCATAGTACTGGAATAATGGTATCCGGCCTGTTTTAATGCCTGATAGTAATTTTCGCCCGCTTTATAACCACCTGGGCGAAAACCGCTGGGGTTGACACCGCAGCTATTGAGAAATTCTTTAGCCCACAGCAACATTTCAACTTGTTGTGATTGGTTATAATCAGAAAAATCATCCGATGGGCAGACAAACGATACCGGTAAGTCGAAGGCATGTAAATGTGGCTGTATATCAATATTATCAAAGGCCTGTAGGCTCTTTATTAATAACCGCACTTTGCTGAGGTAATCTTTTCGGTTAACCGCTGGATCTTTGGCTGACAGGCTGATGAAAAAAGTGGCCTTTAATTGACGTTCATCAAGTAATCTGGCGATCTCCAAAGCGCCAGCAACAACGGTTATCATTGCATCGAGGTTTTTAGAGCGTTTGCTGACAACGACCTCTATATCAAAGGATAAAAAAACGTTTTTACTCATGGGTTATGCTGATCCTTGTACTAATGATCCTGTTGGACCTAAAACCGCTGATCATGACGGTAATTTTTTGTTCTTCGCGGCCAAATTGATCAAAAAATGGGGTTTGTTCAACTTTGATATTATCTTCGCTGAGCAACTCAACATTCATACCTACAGTATTAGCCAATACGATTTGATTGGCAGATTGATGTTGCATCACAAACTGTGGATGAAAATGGAAATAGGCCATCGCTTTGTTGTAGCTTGTATCATTGCTATTGAATAGGTTGTCATTGATGACTAATAAACCGGGTTGATGCTTCACCGTCCGTTTATGGCACAAAGGCCGTTTGTGATAATAGTATTGAACCTGCCCCTCACATTGAAACTCTGAAGCACTGTGGCTGGAAAATAGCAGTTTTGTTGTTGCGCTGCGTCCTAATCTAAAAGCCCCCCACACTTCTGATTGCTCGTAAGCTTCAATCGCGACAGTATTATGGGCTCTGGTTGAACGAGAATATGTTCTTCTGTCACCGACGTTATATTCATAAACCCCTGAGTTGGTCAGAATTTTAGTGTTATTGACAAACCATTCCAAACTTAGTGCGTCACACTGAACATGTCCACCCTGTGATCCCAGTACTACCGGAGCTAGATCAACAATGAGGTGTTCACTACCATCTTTATAACCAACATAACCATCTACATTAAACGCGCCTTGTGATTGCTCTATATCGCCAAAGATCTGTTTGAACAACTGTTCAAGTTGTGCTGGAGTGACTTCATTGGCGTTTACACTGTCATTGAAAAAGCTGTATTGGTCATCATTGATTAAATAGCATAAGTTTTTATAACCTGCGAGTATTTGCGGTTTAATGAGTTGATAATGATCTGTCAATTGCATTACTTCAGCGATGTCTTCGAGCACAATACCGGTGTACATAGGAGACAGTTCTTGATGAATACAGGCCTTTGTCATTTGACCGCTTAAATGCGACTTATATAACTTGTAGGCATAAACAGAAAAGTCGTCGATGTTAAAAAACTTGGAGGCAAATTCCAGTGCTTTCCAGTTTTTAAACAAGTGGTTGCCGAGAATATCAAATTCTATATTGTCTCTAAGAAAATAGACCTGTGCCAGCAATGAGACTATAAAGCGCCGTTTAAACTCTGGATTAAAGCGCTCACCCAATAGGGCAAAGATTTTTATCCACGCGACAATCCGCAATGATAAGGCATATGAATTCCAATTGTCCTGTCCATATCCTGGGGTGCCGATAGGATTATGGTCAATCCAGTCATTGATAGTATGCAACAGGTAGTCGTAATACGGCTGACCATTATCTTGTTGGGCGACATGGGCAACATCAACTAAAAATTCATGGTAGTGTAAATTAAGTTTCCATAAACGGGTACCGTGATTGAGCTGCTCTGCATTCCACCCAATGGCATCACCAAAGTCGATGGTATGGTTAAGAAAAGTGATTTTGTTAAGCAATACATTAGCCAAATCGCTACGGTAGTATTGGCGGTGATATATGAGCAGATTCGCATCGAGTGTTAATTCATTATAACGTTTTTTTGCCTGATCATAATACTTGCGGGTAACGGTTGCAGAAAAACGCTCGATCCATTTCCGTTTGAATATATAGACGATACGGAATATGAATTGCTTCAAGGTCAAGTTTTTGATGGTGCGAAAATACAGTAACAACATTAATATGACCTTTCGATCCGTTCTGGTAAGTTGACATCCTGCATATATTTTCTGATCTTCAGTGGCCCCAGGATGTCTTTGATTAAAGTTCGGTGTTTAGCGAGATAAAGGTGTGAGTAGCCCTGCTGCTGTTCTCCGCTTGGAAATTCACCGGTTTGAGCGATAGTGTTAAGTAGATGGAGTAATTCCAAAGCTACGCCTTTGAAGGTCTTACAAGAAACTTCAAACTCACCTTCACCCGAATTGACTGGAGGATAGTATTTAGCTAACACTGATCCACTATCGACTTTTTTTACCATGTGGTGGATCGTAGCCCCAGCCAATTCTGCTTCGCCATTATATAATGACCAAAAGATGGTATTGCCGCCTTTGTATTGGGGGGAAATGCCACCATGAATATTAATGGCTCCAATTTTTGCCTGATCCAGTGTCCGTGACTTTATAATTGGCACCCCGAAAGCGACGATAATATCCGGTTGCCAGAACTTTAAAAAATCGATAGCTTCCTGACTGTTGACCCCAGCTACGACTTTGTATTTTACCGGTGGACAGTTGAAAAACTGCTGTTCTTTTTGATCCCAACATTTTAATTTCAACAACAAGTGTTTGGTTAGGCGCGAAAAAAATGTCGCAGGAGAACGCTTTAACATTGGAATCAATCGTCCTGAATTGGTCCGTAATGGTTCCAGAACCTGAAGTTCTATGTTGAGACTTTTTCCCAAGGTACTCTGGACGAATATGTGCCTTGGCGAACTGCCACGCAGTAGTACGACTTTCAACCTTTGCTTCATTTATTAACCCTTCTTATGCTAATCCATCTAGTGATAATAGTGGACAATAATATTACATGTAAAAATAAGGTTCTTCAGTCTTTAAAATATCAGTCAACCTACTGGGCCCGTAATTGTTCAGCAATCTCTATACTTACTTTTGCAACCTCAAAAATCTCCTGATCACTAATTGGTGCAGGTTTACCCTGAGAAACTGCCTCCAAAAAAGCCTTAGCACAGGCCTTTTGCCCTTTATCTTGTTGCCACAAATTCATCTGGCCAAACCCTTTATAGCCAAACCCCTTTAGCTTTCTAAAATTATCCAATTGCAATACTTTACCTGCAGCAAAAACTTCCACCCTTTCCTTAGGAAAGGATGCTGCTCCATTGGCATAATAATGAATAGTCCCCAATGAGCCATCGGCAAACCCTAAGGTTATAGCTGCTTTGTCCTCTGTCACTTCTATTGCATCCGTATCACCCATTCGCCTTGCATGAACTGAAACAATCTCACTACCAGCAAGAAAACGCATCAAGTCAACAAAATGACAAGCCTCACCAATAATTCGTCCACCACCTACCTTATTATCTTGGGTCCAATGATCTGCAGGAGTACTACCTGAATTCATCGTCATAATAAATGATTTAGGTTCTAAAACAGCAGATAGCAACTCTTTCATCTTTTTAACTTGGGGTGCAAACCGACGATTAAAGCCGACCATGAGTCTCGCGCCATTTCCAGCCGCTAATTGGGCGTTATATGACTCCCTTACCTCTTCTAATTGCTCAAGGTTAATCGCTAAAGGTTTCTCAACAAAAACATTTTTTCCTTGGCTCAATGCTTTAGAAACAAAACGAGCATGAGCATTATGCTGGGTAACAACGGCGACCGTATTAATTTCAGAGTTTTCCAGCATTGCATCCGTGTCTGTTGATGCTTTATGAAATTCATTTTTAGAACCATGAATAGCGCTATTTAGCCCGCCACTCGTGCTTAACGTGTGCAACTTCGCACCCGCTTCCTTAAAAGCAGGAATCAAGACTCTAGAAGCGTAACTCCCTGCCCCAATAAAACCAACAATGGGCTCGTTTCCTGCCGATGGAACAAACGGATTGAGTTCTAATACATTATTTGATAATTCCTCAACAACTTTATTAGGATATTGCAAAATAATACCTAATGCAGATTTATCATTGGTTAAAGTAGCATACCCTTCAAGTGCCTCATTAAAAGAGTATCGATGAGAAACTAACGCCCTAACATCCAATTTACCGCTAGAAAGCATATCTAAAATAGCTTCAAAATTACGCTGCTCAGACCAGCGGACAAAACCTATTGGGTAATCATTCCCTTTCTCCTCATACTCAGCCTCATACCGCCCAGGGCCATACGAGCATGAAACTTGAAAAGACAATTCTTTTTCATAAAAATCAGCGCGGCTTAATTCCAATCCGACAACACCCACTAAAACAATACGTCCACGTTTACGTGACATTTTAGCAGCTTGCGATACGGGGTCATTAGAAACTGTAGATGCAGTTATGATGACACCATCAACCCCTTTGCCACGACTAAAAGCTAACCCAGCGTTAATAGGGTCTTCACCCTTACCCGGGTTACAAATATCAGCACCAAACTGCTTAGCGATATCTAATTTATTTTGATCATAATCGATCGCCAACACACGACAACCATTAGCCCCCAACAATTGAACAGTCATTAAGCCGATCAAGCCAACACCTGTCACAACGAAACACTCACCTAATGTCGGATTAGCTAACCGAATACCCTGTAAACCAATAGCGCCTAAAACCGTAAACAAAGCTTCTTCATCGGTAACATTATCAGGAATTTTTGCACAGAGATGTTTAGGTACTCTAACAACGTCAGCATGCGGCCCATTAGAAATAACCCGATCGCCCGGTTTAAACTCAGTAATACCAAAACCAATTTCAGAAACAACACCAACATTACAGTACCCAAGTGGTAATGGTTGGTCTAACTTGCTTTTGACAGCATCAACTGTCGTTACCAAGCCGTCTGTTTTAACTTTATCCAACACCATTTTTACTTTATCTGGCTGCTTACGTGCCTTCTGTAAAAAATTAGCCTGGCCAAATTCAACCAACATACGTTCAGTTCCTGCTGAAATTAAGCTAGTTGTTGTATGAATTAAAACTCCACCTGACTTAATTTGAGGTGCTGGCGCTGTTACTAAAGAAGTCTCACCATTACCCATGTTTTGTATGATCTGCTTCATAGTCGTTCTTTTGTCATCACTGTTAATATTATAAGGTTATAATTTTTGGCGTCGATTGATCAATAAAAGTCTGGAACCATATTTCCAAACTTAACAAGGCAAAAATGGGATAAGAAAAGTCTTTTGCGCCCCTTCGATCCTCTTCTATCAATCGTTTTACCTCTTCTGGATTAAAGATCCCTCTTCTAGCTATGGTCCGCTCACTCAATAACTCATCCACCAACGGTCTTAATTCATTTTTCAACCAAAATCGCAGTGGGGCGCCAAAACCAGTTTTAGGACGGTAAATAACCTCTTTGGGTAGGTAGGGCTCCATGGTTCGCTTAAATATCCACTTACCGTGGCGACCTTTTTGTTTAAACCGGTTATCAATACTCGCAGCGTATTTTACCAAATTGGGATCAATCAATGGCACTCGAATTTCAACGCCCTCCGCCATGCCCATTTTGTCAGTATAATTGAGATTATGATCAGCCAAAAAATGTTTCATTTCCCAAAACAACATAGAATCCAGCTCGTCACAATCCGCCTGATTGGGGTTTTCAACAAATGCGTCAAACGATGAGATTTGCTTGGCTTGGGCTTGATATTGGTCACTAAATAAGGCATTAACACGATCGGGTTCCAACCAAAAAAAATAACTTTTGACTCGATCCAAAGCGTCTAAATCTGAATAAGAAAGAAGCTTCGACAAACGGCGTGAAAAAGCGCCTTTGACTGGTAATGCCTTAGCACCACTGGCCAGCCCTTTTCTTAAAGCTAATGGTAACCAAGACCAATAACCCTCAATACCTAGGGCATAGTGACGTCGATACCCGGTAAACAAATCATCACCACCGGCACCTGAAAGCAAAACCTTAGAGCCGTTTTGGTAGGCAAGTTGACTGATCCGCGAAACGTTTAATGGTGCAGGGTCCGCTTGGGGTTCATCCAAATGATAAATCATTTTGGGCAAATCATTGATGATGCTTGAATCGACATCAACAATGTTTAATTTAACGTTAAGGTGTTTGGCTACTCGTTCGGCATATGGCAAATCAGCGGCAAGCCCTTCTGTTTTTAAACCTTCTCCCTTAAACCGAATAGAATAAGTTTGCAAGTCAAGATCAGGGTTAACATTTTTAGCCAAGGCTACCAATGCACTGGAATCCAACCCACCAGAAAGGAAGGCACCTACCGGCACATCGGCGACCAGTTGTGATTTAACCGCATCTTTTAATTGTTTATCAAGACCTTCGATAACATCTGATTGAGAGGAAGCCTTCTTGATTGAACGCCCATATTTCAGTTCATAATAACACCACTGCGATTCAATTTCGCCATCAACAACAATTTGTGCATGCCCTGGTGGTAATTTATGCACATTAGCCAACATAGTCGTTTCGTCTGGTGACCACAAGAAAGTCAGATAATTCTTAATCCCGTTAATATCCAACTCACGAGAAACACTTGGCTCTTGCAACAACGATTTTAATTCACTGGAAAACAAATACCCCTTTGAGGTGGACGTATAATAAAACGGTTTTACACCAAATTGATCTCTGGCTAAAAATATAGAACGGTTCGCACTATCCCAAATAGCAAAGGAAAAAATACCGTTAAGCATCGGCAATAAATCCCGACCATACTCCAAATACAGATTTAGCAATACTTCAGTATCTGAGTTACCCGAAAATTGATACCCTTTGCCACTCAGTGATTCTTTTAACTGACGAAAGTTATAAATTTCGCCATTAAAGACAATAGAGACTTTTTTATCTTCGCTAAACATCGGTTGATGCCCGTGCTTGGACAAATCGATGATTGCTAGCCTTGTATGGGCGAAACCAATACCTTGAGCGGGTTCAAAAAAAACGCCAGCATCATCTGGTCCCCGATGGCTGATCGAGCGACACATTTCACTTAGCAGTTGCTGCGAAAACTTACCCGAAAATCCTGCAATTCCGCACATATTCTCAGTCTCATCTATTTATTAACGATTAACCAAAATCCCCTGCAAAAATACCCTTGGTATGAACCCACGCACTTAAGCGAACGCAGTGATTTTTAATCTGTTTTGTTTGGCTCTATTGTCACGAATACACCAAACCCATAAGCGCTACAGAACAAGTCAAACTTTGAATACAGCAAGCCTCCAGCTGAATGCTTTTAATTTGGACGCAAACTTTAACCCCCAGCGACATTGTCAGGCCGAGGAACTATCTCTAGTAACTATATTTAAAGGACTCAATGGACGTTTCTTTAATTTTACTAGTTTTTTTGAAAACAAGCCTAGGACTCATCAAACTTACGAATAACACAGCTACAATCATGCCTGACCCACCCTCACAAATAATCATACCCCTATTAATGTAGAGCTACATTAAATTTTATATCATTTAAAACCTAACCATATTAACTAAGAATTTTTCTCTACTCTAAAGGATAGGGTGCTTGTTATTTTAACAGACCCTACACCTAATAAAATTAATTACAATGCAAGGTCCTGATGACTAAAACGCTCAGGTCATTTTTAAATCACATAACTATTTTTATATATTTAAGCATTCAACTAAGCACCAAGTTACAAATTAATGGTAGTTGTCAAAAGTACCACGCGTATCCACCACTTGCTTTCCAGAAAGTAAACTTAAATCCATCTCTTTGAACGCTGTATGGTCAACCAATAAAACGACGATATCGACCTTAGCCATTGCATCTCCTAGGTTAATCAATTCGGTACTTTTTACATCAAAAACTTCGGGTATAGCGTTAATATTTGGCTCAACCAAGCATTGTTTAGCAAAACCTAACCCTTCAATCTTTTTGGCAATTTTCATTGCAGGACTCTCACGCAAATCATCAATATTAGGTTTAAATGCCAAACCAAGACAAGCAATAGAAAGACTTGTCTTTTCTTTGCCTATGTTCAGAACAGCCTGTTCAATTTTTTCTAACACAAAATCAGGCTTACTATCATTTACTAATCTAGCCGTATGAATAAGCTTTGACTCATTCGGTGCTGAATCCACAATAAACCACGGGTCAACGGCAATACAGTGCCCACCCACACCAGGACCCGGCTGCAAAACATTCACCCTTGGGTGGTGGTTGGCCAATTTAATTAACTCCCAAACATTCACATCTAATTTATCAGCGATTAAAGACAGCTCATTTGCAAAAGCAATGTTCACATCACGAAAAGAATTTTCAACCAGTTTACAGAGTTCAGCTGTTCGACAATTGGTCAGTAAACAATCCCCCTGAACAAATAATTTATAAAAATCCCGAATGCGTTCAGCACACTGCTCAGTCATACCGCCAATAATTCGATCATTTTCGACTAACTCTCTCACGACATAACCTGGCAACACTCTCTCTGGGCAATGCCCTATTGTTATATCAGCTGCTCTACCTTCTTTATCACTCGCGGGAAAGGCTAAATCAGGCCGATCCAACTGAAGCCATTGCATCAACTTTTCTGTTGCACCAACAGGTACTGTTGACTCTAATATAACCATGTTTCCTTTTTGCAAAACAGGTGCAATGGCCTTAGCTGCAGATTCAATATATGATAGATCAGGCTCATGAGTTCCTTTAAACGGGGTAGGGACAGCAATCATAAATACGTCTGCTTTTTCAGGGTTCACCATTGCTCGCAAGCACCCAGAATATACCGCTGTTTCAATCAAAACATCTACTTCAGGTTCTACAATATGAACCTGTCCTTTGTTAATAATATCTACAACTTTCTGATTACAATCCACTCCAATTACATTCACTCCACGAGAAGCCAAAATAGCTGCCGTGGGCAAGCCTATATAACCCAAACCTACTACACAAACCTTCACTATTTAATACCCTCAATAATATGACGTATCCTTTTACTAGCAGTACCATCGCCATAAGGATTATGTGCTTTTGCCATATTTTCGTACACATCATCATTTATAAGAAGCTTATTAACCCCTTCAAAAATATTCTTTTTATTCGCACCTACTAATATAGCTGTTCCTGCCTCTAAGGCCTCTAGTCGTTCAGTTGTATCACGCATCACAAGAACTGGCTTACCTAAACTAGGCGCCTCCTCTTGAATACCACCACTATCGGTCAAAATAAGAAAAGCAGAGTCCATTAATTTCACAAAGTATAAATAACCTTGTGGCTCAATCAGGTGAATATTTTCAATATTAGATAATATACGATTAACTGGCTCCTGAACATTAGGATTAAGGTGTACGGCATAAACAAAATGGACATCAGTATGCACCTTAGCCAACTCCACTAATGCCTGACAAATCTCTTCAAAACCTCCTCCAAAATTTTCACGCCGGTGCCCGGTCACAAGCACCATTCGGTAACTCACCTCAGCCAAAAAAGGTAATTGCTTCATTAATTCTTTGGTATAAGCTGTCGCACGTGCCTTATCAACAATTGAGAGCAAGGCATCAATTACCGTATTTCCAACCACAGTAATCTTCTCATCAGCAACGCCCTCAGCTAACAAATTCTTCCTAGCTTGTTGAGTCGGCACAAAATGATAATTGGTAATCCGTCCTGTCACTTGTCTGTTCAGTTCTTCCGGAAAAGGCGAGTCAAGATCAAAAGTACGAAGACCCGCCTCAACATGCCCAACAGGTATCTGTAAATAAAATGCGGCTAGTGATGCTGTCATCGTGGTCGTGGTATCTCCATGAACCAAAACCATATCAGGATTTTCTTTTATTAATACCTCCTTCATACCCTGCAAAACATGAACAGTCACATCAAATAGGTCTTGCCTTGGCTTCATAATGTCCAAATCATAATCAGGTGAAATATTGAACAAATCAAGAACTTGGTCTAACATCTCACGATGCTGAGCAGTTACACAAACTAGAACATTTAACGATTTTTTTAATTCCAAAATAACTGGAGCCATCTTAATCGCCTCTGGTCGAGTGCCAAAAACAACAATAACTTTTTTCAAGATAATATCCTTATAAACATTCCATGGTCATATGTGGGTCTTATATATTATTTCTATTCAGCAACATCTAAAACATAATATCATTTTAAAATTAAAATTTACTTTATTTGTAATTTAACCATTTCTTCAAGAGCCTTATCGATTGTTCTATGTCTATCCACTAGCGTATAGGTTCGCATCTAAAAGGCTGAAAACATATAGAATCATCCTCCTACCATATATTTGTTTTCCCAAAGCAATCGATATTTACAATCAAATCCCCTTATGAACCATTTATTGTTTCATTACTGCCTTCAAAAAGCTCACTTCGTGAAGTGAATGTTATATTAATCAAATCTATCCAATATTCTAAATTAGCAACAACCCTTGTCCCTTCATTTTGATTTCGACACCAATGATCCTTCGCTACAAGATGTCCCGTAGTGACACAAGGAAGCGTAAAAGGAGGATTAAAGTCCTTTATTTAGTCTTTAAGACTCATGATGAGCGAGGACGGAGGTTTATTATAACCAATCAATGTAAACCTTATTTTGAGTTGGATACAACGTTTGTAAGCTGTTCACCACTAATAGCGATAGGATTTTCTATAAAAACATCACAATTATAATTAAGAGTTTCAATGGTATAAGCAGTATGCCATGAATGGTTCAATGAAATATAAACGACACTTGGTAAATCAACATTAGACTTCCCAGACTTGTAACCCTCCCAAAATTAGAACACATTCAAATAGAGTAAACTCAAGTCAATTGCTGCTCATAAATCTTCGGTAGCAAATCATTAGGTCATCTTTCCCCAAAAGATAAGATTAAAAAAACGGGAAGACGCACCGCATCACCCCGCCTTTTAAAACCTATACCCCCTTTCCTGTTAAAGCACGAACTACCCCTCAGCCCCTTCCTCTTTACGGTTATTCTCTAAATAATCGCTCTGCTAAAAATGTCGCAGGATGCAGCGCTTTTCTATTCGCCAACACGGCGACCTGCGAACGGCAACTGCACCCTGCTGCGATTAAAACGGTTTCTTTTTCAAGGCCTATTAATGCGGGCAAAAAACTGGTTTTGGCGACCTTTTCTGAGAACTCAGGATGCTCATAACCCAATTGTCCCGCCATACCGCAGCAACCTGTATTTAAAAGTTTAAACTGCACCCCCGGCAAAGCTTCAAATAACGTTTTTGTCGGTTCAAAACCAACCAGTGCTTTTTGGTGACAATGGGTATGAATGGCCACCGTGACAGGCTCTTTTTTCAGCGTTGTTTTAAACACATGACCCATAGCGCTGTGTGCCAACACTTTTTGAACTAACAGTTCTTCTAACAAAAATTCCCGGCTCTTTATTTGCATCGCCTGCTCTTTATATTCAGCCTTAACTAAATCCACGGCTTCATCGCGTAAGACTAACAATTCTGAAGGCTCAAGTCCGGTAATTAAAAAGTCTTTGGGGTAAGCCTTTATTTGGTGCAACAACTGCTCACAAGCTATTTTGGCTTCTGCCAACAATCCTTGACTGATTAATTGCCGAGGCGATGTTTTCATTAAAACCGGATGTACTGTTAACGATACGGCTTTTAATACCGTTACCGCATCGTGGGCTACCTCTGGGCTTTGGACTTGGGTATAAATATCAACCAGTAAAATAACATTTTGCTCGCCGCTCTGTACCTTTACCGCCTTCTCTACTCCCTTTGTAAAAGGCACCGCAGAAAAGGGAGGTAATTGGCGCTGTGGTGACACACCGGCTATGTACTTAAATAAAACAGTATCTTGAAGCTTATTGGCCAACGCTGGAAAAGCAGAACCCCACCGTAAATAGAGGGGGTATAACCGTACCATCCGGTCTTTAAACGATAAGCCATGGGCAAGTCGGCGTTGGTATAAATATTCAGCTTTTAGCCGTGCCATATCGACGCTGGCAGGGCACTCGGATTGACAAGCCTTACACGACAAGCAATAGTCCATCGACTGTACTAAGGCAGGGTTTAATAATTCTTGTTTAAAATCACGCCCTGAGCGCAGTAAAAAGCGCAGTAAATTTGAGCGCCCGCGGGTGTTATAAAGCTCTTCCCCTGTCGCGTGATAAGAGGGGCAAAGCGCCCCATCACCGGCGCTTTTTCGGCAAACCGCTGCGCCATTGCATTTTTCGACCACGGCCGGCAACCCTAAATCACCAGACCAATCAAAGCCGGTTTCACCTTGCCATTGACTGTCAGACTTTGCAACCCGAAGCGGTTGGTCAATCGGCTCTTTCGTTAAAATTTTACCGGGGTTAAAAATAGACTCCGGATCAAAGGCTTTTTTGATTTCTATATGGGCCTTATAAATTTCAGCGCCGACCATCTTTTCCAAAAAAGGGCCTCGCAGGCGGCCATCGCCGTGTTCGCCTGAAAGAGAACCATTAAAGCTTTTGACTACATCAGCCACTTCATTAGCCAATGCCGTAAACAACAGCCGGTCTTCAGCTTTGGCTAAATCCAACTCGGGGCGTAAATGCAATAACCCCACCGAGGCATGGCCGTAGTAAACACAGTTGATCTTCTCGCGCGCCATAATGGCGCTAATCGCTTTCGTATAGGCGGATAAATCACTCGGTGCAACAGCGCTATCTTCTATTACAGCCACCGGTTTTTTTTGCTGGTTAACGCCCATCAACAAGCCTAAGCCCGCTTTTCGAATGGCCCAGACTTTAGCCGCATCAGCCGTTGAAATAACAGGGTAGGCATAACCTAATTGTTGTTGTTTAAGGTCAGCTGTTAATTTTTTAAAACATGATTTAATATCAGCATCTGAATCGCCAAAAAATTCAACTGCCAAAACCGCCTCGGGCGAGCCCTCAATCCACTCCCTATTGCGCCGATGCGCCAGATGATTTTCGGTTAACACCAACAGTCTTTTATCCATCAACTCAATCGCTGCCGGTTGATGCTTTAAAATCACAGGGGTTGCCACCATCGTTTGTTCTAGCGATGAAAAATGGATACAGGAAAGTCCTTTGCCCTTGGGAATTTCAACCAGCTTAAGCGTGGCCGACAAAGTAAAGGCCAACGTGCCTTCACTGCCGCATAAAAAAGACGCTAAATTAAACAACGAACCGCTCTTAACCCAGGGTTGGCCTTTCGCTAAAACATCTAGCGGATAACCGGTATTACGGCGAATAATTTCAGGCTTGGGGTAACGCTTTAAAATTTGGCCCCGGTGTTGATTAATAACGCCGGTAACGGTTCGGTAGATTTTCCCCTCGAGTGTTTTCAGCGCATATTTGGCACTTAGTTCATCATCAGTTAACGGCCCAAACTCGACCACACTGCCGTCGCTTAAGATCCCCTCGATAGCGACCACATGCTCCCGTGTAGTGCCGTAAACCACCGAATGACTGCCAGCAGCATTGTTACCAATCATCCCGCCGATCATACAGCGATTAGAGGTTGAAATTTCCGGGGCAAATTTAAGATTAAACGGTTTTAAAAATAAGTCTAAATCGCTGTGAATAACGCCCGGTTGTACCAAAATCGTATTGTCTTTAGGTTCACCTAAAATACCGGTCAAAAATCGTGAAACATCAACGACTTGTCCGCCCCCTACACATTGCCCGGCAATACTGGTGCCGGCTGCTCGAAAGATCAGCGGCGTTTTATTTTTTCTGGCGTCTTTTACTAAGGAAATACACTCGTCGGTGTTTTTAGGAAAAGCAACTGATTGTGGGAGCTCCTCATAAACCGAGGCATCGGTCGCATATAGCCTTCGTGTCGCGAGGTCGTTGTTAACTAACACACAAAGATTACTCCACCCGCCAACTTTCCATCAGCGCTATACACGACGCGTTTAATGCCACCGCTCTTGACTCTGTTGCAGACTCGGTATAACAACGCAGTTCCGGCGCATTACCCGAGGGGCGAAAATGAATAAT
>ENA-OSET01002445-OSET01002445.1-sediment-metagenome-genome-assembly--contig:-NODE-2445-length-18001-cov-26.369895_pt1 | contig 18001 bp, 12 predicted proteins | sample MGYA00237882_ERZ534229 | MGnify/ENA primary metagenome ERZ534229 (study PRJEB26408, sample SAMN06266212) | sediment metagenome | isolation source: Hudson Canyon methane seep mesocosm | place... | reverse complement strand
GTTTCTAAGAAATTTAAAGATAATAATAGTATTCGAATGAATGCGGCGCTCATTGAAGCGCGTGCTCATTTGGGGCAGGGCGACGTTACTAGATCAAAAAGCGCCTTTGCAAAAGCTGAAAAAGTGATGAATATTGAAGAGGCGGATGCAGAAACGTCTATTGAATTTGCGCGCACACTTTACTGTATGGGTGAGGAAGAAAAAGCAGAAAGATTACTCAAATCGCTTGCGGCTTCGAACAAAGACGATAAAAAAGTGATCAAATCAATCAATGAGCTGATAGACGAGCCTGTCAGTTTGCAACTTAAAGTTCGTGCTCGAAAGCTGAATAAAGATGGCATTCGCTGTTTTGAAACCGGCGATCTGGATTCAGCGCTTGAAAGTTTCAATGAAGCCCTAGAGGCCACACCCAAACACCCGGCGCTCAATCTAAACGTTATCCAAGTGACGCTTAAGAAGATGGCCGTTAACGGTCAGGACGAGCAGGCCAAGCAGTTATGCTTGCGATGCTTGGCTAATGTAAGTCATATTCCTGAGCAGCATCCGCAGTATAAACGTTATGTTTACTTGCAGAACAAACTTTCGGTTCTTTGATAAAAATGAATATCTTTAGAGTGAGTAAGGGCAATAAATTAATCAAAGACGATCGTCCACTGCTCAACTTGGTTCTGCAGTAATACTCTATAAATGCTTGATCCACTTATTTTGGAAATACAATCTTTTTTTGTTTTAAGCGTTTCCGATTTTTTGCATATCGAAAAATCCGTCCATCGCGTTATTTTTGCTCAAAGAATTAAGCTATGTCGGGATGGTCACACTGCCTGCAAATAATTGCCATTGCTTACCGAAAGCCATGTAAAGTGTGTCTTGTATCTCCAACCCGAAGGTTTGAGTAATATATACTTCAATTATTGTTGTTTTAAATTTATTCGTCATCGAAATTGACGGATCCTTACTCAAAGTGGTTGCCTTGCGAGTTTTTTTCTTTTTATCTTTAGTCCTTTTAACTGCGTGTAGTCGTCAGTCTGACATCAGTTCGCCCAGCGTATTTGACCCGAGTGTGTTGCCAAATTGTGAGATAGATTTGGGGCAACAAGAGCTTTTGACTGCGTTGTCGATAATTTCAAACCACAAAAATGAGGATGATCGTCAACTGGCGGCGTTTACGTTACCCGTACCAATCCGGTTAACTCAAAACTATTCGTTTTTAATAGAAAGCCTCTCATTTTTAGTAACGCTTTTAGAGATTGATAGGAACTACGATATAGAGAATGTTGAGGGCTTTGCTAGTTTTTCCTTAGCCTCTGTTTCTGCCGAGTTAACCATTAACGGTCAGATGATTTCGTTAGAGGAGGGTGTAGAGTCAGAACGCGTTTCACTTGGCGCCGGTCTCAATACAATAAGCATTGACATAGAGGCTGACGCGACCGTGATTGAGACAAGAGAGGCATGCACGGTAAAGAATGTTGGTGATGATGACGAAAATCCGAACGAGAAACGTTTGAAACTTCGACAGACTGTCAACGTTGACATAACCAAAAATGATTTACCTCCTAATCAAATAGGTTTTTTCTTGCCTCAGACTAGCTCTTATGGGGCATCTATCGCAAGTTGGGGGGACTTAGTGTTTGTTGGCGCCCCTAATAGCGAGAACTCGGAAGGAAGAGTAGATGTTTTCACTCGCGATAATTCAGGTTGGCGTTTTCAACAAACCATAAAAGCATCGAATGCTGGTGCAGGTGATGAATTTGGCTCATCCATTGCAGTTTACAATAATCAGCTCGTTATCACGGCACCAGGCGAAGATGGGGATTTGAGTGGAATATTTAATGGTCTAGCAGTTGATTCTGGATTTAGTGGCAACGTCAATGACAATTCCGGTGCGGTATATGTGTACACTTCGGAGGGATCAAATTGGACCGAAACCGCTTACATAAAAAAACCATTGAATACGATCGGCGCGAACGGGTATGAGCATGGTTTTGGGTCTGATATTGCAATTTATGCCGACCGTTTAATAGTGGGAGCATTCAAAGACTCTTCTTATTTTGACTCTATTGAGTTTGTAGAAACAGGAAGGGCTTATCTTTATCAGTTTAATGGGGTTTTAGGGTGGGAGTTAGAGGTGTCATTAGAATCGAGCTTTAGACGATCTGGTGATCTATTCGGCGCCAGTGTAGATATTCATAAAAATAGAGCTATTGTCGGTGCACCCGGTGATTCTAGCCGTTTTCAAGGTGTCGTATCACTCCCCGACGAGGTAGCTCAAATTGATGATAGCAACGCAGACTATGATGCAACCGAAGCGAGCTCAGGCGCCGTCTACCTCTTCGAAAATACTGGTACGAGTTGGGTTAAAAATGCTTATCTCAAAGCAGAGAACGCTGAAGCAGGTGACCGATTCGGTGAGGCCGTCTCGCTTGCCGATAATAAATTGCTTGTCGGTGCTCCCTTTGAAGATGGGAGTGGTGTTGGCTTAAATCAAGATATGTTTACAAATGGCTTAGCTGAATCTGGCGCGGCATACTACTACCAAGCAATTGCTCTTGAAGACAGCGCGCAAGAAACCTGGAATCTACAGACGTACTTCAAAGCAACTGATCCAAAACTTGGCGCAAATTTTGGTGCTGAATTGGATATTGACAATAACTGGTACGCTATTGCCGAGCCTAAATCTGCTATTTCTGGTGGTCAGGGACTAGGACAAGTTAGCCTTTATAACAACAATCTTGAGCGGGTATTGAATGGGACTTTTCCTGATGACAATACACAGACGGCGCAAGAATTGTTTGGAGCGTCGCTAGCGCTCGGCAAAGACTCATTGTTTATAGGCGCTCCTGGGTTTGTTGTGGATGACGAGAATGGTGGGTTTATAGTGGGCGCCGGTGCATTTTCGGTCTATGAGTAATATGGTTTGTTCGTTTATTTCTCAGTACCTGTCGCTTGAAAAATACCGCCTAACATTATAAGCGCGAGCTGCTGTTTACTCTGTTTTATCAGGTCTTTGTGCTCTTTCGGGTGCGTGTCCAGCAACTCTGCACCGAGGTTCATTGTGAGTGTCGTCATCGCTTTGGCAATATTTAGGGTGTCAAGCGGTGGTCGGTTCTTCGACTCGGCACGCTCCGCCAGATAAGTGGCCAGCTCCCTGGTAAAGTTATTGATTTCAGAACGGATCGTTTCGCGAAATTCTGGCGTATTACCGGCTTGTTCCACAATAAGAAGGCGAAAATGTGTCTGGTGATCCAACAGGTATTCGACAAAGGTATCGACCGACACCCCAATTGCGTCGTTGTCTTTATCAATGCGCTTACGCGCTTTTCTAAATAGTTGTCTTAGCGTCAGTCCGGCCTCTTCTACTAGGGCTAAACCAAGCTCATTCATATCATCGAAATGACGATAAAAAGAGGTAGGTGCAAGCTCTGCGGCACGCGTGACCTCTCTTAAGCTTAGGCTAGAGTATACCCTTTCAGATGAAAGGAGAGAGAGTGCGGCATCAAGCAGGGCTCTGCGGGTTCGCTGCTTTTGCTCTTTGCGAATACTCATAAATCTATATTATTGGTTTTCGATCAATACGCGTGGTAAGGAGGTTTCATTAACCGAGATCTTTTGCGTCGGTGCAACGACTGTCGCGACACCATGAACGACAACTTCATCGTTTTGATTACGAACTTCACAATTGATGGCAACCCGATTACGTTCGAGTTTTTCGAAAATTGTTAGTCTTGCTGACAGTGTATCGCCGAGCTCAATTTTCCCAGAAAAATTTAATTCCTGCTCAAGATGTATCGTGCCTGGACCAGGAATGACAGAGGTCACTGCCGTGTTTAGTATATTTGCAGCCCACATGCCGTAGCCAATTTTATCGCTATACGTACTTTTTTGAACTGCATCGGTTGTGAGTTCCGCCGGGTTAATATTACCTGATTGTGCGGCGAATAAAATTAGTTCGTCTTCAGATAATGTTTCTGTAAATGTGGCATAATCTCCAGCATGCAATTCTTCGTAAGTAATATTTTCTATTGCTCGCATAACACCCGATTTCTCTCGTTCGATTCGTCTTTACTCTATAGCATAGAAGACATTTCTAGCGAATCAATGCGCCGTAGGTGTGGTGAGCCGAATTAAGAAACTTAAGTATGGACTCTATTAACACAATTACCTCAGATCTTGATTTTGATGCATTAACGATTAAGGACCGTATCAAAATTAAGCGCCATATTCGAGACTATGAAAGGGAAAGCAAAACAGCTGAATTAGGCTCTCAAGAAAATAAGCTTCAGCGCCTTCAAAAGCTAATCAAGTCTGCAAAATCGCATTTTCTGAAGCGAGCAGAACAGCATGTTCATATTTCATATCCAGACGATCTGCCTGTTGCTCAGAAGGCCCAAGAGATAAAGTTGGCCATCGAGACGAATCAAGTTGTGGTCGTGGCTGGGGAAACGGGTTCAGGCAAAACAACCCAGTTACCCAAAGTATGTTTAGAGGCAGGTTTAGGCCGAAAAGGATTAATTGGACACACGCAACCCAGACGTTTGGCTGCGAGAACCGTGTCAGATCGCATTGCTCAAGAGCTTCAGACTGAGCTTGGTGGTCAAGTAGGTTATCAAGTTAGATTCACCGATTCGGTAAGTGATGCCAGTCTAATTAAAGTGATGACTGATGGTGTTTTGTTGGCCGAAATAAAAAATGATCCTTACTTAAATCGGTATGACGCAATCATTATCGACGAAGCGCATGAGCGAAGTTTAAATATTGATTTCATTCTTGGCTACTTGAAGAGACTGTTGCGCAAGCGCAAGGATTTAAAGGTCATTATTACATCTGCGACCATCGATTTAGAGCGGTTTTCAAAGCACTTTGATAATGCGCCCGTCATTTCTGTATCGGGGCGATCTTATGAAGTTGATGTGAAGTATTTGCCGCGTAACACTGAAGATAATGAGACGAGTTTGGGGTCGCAAGTAGAGGAGGCAATTGAGCTAATTCAAGAGGATGAGCACGACCGGCAATGGCGTATCGGTGATGTATTAGTGTTTTTGCCGGGTGAGCGAGAAATTAGGGATGTTGCTCAACATCTGCGGCATTGTAATTGGCGAGATACTGAAATTACGCCCCTATATGCGCGCTTGAGCAACGACGAACAAAGCCGCATCTTTAAATCCCACCCGGGGCGGCGCATCGTGCTCGCGACCAACGTCGCCGAAACCTCAATTACGGTGCCAGGTATCCGCTATGTGATTGATTCTGGTGTTGCGCGTATTTCGCGCTACAGCATTCGCTCGAAGATTCAACGCTTACCCATTGAAGCAATTTCTCAAGCGAGTGCAAATCAGCGCAAAGGCCGATGCGGACGCGTCGCGCCAGGTATTTGTTATCGCCTTTATGCTGAGGAAGATTTTATAAGTCGACCTGAGTTCACTGATCCTGAGATTATGCGCACGAACCTCGCGTCAGTCATTTTAAAAATGCTCGACGTGGGTTTAGGTGAAGTGAATCAGTTTCCTTTTATTGATATGCCTGAGACGCGTGCATGGCGAGATGGTTATAAGCTCTTATATGAGTTGAACGCGGTCGACGATAATCAAAGGCTTGCGCCTTTAGGTCGCAAATTAGCGCGATTACCGATTGATCCGAGATTGGCTCGCGTTATTTTAGCCGGCGTGGAAACTAATTGTTTCGAAGAAGTGTTGATCATTGCCAGTGCGTTAGCCATTCAAGACCCTCGGGAGCGGCCAGCCGAGAAACAGCAAGCGGCTGATCAAGCGCATAGTGAATATAAGGATGAACACTCAGATTTTGTAAGTGTATTGAACTTGTGGCGACTCTATGAAGAAAAACGCCAAGCGCTCAGCAATAATCAACTTCGCCAATATGCTAAAAAGCATTTTTTATCCGTGTTAAGGATGCGTGAATGGCGTGAGTTGCATAGACAATTGCTCATCGCCTGCAAAAGCGTGATCGACCTAAAAAAACTGCAATTAAAAGCGCCAGTATCGAACGATGAAACGGTGTCTGAGGCAGCCAGTTCGGTTGATTATGACGACTTGCATAAGGCTATTTTAAGCGGGTTTTTAGGTAATGTTGGCCGTCATGATGAAAAACGTGAATACAAAGGCAGTCGAAATCGCACCTTTCAGGTATTTCCGGGGTCTACTTGCGCGAAAAAGAAACCCAAGTGGATGCTATCAGCAGAAATAGTGGAAACTCAGCAAGTTTGGGCACGCATGAATGCTCGTATCGAAGCTGAATGGATTGAGCCTATCGCGCTGCATTTGATCAAGCGTTCCTGGAGTGAGCCCCATTGGTCGCAAAAGCAGGGGCAGGTAATGGCCTTTGAGAAAGTGACACTATATGGCCTTGAAATCGTCGCGAAACGTCGCGTTAACTATTCAACGATTGATCCTGTTATCAGCCGTGAAATATTTATTCGCCATGCGCTGGTTGAAGGCGAGTATAAGTCTCGAATCGAGGCTTTAAATCAAAATCGAGCGCTCATAACGAATTTAGAAGCTCTAGAGGATAGAACACGCCGTCGCGATATCGTGATCGACGAAGAACGTATTTACGATCTTTACGCTCAGGCTATTCCAAACACTGTGGTCAGTGCGCCGAGTTTTGAAAAGTGGTACAAGCGCGCAGATGAGATGGAACGGGGTAAGTTGAGTTTCTCGCTTGAACAACTGCGTGCAGAGAAAGAAGAGCCTTATGACCCGAGGCTATATCCAAATCTGCTTGAAAATAATGGTATTCGTTTTCCATTAAGTTATAACTTTTCACCCGGTGCAGACGATGATGGGGTTAGTATTTCTGTGCCGGCGCGCGCATTAAAACAGGTTACGGCGACTGGGCTTGAAAAAATTGTTCCCGGCTTGTTACGAGAAAAATGTGTTCAATTGATCAAAAATTTGCCGCGAACCATTCGTAAGCACTTTGTACCTGTACCAGACACCGTTGAAAAAATTTACCCAAAGGTGTCGAATAGCGATGAGCCGTTACTCGAGAGCTTGAGCCGTGAGCTGAAGTATTTGAGAGGTATAGAAGTGTCTTTGGATGCATGGAAGTTAGAGTTGCTTGATCCGCATCTACGATTGAATATCAAAGTAATAGATGATGCGGGTAAAACCCTTGATGAGGGGCGCGACCTAATTAAGCTCGTGCAACGAAACGATCAGTTGATTCAAGAGGCGCCGTCCATTCTTGAGGCTCAAGCGGGCGAGCAGAATGATTATACCGATTGGTCATTTGCTGATTTACCGAAAGAAAAAGAAATAAACCAGGGTGGTATCGGGTTAAAAGTCTACCCAGCAATTGAAGACCACAAGCATTGTGTACGTTTGATTGAATGCAACGATGTCTTGCAAGCTCAGCAACGCAGCCGACTCGGATTGGCTCGGTTGTACGCATTACGATTAAAAGATCAGTTTGCATTGCTGCCAAAAGTAATACCGGATTATAAAAAAATAGGCTTATATTATGCTCCAGTCGGGCAGGCTAAATATTTGTATGAAGACCTCGCGCTTGCCACTGTTATTCATCATTTTGAGACAGCGGATAATGTCTATTCGCAACAGGACTTTGAGCAACGGTGGCAAAGTCGCCGTGGCGATTTTGTCGATAGTGCGGTCGCATATGCGAGGACTGTTTTAAACATTCTGGCGCCGTATCATCAGCTGATGAAGTCCCTAAAAGGTAAAACTAATTTGCAACTCGCGTTGTCCCTCGGTGATTTGAAAGCACAGCTAGGGCATTTAGTTTACGATGGTTTTTTGAGTGCTTCTTCGTTTGTTGTGATACAAAATTATCCGCGTTATTTAGATGCGGCAAACATCCGCCTTGAGAAAATGTCACGCGAGATGGGGCTTGAACGCAAAACGCTGCCGGTGTTAACGGAGTGGTGGCAGCGCTATGAAGATCGACTTGCGTTGCATGAGGCGCAGGGTATTTATGATGAAAATTTGGCCACTTTTCGCTGGATGATTGAAGAACAAAGAGTGTCTTGGTTCGCTCAGCAGTTAGGCACGGCACAAACCGTTTCTGAAAAGCGTATCAATAAGCAGTGGGACTTAGTGAAACGTGTCTGAACGAAAGCCAGCTAGTAGTGCTCCCTAAAATGGTGCAAAATAGCTAAAAAAAAGCCTTGAACGAAGCATCGATGTTCGCTTCGACTTATTAAGCTCTGCGTAACAATGATGAGGAGATTTTGTGTATAACGCTGCGATCACCGGAACTGGTCTTTATACCCCCCCAAATTCAATTTCCAATGATGAGTTAGTCGAAAGTTTTAACGCTTTCGTTAACGAATTTAATCAGGCCAACTCAGCGGCTATAGAGCGCGGTGAAATGGAAGCATTGCAGGCGTCATCTTCAGCGTTCATTGAAAAAGCAAGTGGTATCAAAAGTCGTTACGTCGTTGACAAAGCCGGTATTTTAGACCCGCAACGCATGCGACCCAGTATCCCAGAGCGCTCGAATGAGGAACCAAGCGTCTTATGCGAAATGGCGGTGCATGCAGCCAAGCAGGCGCTGCAAAATTCAGGTAAAGAAATTGCCGATATTGACGGGGTTATTGTTGCGTGCTCGAATTTACAACGTGCTTATCCAGCGGTGTCAGTTGAAGTACAGTCGGCATTGGGTATCAAGGGCTTTGGTTTTGATATGAATGTCGCATGTTCCTCTGCCACGTTTGGTCTTCAAACGGCGCTTGATCTTGTTAAGGCGGGCACAGCACGGAGCATCCTTTTGCTGAATCCCGAGGTGTGTTCTGCACATTTGAATTTTCGAGATCGTGATAGCCATTTTATTTTTGGGGATGTGTGCACCGCCATTGTCATTGAGCGCCAGGACTTGATGACCGTATCGACCTACTACGAGGTTGTGAGTGCCAAGTTGGCAACGGAATTTTCAAATAATATTCGTAATAATTTCGGCTTTATGAACCGCTGCGCACCGGATGCAGAGTCTGAAAAAAATCCAGATAAATTGTTTGTTCAGCAAGGTCGTAAAGTATTCAAAGAAGTATCGCCAATGGTGGCGAACTTGATTGTTGAGCACCTAGCCGCGAATGATCTTAGCCCTGCTGATCTTCGTCGTATGTGGTTACATCAAGCAAACTTAAACATGAATTTACTGATTGCAAAACGCGTACTTGGCCGCGATGTAACGCCCGACGAGGCCCCCGTTATCTTGGATGAATATGCGAATACTAGTTCAGCGGGTTCAATTATCGCATTTCACAAGTACCGCGATGATATGGCGGCCGGTGATGTGGGGGTTATTTGCTCATTTGGTGCGGGCTACTCTGTTGGTAGCGTAATCGTTAAGAAGCACGTGCGCTGAAGAGTAGGGGTTTTTCTTGTATATAAACATAGGTTTTTACCGTGATGCGTCGAGGTTTTTAACTCGCGCTCTACTGCCAGTAGTTGTTGGATTGATGGTCTCAACGGTTCAAATGGTTTCAGCAGACGTGTTGCAAGGTGCAGATGACGCTTCAATGGAGAAATCATCTACAAGCGGCACGAAAGATGAATTCGACAGCTATGTTGATGATGTATTTGAGCAAGATCCCTATGAATCATTCAATCGTTCAATGTTTTCATTAAACGAGCGTGCCGATAAATATGTTCTTCGACCCGTTGCGAAAACTTACGATACACTCATGCCGGGCTTCCTTAATAACGGAATTACAAATTTTTTCAATAATATCGAAGACTTAGAAACATTCGTTAATTCGATTCTTCAGGGAAAGTTTGATAACACCTTAACCTCATTAAATCGGTTTATTTGGAATAGTACGATCGGGCTTGCAGGGTTTATTGATGTGGCCACACATTTTGGATTAAAGGTTGAAGAGGAAGATTTTGGACAAACGCTCGGTGTTTGGGGCTATAAAAATAGTGCTTATTTAGTCCTGCCATTTCTCGGTCCAGGTACCGTTCGTGATAACTTGGGGCGAGGCGCTGATTGGTATCTATCACCAACAGGACGCTATTTAGAGGTGGAGACGATTGATAGTTTCGCGTTATTAGGCCTTCAAATCGTCGATTTTAGGGCAGACCTTTTGGCTGCAGAGGGGTTAATTCCGCCAGGTGATAAATATGTTTTTGTTCGTAATGCGTTTTTACAAAATCGAGATTTTGTCATTAATGATGGTCAAGTAGATGATGCATTTGCAGATGAAGCGTTTGACGATTTCGATGATTTTTAAACGTAAAATTAACATCTACCTTTAACATTCCTTCACACTAAACCTGCTCAAAAACACAGTCCTTTGTATGTCGGTGCTTTATATTGGTTATTCATACGTAAAGCCTGAGGTCTCTCCATTGCCTAAGCATAATCAAGAGCAAATCAATCAGCTTAAAAAATATTTGGGATCTGCAACCAGCTATGAACAATGGAAAGACATAGCGCAATCGCTCGATCATCTAGAGCAGAGAGAGGCCTGGAAAGACGACATACAGTCAGACATTTACAATTATGATGTGTTGTTAGATCGCTTTAAGAGCTTGCAAGCGGACCGTTTAGCTGGAAATACGGAAGACTTGGCTCGCGCCTTACGCGAGGGCTTGCATCATGACTTGGGTAACATGGGCAATATTCGTCTTTACCAAGAAAGTTACTTTGGTACCAAGAAACTAATAGAGCAGTATGTCGAAGAAGTTTGTCTTTGCATCGAGTATCTATGCGATAACCTTGTCGTATCAATGACGTCCTCTCAAAAGCTTGATTTTTTTAAAACCGTTTTACTTAGTTTTGGTCGTCCTGCTCTTTTGATGAGTGGTGGCGCATCGCTCGGAGCGTTTCATTTGGGCGTTGCAAAATCACTTTGGGAAAACGATTTACTACCGCAGGTGATCACCGGATCAAGTGCAGGATCTATTATTGCGTCGGTATTGGGCACGCGAACAGATGAGGAGATACCTGAACTCTTCGATCCCGAGGCGCATAGTTTGCATCCGTGGCGCTGGAAAGGCTTATTTAGTGGTTTGAGTGGTCGCGGTTTCATGGACCAACGGCAGCTACAACGCGTTATTCGCGAATACCTCGGTGAATATACGATGGAGGAGGCTTATGAGCGCTCTGGTCGTAGCATTAATGTGACCGTTTCACCGGTCCAACACCATCAAAAAGAACGCTTGCTAAGTGGTATAACTACACCCTATTTATTGCTGTGGAGCGCTGTATTGGCAAGTTGTGCGGTACCCGCTATTTTTCCACCTGTAAAATTACAAAAGAAAGATAAACATGGTGATACAGCGCCCTATATGCCGAGATTGCGTTGGGTAGATGGGAGTGTCGTGAGCGACCTACCGGTCGAGCGTCTGATGCACTTATATGATGTAAATTACAGTATTGTCAGCCAAACAAATCCGCATGTCGTGCCTTTTTTGAAAGATAAAGCGGGAAGCCAGAAAACCTCGTTTGCTGAGATTCCGATGGCTTGGCTCAAAGCGGAGCTAAAATTTCGGAGTAAAGGTTTAAGCGATTATGTGCGTAAAAATGCGAATTCGCAGATTCTTCGACAAAGCGCGGGGCAATTACATGCGATGATGTCGCAAACTTATTATGGAGATGTCACGATTGCACCAAATTATAAGCTACGTCATTATATGAAAGTGCTGTCCAACCCAAGCTCAGAGTTTATTCAAGAGTTAATGCTAGAGGGCGAACGTTCGACTTGGCCGAAGATGAGTATGATTGCGACACATTCCAGAATCAGTAAAACACTTGAAAAATCGATAGCGAAATTAAAAAATGATGTGCGTTCGCACCGAGCAAAGCTAAGTATTATTGCTTGAGGATGCAAAAGAGATTAAACTTTTCGTAATCTTATAATTACTCAAGCTTAATACTAACGAATGTACCTAGATTATTTCGGCCTCGAAGAAGCGCCGTTCTCGATTGCCCCTGATCCACGATATCTATTTATGAGCGAACGCCATCGTGAGGCTCTCGCCCATCTGCTATATGGTGTAAATGGAGACGGTGGGTTTGTCGTACTCACAGGTGAAGTGGGGACAGGAAAAACCACTATTTGTCGGTTTTTCTTGAATCAAGTCCCGAAAACGACTGATGTTGCGTTTATCGTAAATCCGAAACTTTCAGCGAAAGAGTTGTTAGCCTCGATTTGTGATGAATTTGGGCTGGAAACCGGTCCTGATCCGTCTATAAAAGCACTTAACGACGCCTTAAACACCTATCTTTTAGCGGCGCATTCCGAAGGAAAGCAGTCGGTACTAATTATTGATGAGGCGCAGAATCTTCAAGTCGACGTGCTCGAACAGCTTCGTTTACTAACCAATTTAGAAACAGCTGAGAAAAAACTGCTGCAAATTATTCTACTCGGTCAGCCTGAGTTGCGAATGCTATTGGCACAGCAAGAGCTGCGTCAGTTAAACCAGCGAGTAACGGCGCGCTATCATTTGCATGAGTTAACGCGACCGGAACTTGGCATCTACGTGACATGCAGACTGGCAGTTGCTGGCTGTCGTACGCGTTTGTTTTCAAATAAAGCCCTTAACAAGCTTTACAGATATAGTGGCGGCGTGCCCCGTCTCATTAATCTTTTGGCCGGCCGCGCTTTGCTGGGTGCATACGCCTCGCACTCCGAAAGTGTTGAAGTCGAACATGTGAAGCAAGCGCATGTTGAAATACAGGGTGAGTTCTTTGGAAAAAAACCTATTTTTGCGGTTTATGGCGTCTGGGCGACCAGTGCAGTGTTGGCTGGAGCCCTGTTTATTAGTTTAGGCGTTTGGTCGACTTCATGGTTAGATTCTGTTGGTCCAGATTTAACTCAAGAGTATGAGCAACAACCCCAAGGGATAGATAATCCGACAGAGACAGTTCAACTGTCAGCGAGCAGGGGAATACCTGAGGCGCCTATTGTCGACGCGTCAAAAGTCGAGAGTAGTTTGGATCAGAATAGTGATATGCAAAAATCTGAAAGTCCCATCATTGAAGACTTTCAGGAGGCGCTCTCCAGCACGCCGGAGAGTTTAGCCGCTTACGCTGAAGCACCGACGCCTGATACAAAATTGTTGAAAGCGCCGACGCAAGAGTTTGACGAGCAGTTATCGAGTGTTGCCGAGTTTGACTCGCTTGCTGATCGTGAAAAACATGTAAAAGGTAAGTTTATGGGCTATCAGTCGTTATTCGATGTATGGGGTCTAAATTATTCACCTGAGCCGTTTCTACTTGCGTGTCAGTTTGCGGAAATAAATGGTCTACGCTGCCTTCATAAAAATGGCAATTGGCGGAGTTTAATTAGTATTGATCGCCCGGCCTTGTTGACTTTATTTAATGGTAGAGGCGAAAAAATCTTTCTGTCTTTGATTAAAATTGATGATCAGCGAGCGTTAGTCTCACATGCTGGTGATATTTTTTGGACGTCGCTAGATGAAATTGACCGCCATTGGCTTGGTGAATATTCTGTTGTGTGGAAACTACCACCTTATAAATCGAATGTGATTGAGCCTGGGCAGCTGTTAGAAGAGGATTGGTTAAACACCGGTCTCACCAAAATAAATGGGCTAAGTGGTCATCAGGATCAATTAATTAGGCCGACGATTGATCTAAAACAGATGATTGTGGATTTTCAAAAACAGATGGGGCTGGTGCCAGATGGGGTCGCAGGAAGCTTGACGCTTATTCAAATGAATAGTCTTCTTGGCGTGGGAAGTCCAAGTTTGCTTGGGAAGTCATAGCCGCATGTCATATATTCTTGATGCTTTGCGTCGGTCAGAAGAGGAGCGTAATCAGGAGCAACTGCCGAGCTTTCGACAAGAAACAGGTCTACTGTATCGCTCGAGGAATAAAACTAATTGGGTAATTATATTACTTAGTCTCGCGCTATTGGTAAATGCCATTGGCTTAGTTTTCATCTACTTGAAATCGGATGATTCGCCACAGAGACCCTCAGCCCAAAGCGCTCCAGCAGAACACGTTTCAGCGGAAAAATTAGATCAACTAAATGCAGTTCCTGAAGGTGATGCTGTTTCAGTGGCTACGCTTGCGAAGGTAACAGGGCCTAACAGCGATAGTAGTTATACTAGTGATGCACGCACATCATCAAAACCTGAGCCGACCCCTTCAATTGATACCGCGCTTATAGAAAAAGTGGCGCCAACCAAATTAGCTACGACACCGTTGTTACCAAAAATCGACGTCGAAGTTGCTCAACCTGATATTATTCGGCCGAAAAAACAACGCACCCAGACCCCCGCGACCAAAAAGTTGGTTGCGCAAAGTACGGCACAAGTCACGCGTGGCTCGGTCACTATCGCAAGCGAGCCGATTGATAGGCAGGCGATTATGCAAGGGTCCCCTTATGAGGATGTTGAGTACCTTTATAATATGAACGTGTCATCTCGTCCGAAGGTAAAACCGCTTCGTTTTAATAGTCATATTTATTCTGATGATCCCAGTGCAAGACGAGTGATGATCAATAATATTTATTTGCGCGAGGGGCAGGAATTAGCGGGTATTCAGGTACTTGAGATCGGAGAGCTGGATATTGTATTTGAAAAGGCGGGCACGCAATTTAAGTTGCCGGCGATGCGCGATTGGAATGGTTGATCGCTATTTCTGTTTGGATACGGAATCTTTCTAGTCTTTTAGTACCTTATCAAGAAAATCTAAAAGAGCGTCACGATTTTCGGGTTTTGCAAAGGCCTGGGTATGTCCACCTGAAACAGGCATCGCAAGCGCGACCTTTTTATCATTGTATTCATACGCTTCAATTAGCTGCTGCAGATGGTGATAAGGCACGATCGGATCCTCTTTACTGTGAATGAGGAGCATGGGCAAATTAAGTGAAGCGATATGATCCTCTGCATCATATTGGCTAGTCATCAAACTTGCAGGCGCTTGTAATAGCCAAGTTATCCAATGACGTTGCATAACTTCACGCGCTATTTGCGGCCAACTGGCCGGTGCCGATTCACTGATAAGTGCCAAAAACGGTCTCAGTGTAGGAGAGGACAAGTCTGTATAAGTAATGGCTAAAGCTCCCCCCATGCTTTGACCGAGAATAATTAGGGGCTCGCGAGTGTTATTGCTAAGCCACTGGTGGGCGAGGCCGATATCTTCAACTGCTGTGCTCAGCGTAGAATGTCCTTGAGACAGCCCATAACCGCGATAATCAAGAAGAAATATTCCGTAACCTTGTAAGCTGAGCCAAGCAACACTGTTTATGTGTGTACTGATATTTTCGCCATTGCCGTGCAAGTAAAGGATATAGGCCTTTGCTGGCCGTTGCGCTGACGTGCCTTTTTGCTTTGGGTTAATTAACCAGCTTTGAAGACGCTCGCCGGTGTCTGTTTCGATTGAAATTGTTTGATAATCTAATTCGAGACTTTTCGGCGTTTGGTAGTAACCGGTATGCGGATAAAACAGCAAGCTTGTGAGATTTGTGCACGCGTTTGACGCAAGTAAAATAACCAGCAGAGTAGAGATTCGAAGGAAGGTGTTGAGGGCAGATGACCATGTCATATTAAAAATAATACATCAGGCTGATGCTGCTATCAGTTTGATACAGCGTTTTTTGATTCGCAGTTAAGCTCTCTTGATAATCCATATCCGCACGAATTTGCCAATTTCTGCCGAGCGAGATGCTTGCGCCTATGCTTATTAGTTCACTTTCAAATTTTGCTCCTGACACATCGTAATGTTTGGTCCAATCAATGTTGATATTACCGAATAAATGTTGTGATAAAAGGGAAATGCGTGGACCGCTCCCTAGGTAATAACCTTTGCTTATATCGCTATCTAGATACGCTTGCGTGCTCAGCAATGTGGTAAATTGGATTGGAAAAGAATCTTCAAACCACAAATAACTGAGGCCAGGACCTGCGCGTAAGTAAGGCATTAGCTCATCGTATTGGCTGATATGTCGCTCTAAGCCGGTCGAAACAAACCAAGACGTCGGGGCACTAAAATCGTTGCGTGGCGTAAATGAGGCAATATCGATAAATCGCGCCTGAAAAAGCGTCACTGAATCGCTATAAGCCCGAAACCAAAGGTTGAACATTTCCAATTGTGCACCTTTTAAGTAGCCACCAATTGGATCTAAAAAGTCATGATAGGCCATTCGTAAGTTCGCGGCCATGTAGGTGCCCGCGATGTCTTCCCCCGCTGACAATGCGACACGATGAGAGCGGTGCCCCTCATCATCTCTAATCTCTGGTGCAGGCGTCTTGTCAAATACCTCCTGAAGTCCGAGACTCGAACGATAGCTGAGTATTTTGATCGCGCGACGATTATAAGCGCGGCTAAGGGTTTCATTTTTTCGGGCAAGGTAATGTACATAGCTAGCCGCTAATTCCGCACCTTGCGCCCGTTGTTCTGGACTCATTTCAGTGAAGGTTTGGTTGACCGATTCGACAGAGATCTCAAGATCGCTCAACGCAAGTGCATAGTGTTTCTGACGGTCATTTACTTGTTCTAATTGATACTCCATATTAGTGCGCATAGACGGCCGAAATAAAGCGCGTTGAATCAGGCCTTGCTCATTTAAAACGCGTACCGTATCAGCGGGAATAACGTCACTGGTAAAGGCCTCCGACGCGTTAAAACGAGGGCTCGCGGCGTCTAGTAACGTTAGCAAATGATAGGAGCAATTTTCTGTAAAAAAGTAGTAGTAAAAGTGCGTATTTTTTATTTCCCAGACGTGACGTAAAAACTGTTCCAACTCATCTTTCTTTATATCGAGTTCGTACTCCCATACATCTCGGGACTCTAAATAACTGTATTCTTTCACTTTTTGATAGTAAGGCAGCACAGAAAATATGCCTGGATACCCACCCGTTAAGCCTTTGTAGCTGAATACTAATTCATTATCTGCTGGGTCCGCATTTGCGGCATAGTTGATGCTGTAGTTGAGAAGCGGGTTAGTATTTTTATCACTGTCTACCCGCATCAGAGTATGCCCAAACATTGAAGATGGGCTGTTCAGGTAAGCGGCCGGAAAAATGAGGGTTAAACCGTCACCGCCAATTTCCTCTAGCCATTGGTTTAACTCTGAACAATGCGCAATATCAAAATTGAGTGTTTTGATATGCGTGGACAACCAATGATATCGTGCCGGGAATTGGCAGCGTCTGTCTAGGTAGTCTGGGTTTGTTTTTGATAAAGCTTTTAAGCTGGCTTGAAGCTCTGCTAATGGATCGGTTTTGCCCGTCTCGGCTAAGAAAAAATCAGGGTCATCCGCTTGACTTTCATCAAACGCAAAAAGCCCTACTTGATGATAATGAAGCAGGTGTCGCCATTGCTTTAAACTCGCGAGCTTTTGCAGGTCGGTTGATTCAGCCGCATGCGTTAATGTAATAAGTGACGTTGAAAGAACGCAGATACAAAATAAAAATCGGATCATTTGTGGCAAATTATAAATCAATACACTAAAAAGAGGGGGAGGGCGATCGCTGGCACTTAGCAGTGCTAGGCTTAGACTGAATTTCCTACCAATTGAAGCTAAGGCGGATCTAGGATCCACCTTAGACGGCCTAGGCTAGGACGCTAGGTACTTGGACAAACGAGCGTTGTGGCTCATGATGTCTGCAATGGTAAAGTAAACTTGTGAAGAACTAGTCTCTTCGTTTGGAAAAAGGCTGTCAAAATTACTCTGCATAGACACCATAAATGCGGATTTATCTTGATCGGCTACGCCAATTAACTCGGCAAGCGCGTCAAGCGTTTCGCCTTGACCTTGTGAAGATTCCAACGCAATTTGATCAATGTTCTGATCGATGAAGTAATCAACGCCAGATGCAAGCGGACCGCCTGCAGCCTCACATCCCAATGTGCCTGACGTCATACCAAATGTTTGGTTTCCTGATGTCGCATTAGTCGTAGCGGCTAGGACATGTTCAACCCATGAGCCTGGCGATTTAAAAACAACAGCAGTTCCAAGCCCACAACCTGCAGGGTGTGCCATAGCTACGATCGGAGCTAGCGCAATCGCTGCGCCAAGTACTAGTTTCTTCATTGGTAATTCCTTTAAGCGATT
>ENA-OSET01002444-OSET01002444.1-sediment-metagenome-genome-assembly--contig:-NODE-2444-length-18004-cov-4.789368_pt1 | contig 18004 bp, 16 predicted proteins | sample MGYA00237882_ERZ534229 | MGnify/ENA primary metagenome ERZ534229 (study PRJEB26408, sample SAMN06266212) | sediment metagenome | isolation source: Hudson Canyon methane seep mesocosm | place... | reverse complement strand
TAGAGGCTGCGATTTAGTTAAGTTAACTGTCAAAGATGTTTCAATTGGAAATGAAATAAAATCACGTTCAAGCATTCTCCAACAAAAAACAAAACAACCTGTTAAGTTCGAAATAACACCAAAAACACAAAAGGCTTTACTAACTTGGATTAATCACATGGGGCTATGCTCAAGAGATTACCTGTTTCCAAGCTGTATACATTATGGTGATCACCTTTCAACACAACAATACGCACGCATCGTTAATAACTGGGTAGAAAGCATAGGACTTGATAAATCAGCCTACGGCACTCACTCCCTAAGGAGAACCAAAGCATCAATTATTTATAAACAAACTAAAAACCTTCGCGCTATTCAAATATTATTAGGTCATTCAAAACTTGAAAGTACCGTTCGATATTTAGGTGTTGAAATTGACGATGCACTTGAGCTTTCAGAACATATAGAGATTTAAATCGGCTACGATTAAAATTCCAACGATATCTAGTAGTTCATCGCTAGGTATCGCTATATAAATACACGCTTTTGAGCCTGGCCAGAATGTCCAGCAACCCAGAAAACTCAACCACGGCAGTTGAGCATTAGCGATCATACGGCTTATTTGGTTTAAGAGCCTGAACGACCCTTAGCATGTTCATTTTTCATGTTCACTCTACCCCGAAAGCTATCTATTTTGAAATATAAAGTGTCCACTTAACCGGAGGAAGTTCAGAGTCCGTTTGTGCTTTTTGTTAGGCCAATTTTGCGGCAGATATACAGTTAACTATATTTATACCTGCCATCATTAAATATTTGGAACTTTCTGTTTCTAAACTACAAATTCCTGAATTATTCATTTCATTGAACGCATAAGCCAATAAATATTTTTCTCTTTGAGATGTTATATATTGGTTTATAGAACTATTAATGCTTGCAACATTTAACCCTTCAGAAAACTTTACGATAGCAACAAACTTAGCCATTTCATTCTCTTGAAGGTCTTCTGTGATTTTTTTGAGTTTAACTCCGGATTCTTTTAAAGATATATGTGCAACGATAAGTATATTTAGCAATAGATCAACTTGCTCTAGCGAATTACCCATCTGATTTTGAACCAAAACCGAGGCCAATAAATTTGGTTGTTGATTAAATATTTCGTCGACAACGGTTTCCTTTTCTTGAAGGTTCATGTTTTGTACCTTAAGAATGGACTGTTCTAAAACTGGCTTCTTTATTCTCACGTGATTACTCAAAATTCAGATACCTAAAAAACCTAACAGAGTGCTGGCTGGGCCCTTCGGTCCGTCCATCACTTTTTATACGCATAGTTCTCTCAGGTTGCGAATTACCTTTGTATTATTTGGGTGACCTGACAACACAGACGTAAGCCATATTGTTTTAATACCAACCTTGGATGCAGGCACAATATCTTTTACTAGGCTATCACCAACCATTGCTACTGTGGCGGCACTTTTATTTAGCTTGCCAAGTATCTTAGGGTAAAACTCAGCTGAGTCCTTGCTTACACCAAGATTACTTTGGCAGAAATATCCACAAATGTATTTGTTTAGGCCCACTCTTTCAAATGCCTTTTCTATTTCTGCTACTGACGAATCAGCCGCACCCGTAGCAACATAAACTTCAAACTTATTTGAAAGATAAATAAGTGTGTCTTTAGCACCTTCTGTGGCCTCAACGACATCCCAATCACACATTTTTCCTTTTGACCCGGGGAAGTCTCTCATTAAGGTATCCCCCCAATCAAAAAGGTACGTTTCAATCATCTTCGTTCGCCCTTGCTGCGCGTAACTGTAGGTTTTCGAGTACTTGTTTGGTTGAACATACAATGCAGTATTCTTCATGTAAGTTGCTCAAAAACAACCAATGAACATCATTGGAAGAGAAAAACCTACCGTCTATGGTTTTTAATGCAAACGTTGCAGATGCACCATGAACCAAATTAACTTTATACCCTAAACCACTTGCAACTCTAACAGTGGCATCAACTGAGTTATTAACCAAAACTCCACAAACGACTATTTCAATTATTCCCAACTCTTTTAACGTTTTGTCTAAATGCGTACCTATAAATGCACAGTTTTCTTGCTTGGTCACAACAATCTCATTTTCAAGTGGTTTCACTTGCGGCTTGAAAGTAAAACCTTGCGATGAAGAATGGTAAGGTGAGGCTGGAAGTTTTGAGGAGTGTCTAACATGAATAATTGGCATTTTACTGTCGCGCCATGAATTGATTAATGAGCCTATTTTTTCTTCAGCATCTAGATTGTTTCTTTCCTCATTTGAATATGAATCTATAGCTTTCTGAACATCAATAATCACCAAAGCTGCTTTCTTAGTATCGAACATAATTTACCTATCTAAGTAGAGCATTGTGGATGGCCTATTCATTCAAATATCATTGGCCGCAAGCTCTGCGATACGACGTTCGCGTACTAACATGAACAATGGCATCGTGAAAGCTAGTGCTACAGTCCAAGTTAATAAGAAAAATAACCACCATTTACGCAGTTTCAAACGCCTAGCCTCTTGGAATGACCAAACTAAAAACACTAAGCCAACAACGATAAAGTCATTCGTTATGGATGCTGAGCCATTATTAACATAGTTTTCTGTGATAAAAGTTACAACTGAAAAACCACCATGCTCAATAATGAACTGAAAATTAAAATACATAGTAAAAATCACACCGGCAACAGAACAAATAAGATAGAAGATTTCGTTACTTTTTGATGATTGTTCCATGCTATTTTCCCTAGGTATCAATTGGCAATTCGAAGTTGATTAAATAAATATTTATTTACATTATCGCAGGTATTGATATGTAATGATCGAGAAAATTCCCTAAACATAAGTATCGCTTAAAGTAGATTTTGACAATCAAGCTCTGTTAACAATAATATTCGTTTTGAAGCGTCTACGTATATGAGTAAAGAGCTTCTTTTGCTATCTATACAAATGTTTTGGGAGGTAGGTTAAACCGCTTAGCTAATGCATGAATGTGACCTAATGTGAGCTGACGTTTGTTATTAGTAATCAACGAAACTAAACTTTTCCCGCCAATTTCCTTTTCAAAATCATTTACACCTAAGTTGTATTGATCCATGAGTGTTTTCAATACAGCGACACCATTATTCATATCATTAATTCGCCGATTGAAGTCTGCAAACTCTTCTGACGTAGATTCCCACTCTTGAATTGATCGACTCACCAAATCTATCAGCTGTTCATTTTCATCGTAATCTTCGATTAGATTTTCAACAAGCTCAAGCGCCTGTTCATGCTCTTCAGTAGATTTAATCTCTGCGATGAACCCCGCTTCAGAAAATAAGCGATGTGCATTATCTTTAATCTGGTTTAAATTCATATTTCCCCCTTTGCATAACGCTTACACAACTTGTCATACTCGCCATGTGGGACAATGTGCTTAACGAACATTTTCCCAGCTCTAAATTCAATGAACGCTATTAATCTTAGATGGTTTCCGGCAATATCAATTACCCACCATTTATCCTTGTATTTGAAGTTATCAAGCGATCCAAATTGCATTTTTAACTCTTCAGGCGTTTTAAACGTTCCTTGTTTTAAAGATTTATATGCAGCAGTAATAGCATCAGCATGGTTAGGATATTTTTTAACTGCATCCTTAAATGGTTTTTGAGAGATAACGTGCATTAACTAGTAGTTTTCCGATTTACAATATGTAAACCATAACACCGCGCTCATGAATTTACAATATGTAAACTATGATTTAGCTCAAAAGCAAGTATTTAATCGTTAGGGAGTACGGCTACCTGGCCAGCTTAATGATGACCATTTGCGACGAACATTAGTTTTTTTTGCCTCTCTTATAAACATGAAATATGGTGTTAGAAATTTCGATAACTCACATTTTCAATGTGTAATTTAAGCGAATGGCAATGTCCGCTTTGAAGCCAGCCTGTGTGAAAACTGTGGACCAATTCTTGCTCTAACTAGCGCGTATTTATGACCAGCTAATCTTGTAATCATCACTCCTAAAGCAATAACTTTGGTATAGTTTCAGCAGCTTAACAACAAGGATAGTGAGCTGTTATGTCCCACCATATTAAAGGTAGAAGCCGCTCTCAGGCGACATTGTTTCCAGAAGTTCTAGATGACTTCGTCAGTGCAAACAACCCTGTCAGAGTGATTGATGTTTTTGTTGATGAACTCGACTTGAACGAATTAGGTTTTCTCGGTGTCGTACCAAAGGATACCGGCAGACCTAATTATCACCCCGCCATGCTGCTTAAGTTATACCTGTACGGTTACCTGAATCATATTCAATCTACACGTCGATTAGAGCGTGAGGCGAACCGTAACATTGAGCTGATGTGGTTAACCGAGCGGCTTGCGCCAGACTTTAAAACCATTGCTGACTTCAGAAAAAACAACAGTAAAGGCATCAAACAGAGCTGCCGAACCTTCATTGGTTTATGTCGTCGGCTGAATATGTTCAGTGATGCGGTTGTTGCTATTGATGGCAGTAAGTTTAAAGCCTCAAACAATAAATCGAATAACTACACACCTAAGAATGTACAGACTCAAATTACTCGCGTTGAAAAGCATATCAGTCGATACCTTGCTGAATTAGACAAGCGAGATAACAAGGAAAAAGAAACCGATAACACACCGATCGAAGAAAAACTTACTTGGTTGAAAGCGCGCCTGCTCGAGTTACGCACACTCAAAACTAAGGTTGAGGCACATCCTGACAAACAAATATCCACCGTAGACCCAGATTCAAGGTTAATGAAAACGTCTGGAAATCAGACTAAAGTTTGCTTCAACCTTCAAAGTGCTGTTGATTGTAAGCATCACCTAATCGTTGCACATGAGGTCACCAACACCTCAGATAGGAGCCAATTATGCCGCATGGGAAAACAGGCTCAAGCAGCCGTTGGCATTGATGAAATTACGGTACTTGCTGATAAAGGATATTTCAGCGGACAAGATATTGTAGATGCACAAGATGCCGGTTTGATCCCTCTTGTAGCACGAACGGATACCTCCGCTAGCGATAAGAAAGGAATTTTCAATCACTCGTTGTTTAAATATGACGCTAAAAAAGACGTATATATATGCCCAGCTAACCAAGACATGAGATTTAGAACAAGATTTACAGATAAGAAACTCATCTACAAAACATACGCCTGTAGTGTTCCGGTTTGTCGGGCATGTAGTATGCGAGACAGCTGCACTAAAAGTGCCCAAACACGTAGAATTAGACGCTGGGAGCGAGAGGATCGCATCGAAAGAATGGTATCGATTCTTGAGGCAAAACCTGACAGCATGCTCATCAGAAAACAGACAGTGGAACATCCCTTTGGGACGATCAAATTCTGGATGGGCGCCACTCATCTTTTGACCCGAGGATTTAAGGGAGTGGGCACTGAAATGGACCTGCATGTTCTTGCTTATAACATGAAACGCATGATCTCAATCTTCGGTGTTAGTGGGCTGATAAAAGAGTTAATGACTAAGCCATTCTAAGCTTAGTATTAAACCGCAGGGCCAGTTTAAGTCTTATTAAGCTTGCGAGAACGAACTATTCAAAGAAAAGCATACGGTGGCCAAAAAAAATGAATGCCCTTATATGCAGTAGACAGGGTTACAGGTTTGTTCTGATTGTTTTTAACAATCGACTTCAACTTGAGTTCGAGTTTTCACACAGTCTGAAGCGAAAGCTCGCATCTGAAAAGTGGTTAAATTTGGCTAATTATCAGAGTTGATTTAGATCGCTTTTAACTCCAGAGCATAAATTCAACTAATAAACTAAATTCAGATAACTAGACTAGTTTGAGAATAGACTCCCAAATCAAATATTGGCATTTTACCGTCCAAGCCTTGCTTGGCATTTGTACGGTTTAGTCGAACCCAGTGTTTCAATCGGTCAAAGCGATTACTGGATTGGAGTAATAACAACTAATCGGCTGTCGGGTTAAGCATTATCTTCTGCGACAGTTTTAACACAACCTTACCCCGAGCAATGAGACTGGCCTTAGGCGATAAACCTAATAGGTAGCGTTGGGGTCCTGATTGCTAGCTTACTAAGTAAAGTCGAACAAGTTGCTCATGTTAATATCGTCCCCGAGATGGCCACAATTTTTTCTCCGGTACCGCTCGATAGGTACCGGCAAGCTTATCCTCCAGCTCAACGTATTTCAGCCAGGTATGTAACTTAGACTCAAAGTCTTCATATTTCTTCCATAGGCTAATATAGACGTCAGTATATTGTGTTGTTTTTGTGGTGCCCAATCGATTGGCAGCAATAGCCGCTAAGCAAAACTTCACTTTTTTCTTCATAGCCTCGCCTCTACGTCTACCCCACTGTTGCGCAACTAGCTCCCTACTATCGATGTCTTTACGAATTTCCAGCAAGATCACCATCTGACTCAGTACAAGATTAAACTTGGTAAATTGCGCCTTTCCCTTCGCTGAACTGAACAAATCACCTCCTTTGTTCATCTTTCCCTTAAGTTCGTCAGCTAACTTAGACGCAACGGCACTCGTTACCAATTCATCAGCTGTTTTTGGATTCGTAAAGGTCATCGTGATTTTTCCCGTTTCATCTAGCTTTAAAGAAACATCAGAAATAACGGTTTGCACTTTAGCATAGGTTTTTTTGAATCGATTTACGCTTGAATAATTCTGGCCTGAGAGGACCGCTAGACGGTGCAGTTCAGTATTGTGTTTAGCAATATTCGGATAAAGATCCGACCTTAATTCAATATCAATTTTGAAGACTGAAACACCAATTGGGCCGGGTTTTGACGCCGTACATTGAGTTCCCGTGTGTGACGTGAATTGTGAAGGTCTTAAAAAACTTGATCGGTCACTCATTATGCTTCCCTCTAGAGCAGATAGTTAGAAATTGAAATACTGCTTTGCGAGAAATACTTATTTTGCTTACTCGACTGTAGATCGATTCTACATATACAAAACAACAGAGTAACCGATTCGTTTGTTGAGGTAAATTGGCGGGAATAACGGCGTCAATTGCATAATTTCATCATACCCAAGTTATAGAAGCTAAGATAACTATCACTCAGAAACCGTAACCACCCGCTCAAAATAATCTTCGTCGTTTGATTGATCCAACACGGTCAAACGAACTACGTACACCCCCTCTTCCGAGTACATGTACTCGGGATTTTTCTCTTGCGATGTATGGCCATCTCCGAAGTCCCAGTACCAGTTTATAACCTGGCTCGTAGTTCGACTGTCGTCTATAAATGCTACATTTAAACCCAATACCTTGGTGTCAAAATGGCTCAGCACGCCTTCTTCAAATAGCTTAATCTTCACTGTTTTGAATGCCTGTACGACATCTTGCATGGGCAGACCTGATTCACCCGCCTGCTGTTTAATGCATTGCGCCGCCTCGGTAAGAGAAGTCATTGCGGTCCAGCAATGTCTCGCTGCGCTGACATAAAGTTTGTAAGTCGGCTCGATTCCCCATTTCTCGGTGAGCACATAAAACGGATACGTAAGCATGCCAATACGCAGGTAGTAGTTGTCACCGGCATCGTCATAGTCGAAGATGCTCGCAATCGCATCGCTCTCTGTCTGAATTCGGTCAAGATGTCTTGCAAAGCCATAATAACCTTCACCATGAATCCAATTGTCGGTATGTCCGGTGAATTCGTACTTCGCCATAAGCCCTGAAATATCACCAAAGGCTTCATGCACAGTTCGCGCGTCAGTACTGATTTCGTGTTCGAATAGGTTAAGGTCTGAGATTCTGTTAAGTACACCATGAGCAACTTCATGCGCGACCGCATCGAGCGACGCCATTGAATAATAAAAGATGTAAGCGTCACCAAAATTCGCGTAGGCACCATCCCAGAATGCCGCCGTACTAGAAAGGCTACCGTAATGAACACGTAGACGTATCTTGTCTTCCAATGCAGGTTCGCCCAAATATTTAAAAAAGGTATCGTAGACAAGAGTACCGTAGTACATCGCATCATTTAACGTCGAATAAGCCCATACGCCATACTCATCTTCAATCAATCGATGTGTATTAACCGGCGCTTCATCACACTGAAAGGCATAAGGTGGAAAAGTGTGGTCGTCAGCTTGGTTCGCCTTCCCTGAACCACCGTATTCCCATGCAAGGTCTCTAGTGTTACTCATATCGGTAACGCTGACGAATCCATTGTCGAAGATACACAAGCCGCTTTCAAGCCGACGAATGGCAATTTTTGGTCGTTCGTTTCCGTAGTACCAAGAAGTCACTTCGTTACCACCCGGCCCCGACAACGACGCGTTGCCGACGAAATCATGAAATAGTACCTGTAGTCCAGCCTGCGTTTCACCAAGTTTTCCTATAGGGGTAAGAATAAGTGATGTCGCATCTTCTGGTACTCTCGTCGAAGGTATTGAGCGCTCAAAATATGAGAATGTTTCGATCTTCAGCAAAGCCTCACCTAGCTTGTTACCACCCGCATCACCCCAATAAACCCAAACTGCGTCCACCTCATCTTCGATCGAGACTGAGTTGTCATCAAGTTGCACAACAAGCTCTCCGCCAATAAAGCCCGCTGCGCTATCAAGGTCTTTGAACGTAGCGAAAGCAATTCCACTGCTCTGTGTTTCAACTGGCCCATCGTGTTGGCTTTGGTTGTCGACAGAGGAGCTTGATCCATTTCCGCAGGCCACTAAGGTAACGGCCAGCATAAACACGCAAAACTTAGTTATTAAAGAAACGATTTTAGTAACCCTTACTGTATGAAAGAATTGTTAGAATATGAATATCCGCTTGTGAGACCTACAAAGTCGCTATCAGTTCATTGATTTCGAATAAATTCTTTGAAATCACGTACCGTTGATTCAGGTAGCTCTTCCATCGGAAGGTGACCGACGTTGGAATAAATGCGAAGGTTCGATTTTCTGATATCCATATCGAATCGATAAGCATTTTCGACGGGAAAATATTTATCGTCCCTTCCCCACTGTATTAATGTTGGTACACTAATACCTGAGATCAAAGCAGAATCTTTATCTAACCTGGCCTTAACGCGCGAGGGAAATTCAGCAAGATTGCCTCGATAACGCGACAGTTCAAAATACCGATCAACGAGTTCATCCGTCACTAGCCGTTCATCAAAATACACATCCTTTAAGCCAATTTGGTACATGAATCTAGGTGAGAATATCTCCATAATTTTATCGACGATTGGCCACTGTGCCAGTTCAATTGGCGGCGGCCACGACTCCTGCTCGTAGCCAAGAGCATTCATCAAGGTGAGCGATTCGACCTTATCTGGAAACTCCAGCGCGTATTGCCACGCGATACGTCCACCTAAAGAACTACCTACCAAATGAATAGTTTCTGTATTTACATGTGCTAAGAAAGCCGATAGAAATCGAATGTCGTCTTGCACTTCATAGCGTCTATTATGGTCTGGTCCGGTCAGACCGAAGCCGGGAAGATCCATTCGGATCACCCTGTAATCGTGCTTAAGAAGCTCGTTCCATTTGTCCCAGGTATGTAGGGAGGATGCAGTACCATGAATCAATACAATGGTTTGCCCTTCCCCTTCATCTCGATAGTGAACACGGTTCCCATCAACCAAGACGAAACGTGATGCTTTATTGGTATATTTCTTTTCTAGCAAAGACTCATTGGTTGCCTCACCACACGCACTCAATAGAATCATATTGAGCATCAACATTATCCTGTAAACTCTAATCACTAACCTTGTCCTATGTATGTTATGCAAGGTGTTAATCTTAAGAAGTCACTGACATCTAACCAAGGTCCGCCAGTAACTTTTGCTTGTCCTGCGGTAACACTTATGACGACACAACACGAAACAACCACCGTATCTCGCGCAGCTGTACTTGACTTGGTCGTGACCAGTATTGAAATGGGCATTTTGTCAAAAAACGAACTGCATGCTTTGAATCATTCGGTGGACACGTCAAACGAGCAAACAGACCGCGTTCCAGAGTCGCGGCTCATCTCGCTTTGGAATAAAATATCGGCAAGTAAGTCCGGCCATGGGTTTGGTTTGAGACTTGGTCAGACGATTAACCCTGAATCAAAAGGACTACTCGCTAGCTGGGTGAGCCAAGCAGAAACGCTTCGCGAAGCACTCGATATATTCTGCAAAAACATACCCTTAATGAATCCCTCTGAAAGCTGGCTGCTGGAAGAAAACGTAAATAGTAGCGCCCTAACCCTGAGAATTGACCAACACAAAGCCTATCCAGATATCGCTATCGAACGAAGTATGAGTGCAATGGTGGCCTGGGGCAGCACTTTGAGTGGCGCACCTTTCACCTTACAACGAGCAGAGTTTTCATTCAGCACGCCACTCTACGAGGATATGTTTACTGCAATTTTTGGCAGTAATATATCGTTCAATTGTAATCACAATAGGTTGTTTTTTAACAGCACCCTTCTTGATCAAAACATAGTGAGCAGTAATCAGTTATTAAAAGGAATGATTGAACACAAAGCAAAACAGGCGCTGATCGAATTGAACAAGAACACAGCAGCCAAGAACAAAGTTACGTCCCTCATCAATAGCGCCTTATCCAAGGGAAACATTATTACTGTAAGCCAAGTATGTGCAGCGCTAGCAACAAACAGACAAACACTCTACCGCCAGCTGAAACGTGACAATACCGACTTCAAATCATTGTACGACAACGCAAGAAAGGAGCATGCCTTCGCAATGCTGACAAAAGGAACCGAAAGCATAACGGCGTTAAGTTTTCATCTCGGCTACAAAGACACAAGTAGTTTTTACAAAGCTTTTAAGCGATGGTCGGGCATGTCGCCAAGTGAATATGTATTGTCAGTCCAACCGAATTATAAAAGGTGACTATGCCCCCCATCCGCACCAAATTATAGACCGGTATCTCCGAAGTTTACGCCTTCCTAGTTTGGATTCACCTTCGCCATTAATGAATTTAAGTCACTTCTAATATTCAATTTACTCGTTTTAAGCACAAATAAGTAACGTACATACTTGTCTCACGAACAAACCTTGCTCAGCTCTTAATTGATGTCTGAACACCGTTTGAGTTTATTAACCAGCTATGAGTGAGTAGTACGATGAGTAGCAACATTAGAATCGAAAAATCAGATGGAGTGCAGTCTTCATATATTCAGAGCCCGCAACAAAAAGAAAACGATATTCGCACTTGGATCGCAAAAAAAGAATGCGTTTGCCCTTATGCACCGGGGCTCGCGCGATTTGTGCACTTGCCCGAGATAGAATCAATAAAAATGGAGCATGTGTACTACCTTGCTCACGAACTTGAAGCCTTTTACGAAGCGCATGAAAATGGAAAACGCGTCGGTCGCTGGATGCTTATGCCGCATAGAGAGTGGTTAAGCCACGATGATGCTCATACTTATTCTGAGCGAATTTTTTGGTTACTAAACGCTGCGTACTTTCACCTACTAAATGACAAGAAATCGGTCAAAGCTGCCTTACGAATGGATATTGAGGGCTACGATAGAGGCTTTAACGGCGAGATTCTCAACCCGGTCGTGGGGCAGCTACCCAAGAAAAGTGCGGGTGTCATTCCACCTAAGAGTCTGTTCTTTACTGCGCTAAACCCACTCTACAAGAGCAAAGAATTCTACCGCTACTCTCCCCATGCTTTACTTCCAATGGTCTACGCAACAGAATTTCAAGCGCTTGCTGAGAAACACCCAAACATAATTTCTTCAGTCGCCTTTGAAATGGCACACGGTGGTCTGTATGAACATTTTGGAGATGACTTAGAGTTAGATCTTGTTGCGTTCAAGAACGAGCTTCCACTTTGGGGCGCGATTGTCGAACGTACGGCTCGAATTATTCGTGCTTCGTCGATGCGCGTACCAACAGATTCACCTAAAGCAAAAGGCTGCCCTGGTAGTAATTTGACATTGTTCCGACAAAGCAGCGCCAAATTAGTGGATTCTTTTTATACAAAGTATTCTGAAGATCTGAAAATACTAAAAAATATTGTGCGACGAACGGGCGTTAATCCCAAACAGATAATAGGCGCGAGCTTTGCGGGTAGTGGTTTATATACGATGCCTGATTACCCTTAACTTCGAAGGTGTCATTCGAAGGCTCGGAACAGACGAAGGCACTGTTTGGCCATCTTTAATTTGCTGGAATCATAAAAACAAATACATGTAATAATTCGAGTATGTTAGGAAATAATAGACACAAAAAAAGGCGAATCTGGAAAGATTCGCCTTTTTATTTTGAGCTAGCTTAAAAAGCTAACGCAGAGATCTAATTAAAGACCTACGATGTTCTCAGCTTGAGGACCTTTCTGGCCTTGAGTTACTATAAACTCAACTTTTTGGCCTTCAGCAAGAGTCTTGAAGCCGTCAGACTGGATCGCAGAGAAATGTGCGAAAACATCTGGGCCATTTTCTTGCTCGATAAAACCAAAGCCTTTTGCTTCGTTGAAGAACTTAACTGTTCCTTTTACTGTATTAGACATAATAACATCCTGAAATCTTAAAAAAACATGTGTGCCTACAAGAGGCTCGAATAGCGTAAAAACAGACTAAAACTTAGATACTTCAGGTCGAGGAATTACGAATAATACTGCGAACATAAAAATATAAACAGAAGACTTTCTTTCTAGCTGAGCGGAACTTTAAAAGATAGAAGGCCTGAAGTCAAACCGCTTCACAAGTGTTTACATTAGGTTATCTTCATCTTGAGCCAAGTCATTACAACTTAAGACAAAGCAAACCATTATGATAACCGGCTAATTTGACGCAGACGTTCCCTCACTTATTTTCAACCGCTTTTCCATTGAATAAGTACAAAAAGGCTGGAATTTGATCAGAGAGTCCATGGCACAGGCACTGCAAAAGTATTTGAGATTAATTCAAGAAGCGGCGCTTATTCCATTAAGAGGAACAGCTGTAATGCGACACCCCGCCCGCCCTAAGAAACTCTTGAGGCCTCAAACGGTAGTATTTATTTTCCACCTCAATTGACTGTTCATCGTAAGGTTTGTTCAACACCTCCTGCAACTCCCGAACAAGCGTATAGTCGCCTTCCATCGCTTGCTGATACGCTGGCACGATGAGCCATTCCCGCCACGTGTATTTTGGGTTAACCTGCTTCATCTGTCGCGAAAGCGCTTCTGTACCGTGTTCACTATTGATAAGACCTTTCCACTTCTGTAGCCACTGTGACCATTCCTCATCCGTAGCATCTGACTCGTCATTATAGAAACTTGTCTTGAGCGCAGAGATATCTTCAGGAATAGTTGAGAGTTCACGAAAGAAGATGGTGTAGTCGACGGAAGTTTTCACCATTAGCTTTAGGAGTTGATTGAATAGTTCAGAATCAAACACATCAAGCCCCAGCTTTGATGCCCACATCGTTTCCATTTTTTCTTGCATCTCAGAAGAAAAACCTAAACGTATTTCATCAAGTTTTTCCAACGAGTCAGGATCAGACGAGAGTAAGGGCCGCAATGCCGTACAAAACATCTCAAAATTTGCTTCGGCAGCAGCGTGTTGATTGAAAAACGAAAAATGTCGCCCGCCGCCGCTCCACGGCTGATAAAACGGTTCGAACAGTTCGCAAAACCCGAACGGGCCATAGTCAAGTGTATATCCGCCACCAGCGCAGTTGTCGCTATTGAAGTTGCCTTGGCAATATCCTACGCGAAGCCAATTCGCGACAAGAGACGTTAATCGTTCGCGAAACTTGCTCGCTAAGAGTAGCAATCTATTTTCTGTCGATTGCTCCTCGTTGATCTCACTTTTGTATTCACGATCAATCAAATGTAAGGCGATCTCCTCTAACTCTTCAAGTGCTTTCGGGTGCGCGTTGCTGCGCGCCCGACGACCAAATAATTCGAGTTGCCCCACGCGTAAGAAAGACGGGGCAACACGTGTTGAAATCGCAACAGGGTTCGAAACCATAATATCGGGGTCGGCTGAGTATGACCCTTCAGAGTACCAAGGACGATCAACTGTCTCAGATTTTGAAACGTAGAGACATAACGACCTAGAGGTTGGCACGCCTAACTCATGCATATGCTCTTGCGCCAAAAATTCCCTGATACTTGAGCGTAATACCGCTCGCCCATCCGCTCCTCGACAATAAGGTGTGCGCCCGGCTCCTTTTAACTGCATCTCCAAACGCTGGCCATTAATGACAGCCTCAAGTACCGATACTGCACGACCATCTCCATAGCCATTACCTGTTTGAAACGGGCACTGTTGTATGTACTCGGTACCATAAATAGAAAGCGCATAGCCGGTGGACCAACCTATTTGTCGCATGGGCTCTGGGACATGTGAGATATCGCCAGAGAACAAACGACGAAAATCATCCGTTTGTGCCAGGCTGTCGTCGAAACCTAATTCGCTAAAAAATAGTTGGCTGTGAACAACATATTCAGGCTCAAGAATTGGCGTGGGTTTAACAGGAACATAATGACCCGAAAATACTTGCCGAGGCGCGTAATCTTCACCACTTATCGTCGCTTGGGGGTCGCCATTAAGACTATTCAACAGCGAATAGTCGGCTAACTTGGCGAGCTCATCGAGACTAGTTAGGGGTGTAGCAATATCATTAATCTGTCTACTAGACATAAGAGTTGATGGACCTTTTCTTAATCAAACAAAGTTTCGGCACAAAATTACCTGCGTAATCTAGTATAGCTGGATCAATAAACCTCTGTCTCTGGGAGAGAAGGTTTAAGTTCGAGTCAGCATCGTGCTTCAGATGGGGTAAGAGTGCCTTCACGAGAAGGAATCAAACCAAACTGAGATGATTGTCGAACGCTAACTGATGATCGCTCTCTAGGACGATTTTCTGCTTTTCAAATACATGGAGTTTACGCGAAATAGCATAACGATATAGCTCACCTAAACCATTCGAAACGATAAATTCCGCGACACCACTCGATGCAATTCCACAGGCATCTCGACAACGTGACGCGCTCACAAATTTATTATCTTCAGCGCGCCAAAAGGTAATCAAATCACCTTTGGGAGACGAAACTGCAAAATATTCACCACCCGCATCGAAGCAAACACTGCCGCAGTATTGCTTCATTTTCAGATTGATATCATTAGGTGCTCGAAGCAGCTTAATCGACTCGCCACGGCGATGAACGCCGACCAAAGGAACATCATCATATTTATCTCCTTGATATTGCATTACCAGAACTACCTTCTCCTGTTGGTTAACATCAATATGTCGGATGCTGATTTGATGTAGATCCGCTGACAATTTATGAGATTCAAGCACCTTCCCTGAACTCACGTCAATATAATCGAGCGATGGAGACATTGTATCTAGATTGAGCTTTTCTCGTCCTCGATCTGGATGCGTGAGAATGCCGCCATTTGCGACAATAATTACGTCTTCATTCAGATTCAGTTTGATTTGGTGTGGACCGATGCCATTAGAAGGAAAGCGCGATACAACACGATAGTCGGTCAACGCATCTCTAATTACGATCACTCCTAAACCGGTGCTGATTCGATTTTCTGCCGTGATTAAATAACGCCCATCACTCGAATACACACCATGACCGAAGAAGTGGTAATCGTTTTCTGCATTTATGGTGTGTGTCACTTCGGCAGTATGTCTATTGAAGATTGTCAGAAAATAGCCCGGTCTACGTGAAACAACCGCTACGACAGCTAGTTTGGGGTGAGAAATAACATGATGAGCCCGACCGGGCAACTGCACGCTATGAACCTTTTTGTTAGCTGTATTCAGCAACGACAGGTAGTGTTTTCCTGATCGGTCTGTTGACGCACTAGCCAAACAGATAGCCTGGGAATACCCGTTACCCCCGAACGCAATGGGTGGTACAACAGACGGCACAGCGTAAAAAGCCAATAAACCTTTAGTGAACGTGCGCCTGTTCATCTAACTAGTCACCATCTCTGCTATTGAAGCCGAGATGAATTCCAACTTTACTCACCCCCTGCTCCAAATTTTTATGCAAAAGATTCAATTGAGTGACAAGCTGAATTAACACCTCATAAGCACTTTCAGTTTGAATACTTTGTTCTAATGGTGAAGGAATTTGATCAATCAAAGTGGTAACTTTTGCAAGTTGCTTGGCAATACGATTTGCATCACCGTAGGTCAATACAGAGTTCAATAAAGGAAGACTATTTTCGATCACCTTAATATTTAGCCTAATATTTCTAAGCGAACGCTGGCTACGCCATGATTCCAAACGCTTAAATTTTTGTTTACCAAACTGGCTACCAAGCGGACGCTTTAGCTTCAAATCTCGAACAATTTCTATAGGCTCAACAATGGTTTTAAGCAACGCCGTGGCCGCATCAATTTCATCTTCAAAGAACCCGTCAATACCCGACGCATCTTCAAACTGCGCGAGCATAAAATTTTGCCATTCAGATGACAAAGCGTGGCTAATCTCCGATGCATTCTGACTAATACGTTGCAGCACCTGACAACGATATGGGTCTTGACTCAATTCGGTTAACGAATCTGCCGTGTATAACAAGCGCTCTATCGCTGGCAAACCTTTGATGCTCACACTCATTCCATCAAACTTCTGTGCAAGACGAGCTGTGTCCTTACTGCTGACTAGCTGATTTAATTGTTTTCCTATATGGTTTTTTTTGTCTGGCCAAAATTGCAAACTCGCACTGCGCATTGCATATTCAATGGGGCCAAAATTGACATATTGAATACTTTGCCAAGCATCCATTGATTGATGAAAGGCAACTTTTACAGCAAGTAGGGATGCATCATCTTTTAATAGGCAAAGTTGCTTGCTGCTTTGTTCTAGTGAATCGGTAGCGGCACTCATTGCTTTGTAGCCAGGGATAATTTGCTGCGTGACTAGCTTGATATTGAATGCGCTCCAATTGATGTCAGTCTCATTGGCCCACGTACTGGAACCATAACCACAAAGCAAAAGAATCATCGCAATAACAACACTGACAAGCCTTAAATTGCGATTACCCTTCACAACGCCAGACATTAATATTTTCACTACAGAGACTCCAAAAATTGAATCAGTTGATCACGCCGCTGTTTCGATAAGGCTTGTACTACTTTCTTCGACTGCTCGGCTTCTCCACCATGCCAGAGAATGGCTTCAAGTAAACTTCGCGCGCGACCATCGTGCAGAAAAAAGTCTCCTCCACCAACCAGTTTGGTCAAACCAATACCCCATAAAGGCGGCGTGCGCCATTCACGACCTGTCGCTTTAAATTCAGCTCTGTTATCAGCTAAACCCTCTCCCATATCATGTAACAATAAATCTGAGTAAGGCCAAATCAGCTGGTTCGAAAGTCTATCGTCAGTTGCTTTGTTTGAGGTCATAAATTTGGAAACATGGCAGTTTTCACAGCCAGCTTGATAGAACACTTTTTTCCCCGCCAATACGTCTGGATTCGCCACATTTTGTCTAGATGGCAGCGCGATATAGCGTGTGTTGTGTAATAACAGGTCCGTCATTGTTTTCGATGCTTCTACATTCTCATGTATCTGGCTATTTCCGTGAGGCTGTTTTAAGCAAGCAGACTGATACTCAGTACAATCACCAGCAGGATTATCAAATAAGGCCGAACTAATTCCAATATCGCCATTTAGGGCCGCGACATTTTGTTGATCCAAGGTCGCCTTACCGGCCTTCCAGCCAAATCTGCCAACTGCGGTTTGTTGTTTTGCCAGATCCCAAACGTGGTTAAGTCGACCAGAGATGCCATTGTTGTCTTCATCATTCGGGTCAGCTAATTTCTGCAGGTCTGACTCATCGATTGCTTCCAACAAACCTAGGCCGATCATAGGAGGCGCCATACGTGGCGAAAATTCAACATCGGAATGCAATGCGCCATACCCTAGGTTATTAATTTCATAACTAGGCTGCTGCAGAATCACTGTTTCGCCTGTGAGTTCCACCGAAATCGCCCTATAAGTAACCTTAAGCTGGCCTTCAGCTAGGCCTCCAGGGTAGGCGAATGTTTGTAACTGCCTCCCGTAGCTCGGTTCTG
>ENA-OSET01002443-OSET01002443.1-sediment-metagenome-genome-assembly--contig:-NODE-2443-length-18008-cov-2.818136_pt1 | contig 18008 bp, 11 predicted proteins | sample MGYA00237882_ERZ534229 | MGnify/ENA primary metagenome ERZ534229 (study PRJEB26408, sample SAMN06266212) | sediment metagenome | isolation source: Hudson Canyon methane seep mesocosm | place... | reverse complement strand
AGCAATTTTTGGAGATAAAGCAGGAGATGTAAAAGATGCATCTTTAAAAGCTTCTCCATCTTTGAGAGGAGTAGTTATTGATAAAAAGTTATTTAGAAGAGCTGTTAAAGATAAGACTAAGAGAATTAAAGATAAAGAAGCAGTAATCTCTTTAGAATCATCTTTTGTGTCAAAATTTGAAGTTCTTAAAGAAAACTTAGTAGAAAAACTATTCCAATTAGTTAGTGGTAAAACTTCACAAGGAGTTTTTAACGACCTAGGCGAGGAAGTATTACCAAAAGGTAAAAAATACACACTCAAAATGCTAAACGCAGTTGATGATTATGTGCATTTAACTTCGGGAACTTGGACTACAGATTCTAAAATCAATTCTCATGTTAGTGAATTAATTCACAATTACAAAATCAAGGTAAATGACCTTCAAGGTGTATTACGTAGAGAGAAGTTTACGATATCCGTAGGAGATGAATTACCAGCAGGAATTCTAAAACTTGCAAAGATTTATGTGGCTAAAAAACGTAAATTAAAAGTAGGTGATAAAATGGCTGGACGACATGGTAACAAAGGTATTGTTGCTCGTATTGTTCGTCAAGAAGATATGCCATTCTTAGAAGATGGAACTCCAGTTGACATTGTGTTAAATCCGTTAGGTGTACCGTCACGTATGAATATTGGTCAGATTTATGAAACAGTTCTTGGTTGGGCTGGTCAGAAATTAGACAGAAAGTACGCTACTCCAATTTTTGATGGAGCTTCTTTAGATCAGATAAATGAATTTACAGATGAAGCAGATGTGCCAAGATTTGGTCATACCTACTTATATGACGGAGGAACAGGAAAACGTTTCGATCAACCAGCAACTGTAGGTGTTATTTATATGATTAAACTAGGCCACATGATTGAAGACAAAATGCATGCTCGTTCTATTGGACCTTACTCGTTGATTACTCAACAACCACTAGGTGGTAAGGCACAATTTGGTGGTCAGCGTTTTGGAGAGATGGAAGTATGGGCATTAGAGGCTTATGGAGCTTCAAGTATTTTGAGAGAAATTCTAACAGTAAAATCTGATGATGTTATGGGTAGAGCTAAAACATACGAAAGTATTGTAAAAGGTGAAACTATGCCAGAACCAGGTTTACCAGAATCTTTCAATGTATTAATGCATGAGTTGAAAGGTTTAGGTTTAGACCTAAAACTAGAAGAATAAATTTATAGCATATTTCTGGGTGTATGTTACATATACCCAGAGATATACTTATCTAATAAGGGTCTTAGACCCAATTTTAATTCGATACCATTACCATGGCAAGAAAAAACGAGAAGTACACCGTAAAAAAGTTTAACAAAATCTCAATTGGTTTAGCATCACCAGAATCTATTTTAGGAACGTCTAAAGGAGAGGTGTTAAAGCCAGAAACTATTAACTATCGTACACACAAGCCCGAACGAGACGGTCTTTTCTGTGAGCGTATTTTTGGTCCTGTAAAAGACTTTGAATGTGCTTGTGGTAAATACAAGAGAATTCGATACAAAGGAATTGTTTGTGATAGATGTGGTGTAGAAGTAACTGAAAAGAAAGTACGAAGAGATAGAGTTGGTCACATCAATTTAGTGGTGCCAGTTGCTCATATTTGGTACTTTAGATCATTACCTAACAAAATGGGATACCTTTTAGGGTTGCCATCTAAAAAGTTAGATATGATTATTTATTACGAGCGTTATGTTGTAATTCAACCAGGTATTGCTAAAAATGTAGAAGGAGAATCATTACAAAAAATGGATTTCTTAACAGAAGAAGAGTATTTAGATATTCTAGAAACAATTCCTGCAGAAAACCAATATTTAGATGATGAAGACCCAAACAAGTTTATTGCTAAAATGGGTGCAGAGTGTTTAATTGATTTATTAGCTCGTATCGATTTAGACGGGTTATCTTTTGAATTGAGACACAAAGCAAACACTGAAACTTCTAAACAACGTAAAACAGAAGCACTTAAACGTTTAAATGTTGTTGAAGCATTTAGAGATTCTCAAAAAAATAGAGAAAACAAACCTGAGTGGATGATAATGAAAGCAATTCCGGTTATTCCACCAGAATTGAGACCTTTAGTTCCATTAGATGGAGGTCGTTTTGCTACTTCAGATTTAAATGATTTGTATAGAAGAGTTATTATTAGAAATAATCGTTTAAAACGATTAGTTGAAATTAAAGCTCCAGAAGTGATTTTACGTAATGAAAAACGTATGTTACAAGAATCTGTAGATTCATTATTTGATAATACACGTAAATCTTCAGCTGTAAAAACAGAATCTAACAGACCATTAAAGTCATTATCAGATTCCTTAAAAGGTAAGCAAGGACGTTTTCGTCAGAACTTATTAGGAAAACGTGTTGATTATTCTGCACGTTCTGTTATTGTAGTTGGTCCTACACTCAAGATGCACGAATGCGGTATGCCTAAGCATATGGCGGCAGAATTATATAAGCCGTTTATTATTCGCAAAATGCTTGAGCGTGGAATTGTTAAGACGGTTAAATCTGCAAAGAAGATTGTTGATGCAAAAGAGGCTATTGTTTGGGATATATTAGAAAACGTTTTAAAAGGACATCCAGTTTTATTAAATCGCGCTCCGACACTTCACAGACTTGGTATTCAGGCCTTCCAGCCTAAACTAATTGAAGGTAAAGCAATTCAACTACACCCTTTAGCGTGTACAGCGTTTAACGCCGATTTCGATGGTGACCAAATGGCGGTTCACTTACCCCTGGGTCACGCGGCTGTTTTAGAGGCTCAGTTATTGATGCTTGCGTCACATAATATTTTGAACCCTGCTAATGGTGCTCCTATTACTGTTCCTTCTCAGGATATGGTATTGGGATTATACTACATAACTAAGGAACGTAAGAGTACTCCCGAATGGCCTGTTAAAGGTGAGGGAACAATGTGCTATTCTCCAGAAGAGGTGAGTATTATGTATCAAGAAGGTAAGCTAGATCTTCACGCATCAATCAATATGCGTTTCATTGATATTAATGGTGATTCTTCTATAGTTGAAACTACTTGTGGTCGTGTACTATTTAATGAACATGTTCCTAAGGAAGCAGGATACATTAATGAACTTCTAACTAAAAAGTCTTTAAGAGATATTATCGCTAGAGTACTTGACGTTGTTGGAGTTGCTAGAACAGCTGAATTCCTTGATGATATTAAGGGGTTAGGGTTCTACATGGCTTTTAAAGGTGGATTGTCATTTAACTTAAATGATGTTATTATTCCGCCTGAGAAAGAAAAACTAGTTGCAAAAGCTACTTCTGAAGTTGCTGAAGTGATGGAGAACTATAATATGGGTCTTATCACAAATAATGAGCGCTATAATCAAATAATTGATATTTGGACTCACACAAATTCTAGACTTACTAATATCCTTATGGATAGGCTTGAAACAGATAAACAAGGATTCAACTCTATTTACATGATGATGCACTCTGGCGCTCGTGGATCTAAAGAGCAAATTCGTCAGCTTTCAGGTATGCGTGGTCTAATGGCTAAGCCCCAGAAATCTTCTGCAACTGGAGGTCAGGATATTATTGAGAATCCTATTTTATCAAATTTTAAAGAAGGATTATCAATTCTTGAGTACTTTATTTCTACTCACGGTGCTCGTAAGGGACTTGCAGATACAGCTCTTAAAACTGCTGACGCGGGTTACTTGACAAGACGTTTAGTAGATGTTGCTCAGGACGTTATTGTTACTATTGAAGATTGTGGTACACTGAGAGGTGTGATGGTGACTACACTCAGAAAGAATGATGAAATTGTAGAAGGTATTGCTGATCGAATTGACGGTCGTGTTCCTGCTATTGAAGTTCTTCATCCTGAAACAGGTGAGTTTCTTGCTAATGAAGGCGAAGAAATAACACCTGTTATTGCTCGAGCAATTGAGGATGCAGGGGTAGATGAAGTTGAAGTTAGATCAGTTTTAACATGTGAATCTCCTAAAGGAATTTGCGCTAAATGTTATGGCCGAAACCTTGCAACAGCAAGATTGGTTCAAAAAGGTGAAGCTGTCGGTGTTATTGCTGCCCAATCAATTGGTGAGCCGGGTACTCAGTTAACTCTACGTACTTTCCACGTTGGTGGTACAGCTTCTAAAATTTCTGATGAAAATGAGTTGCGTACTAAATTTGATGGTGTTGCTGAGATAGAAGATCTCCGAACTGTTGAACGTAAGAATGCGGATGGAGTTGTTGAATCAGTAATTGTTTCTAGATCAAGTGAGTTTAAAGTAGTTGATCCTACAACAGGAGTTGCCTATTCTACGACAATTCTACCATATGGTTCATTACTATTTGTGAATTCAGGTGATAAGATTAAGAAAAACACATCTGTTTGTAAATGGGATCCATATAATAGCGCAATTATAAGTGAGGCTGTTGGTGTAATTAATTTTGAGCATATTGAAGAAGGTGTTACCTTCCGTGAAGAACTTGATGAACAAACCGGTTTCCGTGAAGTTGTAATTACTGAGACTAAGGATAAGAAGAAAAACCCAGCCATCATTATACAGGATAAAAAAGGTGAAACCTTAAGAACTTATTCTTTACCTGTAGGAGCTCATATTATGGTTAAAGAAGGTTCGAAGTCAACATTAGGCCAAATACTTTGTAAGATACCTCGTGTTGCTGGTAAATCTGGTGATATTACAGGAGGTCTACCTCGTGTGACGGAGCTATTTGAAGCACGTAACCCTTCTAACCCAGCTGTTGTTTCTCAAGTTGATGGAATAGTTTCATACGGTAAGATTAAGCGTGGTAACCGTGAGGTAATTGTAGAATCACGTGTTGGTGATAAGTACAAGTACATGGTGCCGTTATCTAAACATATTCTTGTTCAGGATAATGACTTTGTTAGAGCAGGAATGCCTCTTTCTGATGGAGCGATTACTCCTAAGGATATTCTTGATATTAAAGGACCTACTGCTGTTCAAGAGTATATCGTAAATGAAATTCAAGATGTATATCGTTTACAAGGTGTGAAGATTAATGATAAGCACTTTGAGGTTATCGTTCGTCAGATGATGAAAAAAGTGGTAATAGAAGATTCAGGAGATACTAAATTCTTAGAAAAGCAGAACGCAGAAAAATCTGACTTCTTAATTGAGAATAATAGAATTTTCGGAATGGTTGTTATCTCTAATGCTGGAGATAGTGAAGAGTTAAAAGAAGGACAGATGATCTCCGCTCGTCGCCTACGTGATGAGAATGGTTCGTTAAAACGTCGTGATATGACTCTTATTGATGCTCGCGATGCTATACCTGCGACTTCAAGACCTCTTCTTCAAGGAATTACTAGAGCTTCATTGCAGACTAGATCATTCATATCTGCTGCTTCTTTCCAGGAGACAACTAAAGTATTGAATGAAGCAGCTGTTAGTGGTAAACAAGATCACCTCCTTGGACTTAAAGAAAATGTAATTGTTGGACACCTTATACCTGCTGGTACAGGAGCGAGGGATTTCCAAGATCTCGTAGTGGGATCTCAAGATGAATACGACATTGCTTTAGGAATCAAGAAGGAAGAGGTTGTTGAAGAAACAGCTGAGTCTGTTTAGAAAGCTCAAGTATAAAAATTAAACTTAACAAAAAGGGCTTCCCATTGGGGAGCCCTTTTTGTTTGTATGGTAATGAGTGAAAACAATCAACTCTTAGCGTCTTGTTCAATAGCCCTAGCAGCAGCAGCAGCAGGGTCTTCGTTATTTTCTATAGATGGCTTAGTTCCACAGTAACCGAAGAGACATTTCTCCTTGATAATTTGGTCTACAAATGTTGGAACCATATCCTCCCAGTTTGAATCGCCAGATTTAATTCGTTTTAAAGCTTCAGTTGAAAAAATAGATAGAACATCCTCATTATAATCTTCAATATCAATAATCTTCTTGTTAAAAATCAAATAATTATATAAAGGCTTGAGTCTTGGGTGAATTGGAGTTGTCTTAGAAGTCCACAGTTCCTTTGTCTTAGAATCTTTCCAGGGGTACAATAATATTTTTAAATCGCGCGAGAAGAGTATGCCGAAAGCTTCAAGAATACCACCGTTTAAGTTCCGGTAGTATTTTTCATCAAAAATCTCAACCAATGTTGCAGCTCCCATAATAACACCCATGCGTTTCTTAGAGTGCCGAGAGAAAAACTCTATGAGCTTGTAATATTTTTTGTAATTCGAAATGAGTACAGTTTGGCCTATAGAACATAGGATATCAGCTCTATCTAGGAAATCCTGTTCATCAACATCTCCTTCAGATTTAAGATTATTTAAAGTGATTTCGAACAGTACTTGGATATTGTCAGCATCGACTTTTGGTTCTTTGCGAAATTTGCTAAGACCTTTAGCAATCATGTCAATATTCACTTTCGTGACAGGACGAAAGCTACCTCTAATAGCGAGTATGTTTTTCTTGTATAGTATATCTGCAGCCTGAAGGTTTTTTCCATCAGGAGAGAAAATCACAGCTTCTGTCATTCCATTTTTCACCAATTGCAGTGAAAGTAGTCGGTTGTCGACATTTTTAAAATCAGGCCCGTTCATTTGAATCATGTCAATCTCAACTCGGCTTCTGTCGAGATTGTCATAGATAGATTTCAGAAGTTCTAATGGGGTTTTATAGAAGAAAAAACACCCATATAGTAGATTTGTACCAAGTATTCCAGTAGTCATTTGTTGCTGAAGAACATCGCTTTCATCTAGCCGTGCATGTAGTAAAACTTCTGAAGGAGGTTGTCCTGCCTTAGTTTGAAATTTTACACCAAACCATCCATGTCCATGGCTCGTCTTATGAAAGTTTATCGTGGTAACGGTGTTTGCAAAAGCAAAGTATTGTCTATTCGGGTGATCTTCTTTGTTGAGTCGATCTTCTATTAGTTGATACTCATGTTTGAGCATCTTGTCTAATCTAGATCTGCAAACGTAACGCCCTTTTTTCTCCTCACCGTAGATGGCATCTGAGAAACCTTTGTCGTAAGCACTGATGGCTTTTGCAATTGTGCCAGATGCGCCTCCAGCTCTAAAAAACTGACGCACAACTTCTTGTCCAGCACCATTTTCGGCAAATGTGCCATATAAATCTTGGTTTAGATTTATTCTGAGTGCTTTCTGCTTAGCAGATAATATTACACGTTCTGAGTCCACTTTGACAAAGGTAAGGATACCTTTGTATGGTGAATGTGATAAATCAATATGATTTAGGATATCCTTTAATGAAAGTAACCCTATTGGGTACTGGCACTTCTCAAGGCGTGCCTGTAATTGGCTGTAAGTGTGATGTTTGTATTAGCGATGACCCAAAAGATAGTAGATTAAGAACTTCTATTTTAATTGAAGTTAACGGGGTAAATGTCGCTGTTGATTCTGGACCTGATTTTAGGACGCAAATGTTAAATGCAGGAGTGAATAAGTTAGATGCTATTGTTTACACGCATGAGCATAAGGATCATGTTGCGGGAATGGATGATGTGAGGGCTTTTAACCAAATGGAGGGTAGAGTTATGGAACTTTGGGCTAATAAAGGAGTAGAAATTGCATTAAAGAGAGATTTTCACTACGCATTCGGAGATTCAATGAACGGTGGATTGCCTAAAGTAAAGATTAATAAATTGGGTAAATACGAAGAAGAAAATGGGTTTGTGGTGGAAGGTGTAGATTGGATTTTATTGCCTGTAATGCATGAGGATATGGAGGTTTGTGGATTTAGGGTTGGTGACTTTGCTTATATCACAGATGTTAATTTCATACCCGAGGATACCTTTAAGAAGTTGGTAGGTGTTAAGGTGCTTGTTATTAGTGCATTAAGAAAGGAAAGGCACCCAAGTCATTTTACTTTAAATGAAGTCCTACAAGTCGTTGAGAGGGTTAAGCCCGAAGCTACTTTCTTAACTCATTTGAGTCACTATATTGGTAAACATGAAGATTTAGGGAGGGAGCTCCCAGATGGCGTTTTTGTTGGTTTTGATGGCCTTATTATTGAAAATTTATAATAATGGAGCATTTGAGATCTAAATTATTATTAATGGCAATGAAAGGTTTTGGGAGGCAGCCTTGGTGGCTTCTTCATTTGGAGTCTTCTATTATTGCCAGTGTTATGTCGACAATTGGGGGCTATAGGAAAAAGGTGGTTCTAGCCAATCTTGAAAGGGTTTTCGGAAACAAAAAGGCAAGCGAATTAATTAAAGGATTTTACAAAAATTTCTGTGATATTACTGTTGAATCGATGAAGTTATTTACTGTTTCAGATAAGTCCTTGCTAAATAGAGTTGAGTATTCAAGTAAGGGATTGCAACTGATGAATAGGCTTTATGATGACAATAGAATTGTTATTCTTGCTGGTGGACATATGGCGAGTTGGGAAATGTATGCTATGACTTTTTCTCAAAAAATTAAATTTGACACAATGGCACTCTACAAAAAGTTAAGTGATCCCATTATAGATGAAGAGATGAGGAATTCGAGGGAAAGATTAGGTCTTAAGATGGTCGAAATTTCTGAGTGTAAGAATTGGATGGAAATGTATATGGCAAGCATTGAAAAATCACCTTTAATTGTAGGGTTTGGGTTTGATCAGAGTCCTCCTAAAGCGGATAAATCTTGGTGGACAAAATTTTTAGGTGTTGAAACTGCTGTTTATTTCGGGGTGGAAAAGTGGGCGAAGGATTATAATGCCGCCGTAGTATATGGAGCAGTTAAGCGGGTAGGTAGAGGCAGGTATATCGTTGATTTCAGGTTAGTTAAAGAACATGTTCTCGATTGTGAAAAAGGAGAAGTTCTTGATAGATGTTTAGGTGAATTAGAAAGAGAAATAAGAGAAGCACCGACTGATTGGCTTTGGTCTCATAAGAGATGGAAACACTCTCGACCTGAAGGAATGATAGTTCAAGAGAGAAGGTTTGAATGTAAATTAGATTCGTGAATCAGAGTAATTTACATACAGATGGGATGCCGTTAGCGGAACGGATGCGTCCTAAAACACTGGAAACTTATTTAGGCCAAACCCATCTTGTAGGTCCTGACGCAGTTTTGCGCAAAGCTGCCGAATCAGGAAACTTACCATCGATGATTATGTGGGGTCCACCCGGAGTGGGCAAGACTACCTTAGCGAGAATTTTAGCAGCTAAAGTGAAGTTGCCCTTCCATCAACTTTCAGCTATTAATAGCGGAGTAAAGGAGGTGAGAGATGTTATTGCAAGGGCAAAAAGCGGTGGATTGTTTTCTGGACGGGCCATCCTTTTTATTGATGAAATACACAGGTTCTCGAAGTCACAACAGGACAGCTTGCTAGGGGCGGTAGAACAAGGATGGGTTACTTTAATTGGAGCTACGACAGAGAATCCTTCTTTTGAGGTTATTCCAGCTTTGAGATCTCGGTGTCAGATTTATGTTCTAGAGCATCTTACTTTAGAAGATCTTGAATCATTAATCACTCAGGCAATTGAGGAAGATGTAATGCTCGCTTCTAGAGAGATTACAATTGTAGAGAATGATGCTTTGATGAGAGCTAGTGGGGGAGATGCAAGAAGAATGCTCAATGTCCTTGAGATGATTGTCCAAAGTATTCCTTCTGGGCCTATCGCTGTCACAAACAAAGCTGTTAAGGATCTTATAGGTTCTGCTGATACAGGGTATGATAAAGGAGGAGGAGCTCATTATGATATTATAAGTGCATTTATTAAAAGTATCAGATCTAGTGACCCGAATGCTGCCATTTATTATCTCGCCCGAATGTTAGAAGGTGGTGAGGATGTTAAGTTTATCGCAAGAAGATTGCTGATCAGCGCCTCGGAAGATATAGGCAATGCTAACCCGACAGCGTTAGTCCTAGCAACCTCAACTTTCCAAGCAGTAGAACGCATAGGAATGCCTGAGTCGCGTATTTTACTATCACAATGCGTTGTGTATTTAGCTTCAAGTGCAAAAAGCAATGCTTCATACATGGCCATAAATGCCGCACAATCTTTAGTGCAAGAAACTGGAGACCTTCCTGTTCCGCTTCATTTGCGTAACGCTCCAACATCATTAATGTCTAAACTAGGATATGGTGAAGGGTACGCTTATGATCACGATGCTCCACAAGGTCACAGCAACCAGGAATGTATGCCAGAAGGTCTTGAAGGGCGAAGGATTTACGAGCCAGGAAATAACTCTCGTGAGCAATCTATGCGCACTCACTTAAAGTCACTTTGGAAAGATAAGTACGGCTATTAATCTGTACTTACTAATTTCCCTTCTTTGTAGTTTACTGTTTTTTCGAGCTCTCCAATTTTAGTGTAATAAAAAACAGGACCATCTAATTTACCCTCGAAATAATCTCCCTCACTGGATACTTGAGTTCCCTTTAATACTTGTCGTTGTAATATTTCATTTGTTTCTGAATCTGTGAAATCTTCGATGACATATTTCCCCTGGTCATACCAAACCCGAAATGGTCCATCCAATAGTTTATTCCTATATGTATATTCACTCTTAGACCTGCCGTCTGGAAAAGTCTCTTCAAAAGTTCCGTTTACTCTGGTTTCTTTAATACGCTTACCATTAGAGTATTGAATAAGCAGTTCTAGTTCGCCTTTTTCTGTATACGTTTTCCAATTTTCAGTTTCCACACCTTCGAAATAATTACCCTCTATTTTAGGGTATCCATTGTTGTAGTTAACAGCAAAACTTCCTTCTAATTTGCCGTTTATGTAATTGATTTTTTGTCTTACAATTCCGTTGTCAAAGTATGTGATCTTTTCACCGTTTAATTTGTCTTTAGAGTATTCTCCTTCTTCGACTAGTTGTCCTTTTTTCCCTTTGACCCAATAGGGGCCATCAAGTAAGCCATATGAGTAAGTTTCCATTTTCACTTGCTTAGAACCTTCATCATAAAACCCCCAGCTTCCTTCTTTTAACGGTTTTATTTCTTCAACAACAGAAATATAAAAACCAGAAGCTTGTACAGATGAGTTTTCGCGATAATGTATTGCTGATATTAATTCTGAAGTATTGGTAGATGAGTCTAAATATGGGTGCACAAGTTTTGACATTAATGAACCAGATTCATAGAAATACAAGATCTCACCTTCAGGAGTTCCATGGTTGAATGCACCGGTGTAGTATAAAGCTCCATCAGGGTACACGCGAATCCAAGCGCCATCTTTCTCACCGTTTGAATCATTTACGTTGTAATCTTCACCAGCTTGACCGGCAGGCCAAGACTCTTTTGCGGTAGTAAGTCCGCTCTTCTGCGCGTAGATGGAAGAGCAGATTAAAAATGAAGTTATTAAAAAGGCTGGTGTAATATATTTGACTTTCATGATATTTATTCAATACAACGAAAGTAGGTACTCTTTTGTTTTTGCAGCCGTCCTTAGGGCTGTACTTTTGCAACCCCAACCTAAATAACTTCTTATGAAAGTAACTGTTGTTGGTGCCGGAAATGTAGGCGCCACTTGTGCAAATGTTCTCGCAAGCCGCGAGGTATGCAACGAAGTCGTATTACTCGATATTAAAGAAGGCTTTGCCGAAGGTAAGGCCCTTGATATATGGGAGACTTCTCCAATTAACCTGTACGACACTCGTACTGTTGGTTCAACTAATGATTACACGAAGACCGCTGGGTCTGATGTAGTTGTTATTACTTCTGGTCTTCCGCGTAAGCCGGGAATGAGCCGCGATGATTTAATCGCTACTAACGCAGGAATAGTTAAATCTGTAACTGAGCAGATTATGGTTCACAGCCCAGATACAATTCTTATCATTGTGTCTAACCCGTTAGATGTAATGACTTACTGTGCATATCTAACCGCAGGAGTTGATTCTACTAAGGTTATCGGTATGGCCGGCATCCTTGATACAGCTCGTTACCGTTCTTTCTTAGCTGAGGAACTCAACGTTAGTCCTAAGGATATCCAAGCTGTACTTATGGGTGGTCACGGTGACACGATGGTTCCTCTTCCACGTTACACAACTGTTGGTGGTATCCCTGTAACTGAGATGATTTCGGATGATAAGCTTGAGTCTATTGTCAATCGCACTAAGAAAGGCGGTGGTGAAATCGTGAACCTTCTCGGTACATCTGCTTGGTATGCTCCTGGAGCTGCAGCAGCTCAGATGGTTGAGGCTATTATTAAAGACCAAAGGCGTGTTTTCCCAGCTTGTGTGTGGATGCAAGGTGAGTACGGAATATCGGACATGTACTTGGGAGTTCCAGTTATCTTGGGAAAAAACGGAATTGAAAAAGTTATAGAACTTAAACTTAACGAAGAAGAAATGGATTTACTTTCACAAAGTGCAACTGCTGTACGTGAAGTAAAAGCTATACTCGACGAAATGAATTCTTAAATTAGATTAATCTAATTTTATCCAACGAACGGGAGGTCCTATCATGCCTCCCTTCTTCGCGCCTATATTTCTTATAGAGATGATGTACAAACCATTAGACCAAGTATCAGTAGCGATATTACCATTTAATGTAGCAGAGTTACTGTAAACTAAAGCTCCCATCTGATTGCGAACCTCAATAATTATTGGCTCTAGCGTATGGTGAGAAGTAATCCTCCAATTTAATATAGTGTTTCCAGGGTTTGGGAAAATGGTCATCACAGTTTCGAGGCCTAGCTCACAAGGAGAGACTACAGCAGATGTTGTTGAGTCCGATGAGTAATAACAAATCAATCCGCCGTTTTGAATTCCTAAGAGGCAATCTACAATTGAGTCGTTATTCAGGTCGGCAAAAGCAGCGCTAGCTCGGAATCCCCGCCCTCCAAGTCCGTTAGCGAGAACCTCAGAGTTAGACTCTTCTAGAGCAGTTTCGAAATCAGATGACACAAATCCGAAGGATTGTACAGTACCCGTTTCATTAGTGATAAGTACGTGAATTCCCATGTCGTCTTCATAAAGGGCGGGTGTGCTATATCCGTTAATACCTAGTATGTTCGTTACGTGAATATCTCCCCAATTATCCCCAAAAGCATCACTTACAACCTTGCATAACTCCAATGTTTCAACGTCTCCACAGTTTAGGTATAAAGTTAGAGTTCCATTTTTTTCACCAACAACAAGATCGAGTAACCCGTCGGAATCTATGTCAATGAGTTGAGGCGCTGCGAACTGACCAACGTCGATAACCTCCCCTGAATTGTCTGAAACAGAAAGCTCAGTTACTGTAAAGAAAGGCCAAGCACCTATTTCTGCTGTGTTGTCAAATCTATGTAGCCTTCCGAGTTCGTCACCTACAATAAGGTCAATGTCCCCATCTCCATCAATATCTCCTAAAGCTGGAAACACACTTTCAATACCGTAAGTACTCACGTCGACAGTTGAAGTGTATGTGAAAACTGGCTGAGTTTGGGTTCCTGAATTGCGGAATAAAAGAATTGTGGTGGGCGTATCACCGACTCCGTTGTACGTCTCCTTATTTGCTATTACTAAATCGATTAAGGAATCGCCGTCCAAGTCGATGAGTACTGGATAGGCGCCTCTTCCGAGGTCTATCATGCCTTCCTGTATGAAGTCGTTTTGTATGTAAGACCAAACAGGATCAAGGTCTTCTCCAGTGTTTTTCAAAAAGTGCACACTTGCATCATCATCCGTCTCCAGATAGGTGTTAGGGCTGAAAAGTAGATCTCTTACACCGTCATTATCTACATCTATATGATATGCAGATGGGAATCTTTGGCAATTTAGTGCTTCAACACCGCCAGTAAGAAGAGGGAAAGAGTAGTCCACGGAAATTGCACTATCCTGACCATCTACGGCATCTTCCATTAAGACAGCAATGGAGGTAGGGAATGACACATCTCCCATTAATAAATCGAGAGGACCTTCGTTGTCGAGTTGAAGACTAGTTAAAGATCCTCCTGCATGAAGAGGTCCCTGCTGTTGACGTGGATCTGTTACGTTAAATCCACAATCAAAGCTATCTCCAATAAATAACGCATTGTTTTCAGATGCTTCTGCTAGCATACCATAACATCTATTAGTACATTCCATTTGGAGCCCGCATTCTAATGATCCCTGGAAGCGATATAGAGTGCTAGAGGTTTCTGTAAAAGTTATTATGTCAATGTCTCCATCTCCATCGTGATCAAGTATTGCGGGGATGTCAATACCAAGACAAACTACGGGTAGCATATCTGGACCAGCCCCGAAGTCGTAAGAGGCAAGGAGAGGTGTTGCTACTGGTGAGAATTGTGGATCTAGTGGATTTTCGGTGTTGTTTCTATATACATATATGCCGTTTTGGTGGCTTGTAAAAATATCAGGCCGCCCATCGCAATCGAAATCTCTTAGGAGACACCAGTCTACCAGTTCAGGCCAACCTAAAACCCACTTCGGACGATATTTCCACCCCTCATCAGTTCGCTCGAACGCAAGAAGACGAGAACCGTCTCTGTCAAAAGCGAAGAGATCTTCATCTCCGTCGAAGTCAAAATCTATTGGCGACCACTGGGGAGCAGTTAATCCACCAACCCAAGGGTTACTTAAAGTATCACCATCTGTGATTACTGGAATTACCCCCTCATTAAAATCATGCGACCATTGAGCAAAAGATGAGTTAATAAAAGCAAATGTAGATATGAATATTGAAAAGACAGGGAGTAGTAAATGGGGTTTTGACATTTGAGTCAGTGACTTAGCTTAGGGTAGAAAACAAGATCATCCATACCTATGATCATTCCGTGGTCTGTGTCTACACTTCCTGATCTAACGTGAGCACCGTTGAAATTAATCCCTCCCTTTTTTGTGAGAGAAAGGAGAAGTCCTGCGTGCACTCTCCAACTATCGCCAACAGAGAATTCCTTGTACTCTAGAGGTGTATCGATAATATGGTAAGCGATGAAGTTGTCTAATTCTTCTTTGTTTATCGGCAAAAGTAATTCTTTATAATATGGGTAGTCATCGAAAGCTTTATCTACTGGAGCGAGTACAGTGACACCGGCGCTATGAATATGTTTTGATAGAATTGATCGAGACATTAGCAAGGTGAATATTGGGTATTCGTCTGTAGTAGTTAGGTATTTATAAGGACTGGTCATATTCTTTTCTTTCACAGCTAAAGCTGCTTTTGTAGCTTCTTGTCGACGCTTTAGAAGCCTCATTCCTTGTTTTTCCTTTTCCGTTAAATTATTTAGACTTTCGGGTTTTTCTTTCTTAGGAGAGGATTGTGTTGAAGTTTGGTCTAATGAATCGGAAGTGTCAGGCGAATCTGTAGTATTACACGAGAAGATTAGCACAAGAGCTAATGAAAAAAGCGTTAGAGTAGTCTTTGTCATGGTGCAAATATAAATATTCATTGATAGGATGTAAACAAAAATGTGAAGAAACGCAACTTGAATGTCTATATTTGCACCAGGAATATTAATGTCTTAATTCCTCGAACAAACATGAAGCATATCGGCAATTGTCCTAATAGGGCATCGTTAGAAGCTATTGGATTAGAAGATGTAGCAAGCGCTCACTGGAATCTTCCCCCCTCAAACCTTATTCTACAAACTCTGCTGCGAGGTGAAGGAATCCTAACGGATACTGGAGCTCTGTCAATTGCGACCGGTGAGTTTACAGGGCGTTCCCCCAAAGACAGGTTTATCGTTGATGACGTTAAAACTAGCTCTAGAGTTGATTGGGGTGAAATTAATCAGAAAATGTCTCCAGATGATTTTGGAACTTTGCTTTCAGATGTTCAAGATTATATGGGAGGTAAGAGAGTTTTTGTTAGAGACGCTGCTATAGGAGCTGACCCCAGTACACGTATTAACGTGAGGGTTGTTACAGAGAAAGCTTGGTCTAACCTGTTTGTACATAATATGTTCCTAAGATTAGATGCTGAGAATGTTAAGTTTGCTGATCCTGCGTGGCATATTGTATGTGCCCCAGGATATCAAGCATGCCCTGAGCGTCATGGATGTCGTCAAGGAAATGTAAGCGCAATCGATTTCACTCGAAAAATTATTTTGATTGCTGGAAGTGGCTATACAGGTGAGATAAAGAAGGGTATGTTCTCAGTTATGAATTTTGAGTTACCTGAGGTACACAATGTGCTTCCTATGCACTGTTCTTCAAATATGAGCGCTGATGGGGATGTCGCAGTTTTCTTCGGCTTAAGTGGTACAGGTAAAACTACACTTAGTTCAGATCCATTACGCAGCTTGATAGGAGACGATGAGCACGGTTGGACTAACGATGGTATTTTCAATATGGAAGGCGGTTGTTATGCAAAGACCATTGATCTTAGGGTTGAAACTGAACCACAGATTTTTAACGCTATCAAATATGGAGCTTTATTAGAGAATATAGGTTTTAAAGAAGATGGAGTTACTCCTGATTACGAGGATGATACAATTACGCCTAACACCCGTGTTTCTTACCCAGTGGATCATATAGATGGAGCTATAGAAAGCGGTATGGGTGGTCATCCAACAGATGTATTCTTTCTAACATGCGATGCTTTCGGAGTTTTACCTCCTATTAGTAAGCTTGACGCAAATGGTGTAATGTTTCACTTTATTAGTGGGTATACAGCTAAGGTTGCCGGAACAGAGGCTGGAGTGGTGGAGCCGCAAACAACTTTTTCAGCTTGTTTCGGAGCGCCTTTTCTCCCATTAGCTCCTACCGAATATGCAGAAATGCTAAGTGAACGCATAGAAAAGCATGGGGTTAGAATGTGGTTAGTAAATACTGGTTGGTCTGGAGGTGGTTACGGCGTAGGGTCTAGGATAAAACTTAGCTACACACGTGCAATGATAACTGCAGCTCTTAATGGTGAACTTCACTCTGTGGAGATGCGTAAAGACAAAGTATTTAATCTTAATGTCCCTACTTCTTGTCCAGGCGTTCCTACAGAATTGCTCAGCCCACGTGAAACATGGTCTGATAAAGTGGAGTTCGATAAAGTTTCAGCTGACCTCGCTCGTCGATTTGTAGATAATTTCTCAAAGTTCGAAAACACAGCAACTGATGCAATGCGTTCAGGTGGGCCTCGTATATTAGAAGCAGTTGCTTTAAAGGGTTAATATTCAGAGTAATGCGCTCTCTTTTTATTCCAAATTTAAAAGAGGGTATTCTGCATCTTCCTGAAGAAGAAACGCGTCACGCTGTAAAAGTACTTCGTGCTAAAATAGGATTTTCCTATGCCTTAATGGACGGTAAAGGTGGTACTGCCGAGGGCGTTATAATTGACTTAGATAAGCGTTCATGCGTTATGGAGGTAGGAGAGATTTCGAGAGAGTTACTTCCTCAACTTGGCCTTACCATGATCGTTGCCCCGACTAAAAAGACTGAGCGCTTTGAGTGGTTTTTAGAAAAAGCAACTGAAATAGGAGTGGAAAGAATTTATCCTGTCTTTACCTCTAGGTCTGAGAGCAAGCTTGAAAAGTTCGATAGGTGGAATAAGGTTCTTATTTCTGCAATGAAGCAAAGTAAGAGAACTTGGCTTCCTGAATTAAAGCCTGCGATGGCCTTAATTGATGCTGTTAGTGAAATATCAGACTCACCACACTTAGCGAAGAACTTCTTCGTAGCTCACTGCATGGATTCTGTTTCTTTAGGTGAAAAAACACATCTTTTAAAAGCTATTATTCCTGGTGAATCTACTTGTATAGCTATTGGTCCAGAAGGAGATTTTTCAGAGTCTGAAAGGGAAGAAATTCTGACTTTTAGAGGGGTTAAGCCAATTAAAATTAATGAAAATATTTTAAGATCAGAAACGGCAGCTATTTCAGCTTTATCAATTGTTAATTACGCTTTTAATTTATAAATATTTTTTAATTATTTTTAAAGATTTTTTAATATCATCTCGATGAGATATTCTAGCAACATATTTTCCATTTTTGAGCAATATAACAGGAGAACTATGGTCTATGTTATATTCTCCATTTTCTTTGAATGTGTGCCTATACGATATAGTGACTGATGCTCCCGGTTTTGCAAATACTGCAGTTTCATACAAAACAATTTCATTCGTTCCTGAAACCCAAATAA
>ENA-OSET01002441-OSET01002441.1-sediment-metagenome-genome-assembly--contig:-NODE-2441-length-18011-cov-2.981042_pt1 | contig 18011 bp, 14 predicted proteins | sample MGYA00237882_ERZ534229 | MGnify/ENA primary metagenome ERZ534229 (study PRJEB26408, sample SAMN06266212) | sediment metagenome | isolation source: Hudson Canyon methane seep mesocosm | place... | reverse complement strand
TAAAGGGGGTTATTTGCTACTCGAATGACTTCTATTGTAAGTTTTATGTCTTGGCTTACTACCTTAGCCAAGCTGTCGAAGTCTGTATTTTCTTCTTGAAGAACCCCCATCAATTGATGCATCGACCTTGGTAATGCAGGTATATAGCTGGAAAGAGTTTTAGGTGTATCTAAAATGATTTGTAGTTGGTCACAAACCTGCTGTTCTATAGCGCTAAGTTCAATAGTTTCATCATTGTCTTCACCGAAAACAAGATCATAGAATGCTGTTTCAAGATCTTTTGATGCAGATTGTGTATCAAACAAAACGTCGGATAGTTTAAATGGCAAATCATTTTTAGATGACTTATTTTGACTCATTTCAAACACCTCCTATAGGTAAATCAATTATAGTCTAGCAGGTCTGATTGAACTCTAAATTATACATTCGGCTATATCATCGATGTGTATTATTTTCCGTTTACGAAACCATAGGAACCAGACTTGATTGCTTCGGTGCGGCAGAATTACAGTGTATACCGAGAATGCAGAAAACACCGCAAAGAGCGAAGAGTTCCCATCAATGATTAACATTAAATATCATACTAAAAAGGGCCGCTTTTGGCCGGTTCGAGACGCTAATAATTTGGTATTGTTATTACAGCGCTTAAGTACAAAAACGGCCCTTTATTTAGTCTCGTGAAACCGCTGGCTAGGAGTTATTAGCGTCCCTTTCTGATTGCTGAGAAGGTGTTTGATATGACTTTAAATCGATTGGTTTACCATAGCGAACAATGACGTCACTTCTAAATTTTACAGCATTGGAATAGGATAAACCTACTGGTACCAGTGAGATGTTGAGTCTCCAGTTATTATTTTCTATGGCCCCAAAACCAATGCGGGCAGCTCCGGTCTTGATTCTTCCTAAGGTTCGGTCACCGGTAGAAGTACCTTCAGGGAAAATAAGAAATGATTCGCCCGATTCAAGAATCTCGTATCCTTTATAAAATGTATCAATATTTTTATTTGTCTGTGTCGGATTATCCTGTTTGCGGTAAACAGGTACCACCCGTAGCTGGTTTAATATCCAGCGTGTAAAAAAATTATTAAATATAGTCGATTTAGCAAAAAAATATAGATTTCGGCCGCATGTACTTCCTACAATCAGAGGATCCATCATTGTATTGGGGTGGTTGCATACAAAGATAACGGCTCCCTCCTTTGGTATTTGATCTAAATTTTGGGATGAGATCCGATTGAAAAAAGTTCGAATTCCTGCAATTGAAATCAGTTTCCAAGACCTATTCGATGCGGGCTGGAAAGTCATGGCAGGCAGAAACCAAGATCCAGGCCTGCCGCGGCGTCGACTTTTCGTTACAGCGCGGTAAGACTCTTGCGATTGTTGGCGAGAGCGGATCCGGAAAGACCACGGCTGCACGTATCGCACTAGGGGCTGAATTGCCTGACGAAGGCGGAGAAGTGCTGTTTCGCGCAACTGCGCAATCCGAGGCCATCGCTGTACATCATATGTCGCGCGCCGCGCGCACCGCGTTTCAGCGCGAGGCACAGATGGTGTTTCAGGACCCCTATTCATCCCTCTCGCCAAGGATGCGTATTCTGGATGCGCTGTGTGAGCCTCTCGAGATCCACGGCATCGGTTCAAAGCTGGAACGCCGAGAGCGGGCCGAAAGGATGTTGCGGCTGGTTGGGCTGGGACCGGACACGCTGCTGCGCTATCCGCATGCATTTTCCGGCGGCCAGCGCCAGCGACTGTCAATCGCCCGCGCCCTGATGCTGGATCCGTCACTCCTTGTCTGTGACGAGCCAACCTCGGCTTTGGATGTTTCGGTGCAAGAACAAATCCTGCGCCTGCTGGAAGAGATCCAGGACCGCAAGAATCTATCCTATTTGTTCATCAGCCATGACCTTGCCGTGGTCGCACGGATTGCCGATGAAGTGGCGGTTATGCGTGGTGGTCTGGTCGTTGAACAGGCGCCCCCGGACACTCTTTTTCACAACCCAAAACATCCCTACACCAAAGCACTGATAGCGGCCCAGCCCGAGCCCGATGTTGATCGGCCGATCAACCTAAAACTGGTCGCCTCAGGGGCCGGTTCCCCGGACAGCTGGCCCGAGGATTTTCGTTTTTCAAACACCATGGTACCTTCACTGGTGCAAGTGGAACCAGGTCATAAGGTACGTTGCCATGTTTAAGACCCCAAAATTCATTTTCGCTCTGTCCATCACAGCGCTCTTCACACCGCTCGCAGCCTTTGCCTCCCCGCCAGTGCAGGAAAGCGATTTCTGGCGCGCCGAGGTTGAGGCAGGCAATTTACCACCCGTCGCTGACCGCATTCCGGATGTCCCGCTGACCGTGGACCTGACCGCGCGCGGGCGTACGCCTGGGGTCCAGGGTGGCACCTTGAATACTATGATCACCCGCTCCAAAGATATTCGCCAGATGGTGGTCTACGGTTATGCCCGTTTGGTTGGCTATGACGCAGATTATGAACTGCGCCCTGACCTGCTGATGTCGTTTGAAAATCAGGACAACCGCCGTTTCACCTTAAATCTGCGGCCCGGACACCGATGGTCAAACGGGGCTCCGTTTACCTCGGATGATTTCAAGTACTGGTGGGATGATGTCGCCAATAATGAATTGCTCAACCCGACCGGACCGCCAGACTTTCTGCGGGTCGAAGGGGAACTGCCCACTGTCAGCTTTCCAGACCCACAGACAGTCATCTACGAATGGTCCAAGCCAAACCCCAATTTTTTGCAAAGCCTGGCACAGGCACGGCCCCCGTTTATCTTCCGCCCTGCAGAGTTTTTGAAAAAGTATCACATTGCCTATGCCGACCCCGATGATCTTGCCTTTGAGGTCAATGATGCCCGTGTCAAAAGCTGGGCCGCGCTGCACAACAAACGCGACAACATGTACAAGTTCGACAACCACGAACTGCCAACCCTTCAGCCCTGGATCAACTCGACTTCGGGCAAGAAGATCCGCCACTTGTTTGTGCGCAACCCCTATTACCATCGTATCGATGAGAATGGTGTACAGCTGCCCTATATTGACGTCATCGAGATGGAGATCGTCTCTGGCGGATTGGTTGCTGCAAAATCCAATGCTGGCGAGGCCGATCTGCAGGCCCGCGGGTTGGGCTTTCGCGACATTGCAATCCTGCGCAAGGGCGAGGCCGACGGAGGCAACTATGAGACCTATCTTTGGGGCACAGGCACCGCATCGCAGATTGCAATTTTTCCAAACCTGAACGTCAATGATGATGTCTGGCGTGGTGTTCTGCGCGACGTACGGGTGCGCCGCGCCTTATCACTGGCCATAAACCGCGACTCGATCAACAAAGCACTGTACTTCAAACTGGCCAAACCCGGCGCCATGACCGTGTTGGAACCCAGCCCGTTCTTTGATCCTGAATTGCGCGAAGCCTGGGCCAGCTGGGACCCTGATATGGCCAATGAGCTGCTGGACGCAGCAGGCCTAGACCAAAAAGACGGTTATGGCATCCGCAAACTGCCTGATGGCCGTCCGATGGAACTGGTGATCGAAACCGCGGGCGAGCGTCAAGAGGTCGAGAACGCAATGCAGATCATCACCGATGACTGGCGCGAGATTGGTGTCAAACTGGTCATGCGTCCGTTGGATCGCGACATCCTGCGCAACCGGGTTTTCTCTGGCACCTCCATGGCCTCGGTCTGGTATGGCTGGGACAACGGCTTGCCCCGCCCCTATACTTCGCCCGCCTATCTGGCACCGACAGATCAGGTCTTTCTGGCTTGGCCCAAATGGGGCCAGTTCCACCAAACCAGCGGCGAGGCAGGCGAGGCCCCCGACATGCCAGAAGCCCAGCGCCTGATGGAGCTGGTGAAAAACTGGGAGGCCGCCGCCTCGGATACCGAACGCACGGCAGCCTGGACTGAAATGCTGAAAATACACGCCGATCAGGTTTACGGCATCGGCATCCTCGCCGGGGCGCCACAGCCTGTGGTGGTCAATAAATCCCTGCGCAATGTTCCGGTCAAGGGCATCTGGGCCTGGGATCCCGGCGCCCACTTTGGCATCCACCGCCCGGATGAGTTCTTCTTTGAAGGTGGTGACGGCTGATGGAAATCCTGCGCTACGCAGTCTACCGATTTGGCACCATGTTGCTGACCCTGCTGGTGGTCTCAGTGATGGTCTTTGCCATCATCAACCTGCCACCGGGTGATTATCTTAGTAACCAGATCGCCGAGCTGCGTGCCTCGGGGCAATCAGCCGGCGTCGCCAAGGCCGAGTTTTTGCGCAGCGAATATTCACTCGACCGTCCATTGTACCAGCAATATCTGATCTGGGTTGGCTTTATGCCTGGTCCACACGGGTTTTCAGGTCTGATCCAAGGCAACTATGGCTGGTCGTTTGAATTTGATCAGCCGGTTGCCGATATCGTAGGGGATACGCTGTGGCTGACCGTATTGGTCAATCTTGCGGCGGTGCTGTTTGTCTATCTGGTTGCCCTTCCACTGGGTGTCATCGCGGCGGCCCGGTCTCGCACCTGGGTCGACTATACCTCGGCCTTTGTTGGCTATCTGGGACTGGCGACGCCCAACTTTCTGCTGGCGCTGATCCTGTTCTACTATGGACACAAATATTTCGACCTCCCCATCGGCGGGTTGATGGACCCGATCTACGAGGGCGAGCCAATGTCCTGGGACAAAGTCAAATCGATCCTCATCCATCTGATCGTGCCGACCTTTGTGATCGGCACCTCGGGTGCGGCGGCCATGATGCAACGTCTGCGCGCCAACCTGCTGGATGAGTTGGGCAAGCCCTATGTGGAAACTGCGGTGGCCAAGGGCATGGCCCCGGCGCGCATGCTGACCAAATACCCCCTGCGCATGGCCTTTAACCCCTTTGTTGCTGACATCGGCAACCTGTTGCCCTCTATGGTCTCGGGTTCGGTTTTGGTCTCAGTTGTGCTGGGCCTGCAAACCATCGGCCCCACCCTGTTGACTGCCCTAAAAACCCAGGACCTGTTCCTGTCCGCCTTTGTTCTGATGTTCGTCGCCTTGCTGACGCTCATCGGTACGATGATTTCCGATGTATTGCTGGTTCTGCTCGATCCCCGCATTCGATACGAGGGGCGTGAAACATGACCCAATTGCCCGACGGCCGTTATGTCAACGACGCTCCCTTTGATGCTCAGGCCTCTTTGCAGCAACTGGAAAGACGCGATCTGGACGCCCCCAATTGGGTGCTGATCTGGCGCCAGTTCAAGACCCACAAACTGGGGCTGATTTCAGGGATTTTCCTGCTGATCAGCTATCTGATGTTGCCCTTCGCCGGCTTTATCGCCCCCTATACCCCGAACGAGCGCCACCCCGATCACCTTTACTCGCCACCTCAATCGGTGAACTGGTTCCACGAGGGCACCTTCATCGGGCCCTATGTCTACCCCATGACCTCTGAGGCCAACCTAGAGACATTTCAGTGGGAATTTGTCCCCGATACCGACAACCCTGCCCCGCTTGAGTTTTTCTGCACCGGTAAGAAATATCGGTTGGCTGGCCTGATCCCAACCAAAACCCACTTGTTTTGTGCCCCCAAAGACGCCACCGTGTTCCTTTGGGGTTCGGACCGATTGGGTCGAGACGTCTTCAGTCGCATCCTCTACGGTGCCCAGCTGTCGCTGACAGTGGGCATCATCGGTATCACCGTATCCTTCCTGCTGGGCATCACCTTTGGCTCGATTGCCGGTTATTTCGGTGGCCGTATCGACTGGTGCATCAACCGGGTGATCGAGATCTTGCGGTCGCTTCCTGAGCTGCCTCTTTGGCTGGCGCTGTCAGCGGCGGTGCCATCAAACTGGGGCCCGGTGGCGGTGTTCTTCATCATTTCTGTAATCCTTGGCATCCTGGACTGGCCCGGCCTGGCCCGATCGGTGCGCGCCAAGTTCCTGTCCCTGCGCGAAGAGGAATACGTCCGCGCCGCCGAAATGATGGGGGCCAGTCCCGGTCGGGTGATCCGCAAACACATGTTGCCCAATTTCATGTCGCACCTGATCGCCTCGGCCACGCTGTCGATCCCGGCTATGATCCTGGGCGAGACCGCACTGTCGTTCCTTGGCCTCGGTCTGCGTGCGCCGGCGGTCAGTTGGGGGGTCATGCTGAACGACGCCCAGAACCTCGCCTCGATCGAGATCTACCCCTGGACGGCGATCCCAATGCTGCCAATCATCATCGTGGTACTGGCTTTCAACTTCCTTGGCGATGGCCTGCGCGACAGTCTTGACCCCTATCAACATTGACCCTGTTCCGCACTCTTCCAGATCCCGGCGCCTATAGGGTAACGGGGTCCGGCCAGCTCCCCAGCGCCTATGCGGTAACCGAGCTGGCCACCGCCTCTCTTGCCGCCGTAGGAACTGAACTCTCCTCGTTGATACAGGCTCTGAACCTCTCGGCTGGCCGGGCCGAGGTCACAGTGGATCAGCGCTTGGCCTCGCTTTGGTACGGCTACAGTTTTCGCCCCAGTGGTTGGGAAATGCCCAGCCTGTGGGACGCAATTGCCGGCGTTTACGACTGTGCGGATGGCTGGATACGCCTGCATAGCAACCTGCCCCACCACCGCGCTGCAGCCTTGCAAGTATTAGACTGCGCCAATAACCGCGACGCCGTCACTGCCGCCGTCAAAAAATGGCCGGGCACTGCATTGGAAAGTGCAATTGTGAACCAGGGCGGTGTTGCCGCCGCACTGCGCTCGCGATCCGACTGGCTGGCACATCCCCAGGGCGCAGCGGTGGCCATTGAACCGCTGATCGACTGGACCGAGCCGCGTTCAGTCACGCTGCGTGATCGTCCGCAGGCCAGCCCTACCCGCCCCTTGGCAGGTCTACGGGTGTTAGATCTGACCCGCGTGTTGGCGGGTCCTATTGCAACCCGAACTCTGGCCGGATTCGGCGCCGAGGTCCTGCGCATTGATCCTCCCGGCTGGGATGAACCCGGCGTGATCCCCGACATCTCGCTTGGCAAGCGCTGCGCCTATCTCGACCTGCGCAGCCCCAATGATCGCCACCGTTTCGAGGCCCTGCTCAGCACGGCCGACGTCTTGGTCCATGGCTATCGCCCAGGCGCCTTGGACGGGTTGGGCTATGACCTGAAATCTCGCTGGCAACTGGCACCAAACCTGATCGAAGTGACCCTGAATGCCTACGGCTGGTCTGGTCCCTGGACCGGCAGACGCGGCTTTGACAGTCTCGTCCAGATGAGCTGCGGTATCGCCGACACTGGCCGCGCCTGGGCCGGGACAGATCATCCAACCCCGCTCCCCGTCCAAGCCCTGGACCATGCCACTGGCTACCTGATGGCCGCAGCCACCCTCTCGGCCCTCAGCGCTGCAGCCCGGGGCAATATGGTCCCACAGGCCCGCCTCTCTCTGGCCCGCAGCGCCGCACTGCTTGACGGTCTACACAAAACGGCCACAGGCCCTGATATCTCATCAGCCAAAGACTCCGATTTTTCCGACTTGGTCGAACACAGCGGCTGGGGGCCTGGTCAACGCTTACGGCCAGCATTGCACATCCCGTCAACATCAATGACCTGGGATCGACCTGCCCAAACCTGCGGCAGTGCACACGCCACCTGGGCCACGTGACACAGATGCAGTCTCAAATGCACAAAAAATCTGACAAGATTTTTCCACCGCGCCCGCGCGCGGTGCCACGCCCAACCCCAAGCAGGCCGCGCCAGCGGTCTGACGCGGGGACGGGAGAGCCCCGTCTTTAAGATCTAACGATCGTCACCACCGCCACTCTCTTCCAAAAAGTCCTCGTCAATCGCTGCCTGCACGGCACCGGTAACCGCTTCCTTTTGCTGCGGGTTCAGATCTTCACTTTTCCCGTCAGCCAGTCGCACCGTCACTTCGCGGTGCGCAAAACGAATGCCCTCACGCTCAAACAATTGCCGGATTTCCTCGTAAACCTTCTTGCGCACCAGCCATTGATCGCCCGGTTTTGTCATGAATTTGACCCGGATAATCATCGCCGAATCCTGCATCTCTATGACACCCTGAGACTTCAGCGGCTGGATGAAATTATCACCAATCACCGGGTCTTTCAGAAGCTCCTTGCCCAGGTTCTTGATCATCTTGCGCACCTTTTCCACATCGGTGTCATAGGTCACCCGCAATGGCAGCTTCATGATCACCCAGTCGCGCGAATAATTGGTCAGCACCCGGATCTCTCCAAAGGGGATTGTCTGAAGCGCGCCCAGGTGGTGGCGCAACTGGAACGACCGCACCGAGATCTTCTCGACAGTTCCCTTGACGTCGCCAATGTCGATATATTCCCCTTTGCGAAATGCATCATCCACCAGAAAAAACGCGCCTGAAAAAATGTCGCGCACCAGTGTTTGCGAGCCAAACCCAATCGCTAATCCAACGACACCGGCGCCCGCGAACAAGGGGCTGACGTTGATCCCCAGTTCCAGCAACACGATCAAACCAATCGACACCACTACCACCGCCAGGATAGCGCCGCGGAACAGAGGCAATAGCGTCGCCAAACGGCTGGCCCCATTGGCCCCGCCTTCGTCGCCCAACTCGCCTTCGTCAACGTCACCCGTTTCTTCGGCAATCTTGCTGTCGATCCAAATCCGGAACAGGTGGTAGACAACATAGCCAATGAACAGAATCGAAATGACATCAATCACCCGCTCCGAGGCAACACTGTCCATCCATGCCGCGTCCGGATTCCAGATAATGATCAGCGAATACGCCCCCACAACAAAGGCCAGTAATCCGGCGACCCGGCGTGCCAGGTCTTCAAATGTGATAATGGATTGCCGGCTCTGCAAAGACAGTTCCTGCTCGCCTGCCTCCGTCCCCGGCTCAGTTTTCGCCATCTCTTCGTTCAGCTGCATCACCCGCCGTGAGCGGTCAAAGAAACGCTCAATGACATAATTGATGACCCCGTAAACTATCAGGACAGAGGTCAGTACCATATAGGTACCAGCCATCAGCGGAATCGACGCCTCTCGCTCCAGCACCAGGTCAAAGGCCAGATTCAACCAGCCAAATGCCATATAAGCCATCACCAATGGCGCCCAGATCGTGCTTAGCCCCTGCACCATCCAACTGCACTCTGACTTTCCCTTTCCAGCACGAATGGCATTGGTTATCGCCCGGGCATTGAATAACACCATTGCCAGATTACCAATGGTCGCGACCAAGGTCAGGACGCCATGGACCATGGCATAGACATTGTAATTTAGGCCGAAATCTCCAACCCAGGTGGCAAAGAGGATCGAACTAATATCATAGGTCGCCAGTAGTGACGCCCAGAGATACAAACGCTTGGCATCGCGATCCGAGAACGCAGGAATTCGGTATTGGCTTAGATAGGGTGAGAGCACCATCCGCCACAGGTCCGACACCGTGCTCGCCAAAAAATACGCAGTGAAAACTGCTGTAATGGTAAACTTTACCGAGTCGTCCTCGGCCGGTCCAAAAATTAAATAGCCCGCCAGCGCAGCAAAGATCATTGCAAAAACTGTCGCGCCAAGGCCCATAAAGAAGCGGAGCACCAAAAATGGCATTTTCTCTCGATAGCCCTTTGGCGCGACCATTATCCGCGCGGTCACCAGCCCTTTTGCAATGCGTTTTCCGTAGATCTCTACTGACAACCAACGACCAATCAGCAGCAGAAGAACATTCCAACCAAGGATCTCGAGGTAAGTCTGAATGCGCCCATCCGGGCTCGTCTGCCGCAGGATGTACTTCACTTCGAACACTGAATAAGGCAAAGCCGCCAACCGACTGCTCAATTCCTTGCGAAACTTATCCACTTCAGACTGCGCTTGCATCAGGGCCGACGGCCCCCCCATCGGGTCAACCGACCCTTCGGCGGGATCTGAATCAGCTGCGTCGCCGACCAACTGACCACGACCATTCAGGACGATAACCCCAACACCACTGTCCGCGGCCTGCTCAATGGCATTGGCCAGCGCCTCGGCGCCAGCGCTATCTTCGCTTTGCGCCGCCAGTGGAGAGGCCATGGGTATCGCCAACATCAGGGCCAACAAGCCACTCAATAGAAACCGAAAAAACAGATGCGTCATGGGAAAGGAAGTCCTCGGATGATTTGCGCAAAATTACCCGACTCCAGGCAATAGCGCAAACCCCTTGACCGCACACAAGTTTGCGCGGACGTGAGCCTCGCCCGATTGCATGTTTTTTTCACGCAGGCTATACACTTCCTGTTCGCTAAGCTCCGTGACGGGACACCTGCCAGCAAAGAATCTGGCAGCCGGACTATCCACGGTGAACCGCGAAAAAAACATGGACCGTGCCAGACCCCGATTTTGGATCTGGCTGCGCAACCTGAGGCGGACGATGGTCGAGCAGATAGGGATTTTCCCGACACCTCTTTTGGCGCCGTTTTCGTCGGTGAATCGACCTGTGCGATCTCTTTTTGTGCGCCCATTTCAAACCTTTCGATTGAATACATTCTTTACTGCTTACCCCGCTATCCCGCATGTCCTCGACCCATTCGCTCAGGCTCAATCATGACAGTCCACACCATTTCCAATACCACTGCGGACGAGACCTCTCGCGCGCCGCGCGTGATGCTATACAGTCACGACACCTTTGGCCTTGGCCATTTGCGTCGCTCGCGGGCTTTGGCCGGCGCCATTACCGCCGCCGATCCCACTGCATCGGCCCTTATCTTGACCGGATCACCAGTCGCCGGCCGCTTCGCCTTTCCATCGCGGGTGGATCATGTGCGGCTACCCGGTGTTATCAAACGCTCGGACGGATCTTATGCCTCGCGCACCATGGGGATGAGCATTGATGAAACCGCCAATCTGCGGGCAGGCCTGATCCGCTCGACTGCTGAACAATATGATCCTGATGTGCTGATCGTCGACAAAGAGCCCACCGGCTTTCGCGGCGAATTGATGCCGACGCTGGACATGTTGAAATCGCGTGGTCGGACACGATTGGTTTTGGGGCTGCGCGATGTGCTGGACGAACCCGAAGTGCTGGCTGCCGAGTGGAAGCGCAAGGGTGCCATTCATGCCACCGAGAGCTTTTATGATGAACTCTGGGTCTACGGGCTGCGCTCGATCTATGATCCAACGTCCGGACTTGACCTTAGCCCTGCGGTGCAGGCCCGCACCCATTGGACGGGCTACTTGCGGCGCGATCTTGGATCTGTTGGCGAGGCCCCCGAGCCGCCTTATGTCCTGATTACCCCAGGCGGCGGCGGCGACGGCGCTGCCATGGTCGATCTTGTGTTAGCGGCCTATGAACGCGATCCGGATCTTACCCCGAGGGCGGTGCTTGTTTACGGACCGTTTTTGTCCGGCGAGACCCGGGTGGCCTTTGAGGCCCGCGTCGAACAGTTGAATGGCCGGGTCACAGCCGTTGGGTTCGAATCCGAGATCGAAACCCTGTTTGCCGGTGCGCAGGGTGTGGTCTGCATGGGAGGCTATAATACGTTCTGCGAAGTTCTGTCATTTGACAAACCAGCGGTGATCGTGCCCCGCACCACGCCACGCCTGGAACAATGGATCCGGGCCAGCCGGGCCGAACAGCTGGGCTTGATTGCCATGCTGGACGAAAACCGCGACGGAATGACACCCGAAACCATGATCCGGGCGATCCGCTCACTGGCACAACAAAAACCGCCCTCTGCGGCCTTTACTCTGGGCCTGCTTGATGGGTTGGACTACGTCACACACCGGGTGGCCAAGCTGCTAAGTGGAACCAAGTCCGAGGCCGCGGAATGAGTGATACGTCACCGCCACTGGCGGTTCTGGTCAAGGGTTGGCCACGGTTATCCGAGACGTTTATAGCCCAAGAACTGGTGGCTCTTGAAGCCGCGGGCCATGCCTTTGAAATCTGGTCCTTGCGCCATCCCACGGACGTCAAACGCCACCCGCTGCATGATCAATTGCAAGCGCAGGTAAAGTACCTGCCGGAATACCTGTACCAAGAACCGGATCGGGTTTGGCAGGCCCGTGGCATTGCCCAATCTCTACCGGGCTACGCCGAGGCCTACCGTATATGGCGCGCGGATTTGAAACGCGATCCGTCGCATAATCGTATCCGTCGTTTTGGTCAGGCCTGCGTGCTGGCCGCTGAAATGCCCGATGCGGTGCTGGGGCTCTATGCGCATTTTCTGCACACCCCTTCCTCGGTTGCCCGCTACGCCGCTATTATGCGCGGGCTACCATGGAGTTTTTCAGCCCACGCCAAAGACATCTGGACCTCCCCCGATTGGGAGATTTCCGAGAAACTGTCCAGCGCCCATCACGGGGCGTCCTTTGGCGCCACTTGCACGGGCTTTGGTGCCAAGCATTTGCAACAGATGTCAGATGATCCCGCGCGGGTTGACCTGATCTACCACGGGCTGGATCTTAGCCGCTTTCCGGCGGCCCCGGACCGGGTCTGGCGTCAGACCAATGATCCCCTGCATCTGATGTCGGTTGGCCGTCTGGTCGAGAAGAAGGGATTTGACAACCTGATCGCGGCGCTGGCGTTGTTGCCTGCCGATATTGACTGGCACTGGACCCAAATTGGTGGCGGTGCCCTGCAGGACAAGCTCAGCAAGATGGCCAAGGAGGCTGGGATAGATCACCGGATCACTTGGCGCGGTGCCTGTGATCAACCCGAGGTCATCGCTGCCATGCGCGCCGCTGATCTGTTTGTCCTGCCCAGCCGTATCGCCACCGACGGCGATCGTGACGGCTTGCCCAATGTTTTGATGGAGGCCGCCTCGCAGCGTCTGCCAATCCTGTCCACTGCCGTGTCCGCAATCCCCGAATTTATCACCAGCGGCACCCATGGGGTGTTGGCGGATGATGCACCCGAGGCTCTGGCCCTTGCCATCACGCAGATCGCCAACCATCCCGACACTGCGGCCGATATGGCAGAGGCCGCACTGGCGCGTCTGAAATCCGACTTTGGCATGCCCCCTGGCATCGCCCGGTTGTCGGACCGCCTGACCGCCATGCTGGCGGGCAAATGACGCTGGGCCAAGGCAAACGAGTTGCCTTTTATGCGCCAATGAAATCACCGCATCACCCTGTTCCTTCGGGGGATCGCGAGATGGCGCGTAACCTGATCGCAGTGATTGGCGCTGGCGGCGCCCAGGTGGATTTGATGTCCGAGCTAAAGATCTATGACAAGCAAGGCGATGCGCTCGTCCAACAGGACTTACGTGACCGCGCTCAGGCCGAAGCGGCCCAGCTGATCCGCGACATGCCCAGTGCTGATGTCTGGGTGACCTATCACAATTATTACAAAGCGCCGGACTTGATTGGCCCCACAGTGGCGCGCGCACTCGGCATTCCCTATGTGCAAATCGAAAGCACCCGCGCCTCTAGCCGTCTAGCTGGCTGTTGGGCTGATTTTGCCCAATCCGCCCATGACGCCTGCGATGCCGCAGATGTGATTTTCTATCTGACAGCCAATGACCTGATTACGCTGGAACGTGAGCGGCATGGTCGCCAGGCGCTCGTCCACCTTCCGCCGTTTCTACCTGCTGAAACCCTTCCTGCGCGGTCTACTCTGAATGGCCCGATGCTGACCGCCGGCATGATGCGCGAGGGCGACAAACTCGCCTCATACCGCCTTATTGCTGAGGTCCTGCCGCATCTAGCTGGCGACTGGCAGCTGCACATTGCTGGCGATGGACCGGCACGCGGCCAGGTCGAGACACTGATGGCTCCGTTTGGCGAGCGCGTTGTTTTTCTGGGGCAATTGACCCGTGACCAAATGGCCGAGGCCTATGGTCAGGCCAGTTTGTTCTTCTGGCCCGGCGTCAACGAGGCCTTTGGCATGGTCTATCTCGAAGCCCAAAGCCACGGGTTGCCGGTGGTGGCCCAAGACCGTCCCGGCCTGCGCGATATTCTAAGCCCAGCGCAATACCCTGCTCCTGACTTGGGCCCGCAGGTGCTGGCCACGAAAATTTGCCGCCTTCTGGACGATCGAGACCTGCGCGCCAAACGCGGCACCGACGCCCGCACAATGATTGCGACCACCCATCTTGCACCAGCGGCCACGCAACGGTTCTGGTCCACCGTGACCCCATATCTGGAGATTTCCACATGATCCGTCTTGCTCTCTTGCGTCATGGGCACACCCATTGGAACCGGGCGGGCCGCATCCAGGGCCGCAGTGACATACCGCTGGACGATGGGGCCCGCGCTGACTTGTCTGGTTTCACCCTGCCGGCTCCCTGGGATCAGGCCGATCTGTGGTCCAGCCCGCTGAAACGTGCGGTCGAAACCGCCGAGATCGTCGCCCACCGCCCGCCACAAACCGCCCCTGAACTGACCGAGATGTTCTGGGGCGACTGGGAGGGGCTGCATGGTCTCGATCTAAAAGCGGATCCTGACAGCGGCTTTCGCGACATTGAAAACTGGGGCTGGGACTATCAACCACCCGGTGGCGAGACCCCGGCACAGGTTTGGGCCCGCATTGAACCCTGGCTGGCAACCTTGCAACGGGACACAGTCGCAGTTTGCCATATCGGCATCATGCGGATGATCCTTGCACGCGCTTATGACTGGGGGTTTAAAGGCCCCGCCCCGTTTCGCATCAAACGCAACCGACTATTCGTGGTTGATATCGATGGGGGTAAATTGACCCCGCAACCTGAACCCGTGCGCCTTGCCAAACGTGCAGGCGCTGCATGAAAGTCCTGATCGCAGTCACCCACCTGCTGGGGACCGGTCATCTTAGCCGCGCGCTGACGCTGGGCCGTGCGTTCAGTGCTGCAGGCCATAAGGTCTGTATCGCTTCGGGTGGCTTTGCGGCACCACAACTGAACGCGGATGGCATTGACCTGCTGCAACTGCCACCGCTGCGCTCGGATGGGGTGGGTTTCACCCGCCTTCTCACCGCCACCGGCGAAATCGCCGATGCCGGTTATTACAGTGAAAGACAGACTGCACTTTGCGCAGCTCTCGAAAATGTGCAGCCGGATATCCTGATCACGGAACTCTACCCCTTTGGGCGCCGCAGTCTGGCAGCGGAATTCCAGGCCCTGCTGTCATCCGCCCAGAAACTGCCACACCGCCCGGTTATTCTGGCCTCGATCCGGGACATCCTTGCGCCGCCGTCGAAACCGAAAAAGGCCACCCAAGCCGACGCCATGATTGCCGAATTTTACGACGCGGTGCTGGTGCATTCCGACCCTACAACCACCCGACTTGAAGTCAGTTGGCCGGTGTCAGCAATGCTGGCCTCCAAACTACGCTACACTGGCTATGTCGCCCCCGCCGCTGCCAACCCGCACCCGCAAGGCGCAGGCCAGGGTGAGATCCTTGTCAGTGCTGGCGGCGGCAGTGTCGGCGACGCATTGTTTGAAACTGCCCTGAAAACTGCAGAACTGATGCCTGACACCACTTGGCGTTTGCTGGTGGGCGGCAGCGACAAGAGCGAACGGATCGCGCGCCTACAATCCCAAGACGGCCCGGCGATCATCGAAGCCACCCGCCCCGATTTCCGCCAAATGCTGCCGCTCGCAGCGGCCTCGGTCAGCATGTGTGGATACAACACTGCGCTGGACCTGCTGCAATGCGGCACCCCCTCGGTTTTGATCCCTTTTGACGCCGGCAACGAGGTCGAGCAAGGGCTGCGCGCCGACAGCCTTGCACCGCTGAGCGGCATCCAAGTTCTCAGCAACGCCGACCTGACGCCTGAAACCCTGCGCGCTGCCATGCACAGTGCAATGGCCGCCCCACGCCGCGCAACCAACGGGCTGCAATTCGACGGCGCCTCGCAGGCGGTTAGGATCGCCGTGGACATGGCTGGGCGACGACCATGACCACCGATTGGCACCCCCTAGAGCAAGAACTGCAAGCCTGGATGGATCAGGGCCTGACGCTGCCGCTATGGTGGCGCGACGATGATGCCATTGAACCAACCCCGCATCTGGATCAGCTTACCCGCCTGTCAGAGACACTAGACCTACCGGTGCATCTGGCTGTCATCCCGCGCGATGCCACAGCGGCCCTGGCCCGCTACATCGCCACCTCGTCGCAGCTTATTCCAATTGTTCACGGCTGGGCGCACCAGAACCACGCACCCCAGGGCGACAAGAAGGCTGAATTTGAAGCCCATCGCCCGGTCGAGCGGGTGCTGGCGGATGCTGGCCGTGGTCTCAATACCCTGCGTACATTGCTTGGTAAGACCTTGACCCCAATGTTTGTGCCGCCGTGGAACCGGATTGCGCCAGAGGTTGTCGCGGGGTTGGCTAAGGCGGGTTTTGACGCGGTGTCGACCTACAACCCACGGAAAACCGCGTTAGCCGCACCAGTTGCGGCACAGATCAACACCCACATTGATCCGATTTTCTGGCGTGGACACAGAGGCTTGGTGAATCCAGATATCTTGGTGTCTCAAGTCGTGACGCTGTTGCAAGATCGGCGCGCAGGCCTCACAGACAGTCAAGAACCCTTGGGATATCTCACACACCACCTTGTGCATGACACCGATATCTGGGAGTTTTCGCGGCAGTTTTTGCTGGAAATTTGCGACGGGCCAGTGCGGCTCTATCGCCACGACGGAAAGGGTATTTCATGAGCCGTTTGAACAGCATGATGCGCCGCCTTGCGGCACAGGCCGAAGGGTTGGAGTGGGGCACCACGATGGTGGACAGCCTTGAAGGGGATTTTCTGGACATGGGGCTGGGCAATGGCCGCACCTATGACCACATTCGCGAAATTGCGCCCAATCGCCGAATTTGGGTGATTGACCGCGCGCTGAACTGCCATGCGTCTTGTGTGCCTCCTGAGCAAGATTTCCTGCAGGGCGAAGCCGAAGAAATGCTCCGGAAGATGGCGTCTGACGGCACAAAAGTCGCCATGGCGCACTACGATTTTGGCTTTGGCGACAAAGACAAAGATGTGGCCGAGGCGGCGCGCCTATCCGCGTTCATCAAAGAGATCATGTTGCCGGGTGGTGTGCTGGTTTCTGGGCAACCCTTGGTTGGCTTTGAACAGGTACGCGGTCCCACAACCGTCGCGCCAGAGCGGTATTATTTCTACAGAACATAAAGCAGCGCCCGGTCAATGACCGGGCGTTTGTTATTCAGCGGCAGTAGGTGAAGCGCCCTACGGCAACGCCACCCGGATCAATCCAGTCCAATAATGTGCTGTTCGCCACGCTTGCGCGCCAGCATCATCTGTTTTTGGCGTTCCCGGAAACGCGCCTTGTCGCTGTCAGAGTATTCATCCACGCAGTGGTGGCAACTGACGCCGGCTTCGTATTCCGGGCGGTTTTGATCCTCGGCCAGGATCGGGTGGCGGCAAGCGTGGCAGAGCACGTGCGGGCCTTCTTTCAGCCCATGACCCACCGAAACACGGCCGTCAAAAACAAAACACTCACCATCCCAAGTGCTGTCGTCCTGTGGCACCTCTTCGAGGTATTTCAGGATGCCACCTTTCAGGTGATACACGTCCTCAATTCCTTGGCTCATTAGGAAGTTGGTGGATTTTTCACAGCGAATACCGCCGGTACAGAACATCGCCACACGTTTGTTGTGAAAGCGCTCTTTGTTCTCCTCCCACCAGGCGGGGAATTCGCGGAACGAGGCCGTTTCCGGGTCTATGGCGCCTTGGAACGTGCCAATGGCCACTTCGTAATCGTTGCGGGTGTCAATTGTGACCACATCCGGTGACTGGATCAGCTCGTTCCAGTCTTGGGGAGTCACATAGTTGCCCACATGTGCGGTTGGATCGACATTGGGTTGTCCAAGCGTGACGATCTCTTTTTTGAGCTTCACCTTCATCATTAAATACTGGGCTATGGTTTTCTACCAAAATAATCCTTTTTTTCTATTTTCATAATAATATAAAGTATATTGAAAGGTCATTTTGGATATTAAGAAAAGTAGCGGTTTAATTTTCCATCCCACATCTTTACCGGGTAAACATGGAATTGGAAATTTTGGAGAAAATGCAAAGACTTTTGTTGATTATTTAGTGGAAACAAATACAAAAATATGGCAAGTATTACCACTTGGTCCA
>ENA-OSET01002440-OSET01002440.1-sediment-metagenome-genome-assembly--contig:-NODE-2440-length-18015-cov-6.551288_pt1 | contig 18015 bp, 16 predicted proteins | sample MGYA00237882_ERZ534229 | MGnify/ENA primary metagenome ERZ534229 (study PRJEB26408, sample SAMN06266212) | sediment metagenome | isolation source: Hudson Canyon methane seep mesocosm | place... | reverse complement strand
ACCTGGAATGCTTTTAGAACATAAAGATGATTTGTGGGAAACCATTAATAGCATGGACAATAGAAGCTGGATTGAAATCTAAGTATTTAGATGAAGTTATGGTGTCAACGGACTATCAAAACGTAGCCAATGTGGCAAAGGAATTTGGTGCGAACACACCGTTTTTGAGGCCCAATAATTTGGCTAACGATACGGCGACAAGCTTTGAAGCAATAAAGCACGCAATTTATTTTTATAAAACAGAACTAAATCAAGAGTTTGACATAATTGTATTGTTAGAGGCAACGTCACCGTTACGGGAAGTGAATGATTTGTCAAGAATGTTAATCAAGTTTGTAGATCAATATGACCAGTGTGATGCCGTAATTAGTGTAGGCGAGGTATCTGAACACCCTTCTATTGTGAAGAAAATAAATAATAATGGTTTTCTAGTAAGCATTTTATCAGAAACAGAGAGTGTTACTCGAAGACAGGATAACTCTGTAGTGTACTTTCCCTATTGTGTTGCTTATATAGTGAAGCGAGAAGTGTTACTTGAGACACAATCTTTCTACCCTGTTAAAGCTCTGCCTTATCTTATTAATCGTTATCAGTGTTATGAAATTGATGATATATACGACTTCTTGGCAATAGAGAATATTATGAAATTTGAGTGGAAATTATAATGAAAGCGCTTGTTATTGGTCTTGGTTCAATGGGAAAACGAAGAGTTAGGAATTTGCTCTCCTTGGGGGATATTACAGTGTATGGGTTTGATACTCGAGAAGATAGGGTTGTCGAATCACGTGATAAATATTCTATCACTGTCTTTGATGATGTAGATGTTGCTTTTGAGGAAGTGCAACCTGATTTAGTTGTATTATCAGTACCTCCAAAATTACACATGCAATATGCAAATCAGTGTCTTGAAAAAATGATTCCTTGCTTTATTGAGGCATCAGTAACTGATCGTATAGAAATTGAAAAGTTATCGAAGCGTGCAATAGATAAGGGGCTTGTTTTTGCTCCGTCTTGTACAATGCGTTTCTACCCTGGCCCGCAAAAAATCAAATCGTTACTTTCAGAGGGTAAGATAGGTAAACCTCTCTCGGTGAATTATCAGACGGGACAATATTTACCGGATTGGCATCCTTGGGAACCTATTCAAGAGTTTTATGTTTCTTGTCGTGAAACCGGTGGTGCCAGAGAAATAGTTCCATTTGAACTTACTTGGATTAACGATCTTCTTGGGCCACCGACTAGAGTATTGGCTTGTGCAGCAACAAAGCTTACTGATTTAGATGTCGATATTGATGATATCTACCATTGCATGCTGCAATACCCAGGAAATATTATCTTAAATATGACGGTAGAAGTAGTTTCTCGACCAATAGCTACTCGAGAAATGTTAATAATTGGCACAACCGGCAAAATTAAATTCAGTGCAGATAGTAACTCTGTGAGTTACTGCAATTTAGAGAGTAAAGGGTGGATTAATACTAAATTTGAGACGGGTACGGTCGAAGCAGAATATATTAACCCAGAAGAGCCATACATTAATGAAATGAAGTTATTTGTAAATGCTGCAATTAAGGGGAAACAGGCTGAGTACCCGAATACCCTAGCTGCTGATGCTCTTGTATTAAAGACCTTGGAAGAACTTGAAGCAATAAATTCACTGGATGGATAACTAATGACCGATTACAGAAGCAGGTTGCTAAAAGCGATACCTGGCGGCGCGCATACATATTCTCGTGGTTATGATCAATATCCTGAAAATTCGCCTGAGATTATGGTTAAAGGTAAAGGGGCGTACACCTTTGATGACCAAGGAAATAAATTTTTGGATTATGGTATGGCATTGCGAGCAGTCAATTTAGGTTATGCTGAAGATCAGATAGATCTGGCAGCATTTGAACAAATTCGTAATGGTAACAACCTAACTCGCCCTTCAACAATAGAGTTGGAAGCTGCTGAGCTATTGATCGATTTAATTGATTCGGTTGATATGGTTAAATTCACTAAAAATGGCTCTACTGCAGTATCTGCTGCAGTCAAACTTGCAAGAGCATATACGAATCGTTCGATAGTTGCTCGTTGTGCAGATCACCCATTTTTTTCATATGACGATTGGTTTATTGCATCAACGCCTATTACAAAAGGTATCCCAGAAAATATCATTAATGATACTAAGCTATTTGATTACAATGATATTGAATCTCTTGAGAGACTAATTGAACAATATCCTGATAAAATTGCTTGTGTAATTCTAGAACCAAGTAGTGTCGAGCATCCTAAAGCATCACTAACTCATGAAAATGAAACCTACCTTCACGATGTGCAGCGTTTATGCAAAAAGCACGATATTGTATTTATTCTTGACGAGATGATTACTGGCTTTAGGTGGGACTTGAAAGGCGCTCAACATTATTACAATATCGAGGCCGATCTATGTACCTTTGGCAAGGCTATGGCTAATGGTTTTGCTGTTGCAGCTGTTGCAGGTAAACGTGAAATAATGGAGTTGGGTTCAATTGAATTTGAAGGACGTGAACGATTATTTCTACTTTCTACCACTCATGGCGCAGAAATGTGCGGCTTGGGTGCTTTTGTCAAAACGGTTGAATTTCTGAAAAGTGAAAACGTAATTGAACATTTGTGGGAGTACGGTCGAAATCTAATTGAATTAATCAACCGTAAGGCAGAAGAAGCTGGAATTAGTGAGTATTTTATTGCCGGAGGCGTAGAATGTTCTCCGTGGTATGCAACTTATGATAGTCAAGGGAAAATGTCTTTAGCTATGCGTACGTTATTTTCTCAAGAGATGATTCGCCATGGTGTGTTGATACCATGGATTGCGCTGAGTTATCGTCATGGCCAACAAGAACTTGCACTTACTGCAGCAGCACTTGAAAAAACTTTTGTTATCTATAAACAGGCAATTGACGCAGGTACTCCTAACGGTCTGTTGGTGGGGGATGTTATTCGACCAGTGTTTCGGAGTCACAATTGATGTGTATACTGCTGAGTTCCATTAATCTGAAATGGTAAAATGGATCGCAGAATGTCGCTCAATCTTTTGGCTTTATCATATCTATATTTTGTCAATGATTTTTTGTATAAGAATTAGAGCTTAAGCAGGTTCTGAGCAAGTATAATAAATAAGGTTTACTAATGAAAATTGCAGTTGTTCAGTTCACTATAGATGCAGTGAATCTTGAGGAAAATTGTCAAAAGGTAAGCAATTTAATCGATAGTCAACCAAACTGCGATTTATATCTGTTACCTGAGCTATGGACATGTGGGTATATCCAAGAGCAGTGGCTAAGTATCGCAGAAAACGAAACGCCTAAAGCATTAACCTGGATGTCTCGTGAAGCTCTTCGTCGAAATATCTTAATTGGTGGTTCCATTATTTTTAAGGAATCTGATGGTGGATTAGTAAATAGGTTCATGCTTTTTGACCGTGTAGGTTCACTGATTTGTAGTTATGACAAAGCACATTTATTTAAGCCTTTATCAGAACATGAATACTTGGTTGGTGGGTTAAAATTACCACCAGTTGTAGTGGTTGATGGGCTTAGAATATCTCCCGCTATTTGCTATGACCTTAGGTTTCCTGAAATGTTTAGGCGAGTTGCTCTTAAAGGCGTTGATGTTTATCTAGTTAGTAGTCAATGGCCTAAACCGCGAAGGAAAATTCTGGAAGTGCTAGCTCAAGCACGAGCGATTGAGAATCAAGCGTTATTGGTTTTATCGAATAGTATCGGGGTTGATTCCAGTGGAAATGATTTTTGTGGTGGATCCGGATTTTTTGATCCCTATGGCGACTCGATTCAAGTTTCTGATATTGAGGGAGTAGTTGTTCAAGAGGTTTGTATTGATGATCTCTCGAAAGCTCGAGTTCAGTTGCGGGTAATTGATGATAGAGAAATTGGAGTTGATTTTGACTAATCTACATGATCTAAAAGGAAAAACGGTTGTTGTTATCGGTGGTGCAGGGCTTCTGGGTTATGCATTTTGTGATGCTCTTTTTAAGTCTGGGGCAAATGTCGCGATAGCAGATTTTGATGGGGAACTAGCGAGTAAGAAGTGTAAAGCCTTAAGTGAAGTTGATCATGGACGGGCTATTTCTATTGTAGTTGATGTAACCAGTGAAGACTCCATTCAAGCATTGATTAACAAAGTTAAAGATAAATTTGGCCAAGTTCATGCGGTTGTAAATTGTGCATATCCAAGAAATGAAAACTACGGTAAGAAGTTTGAAGATGTGACTTATAATTCGTTTTGTGAAAATGTAAGCATGAATTTAGGAGGCTCATTTTTACTGACAAAACTATTTTCAGAACTATTTTGTCTGCAGTCTTTTGGACATTTTATAAATATTTCTTCCATATACGGGGTGATTGCTCCTCGTTTTGAAATTTATGGCCAGACTGAAATGACTATGCCTGTAGAGTATGCAGCTATAAAATCAGGAGTAATACATCTGACAAAATATTTCTCGCGTGTATATAAGGGGTCGAATTTACGTTTTAATTGTATTTCCCCTGGAGGAATATTAGATGGGCAATCAGAAGAGTTTATATCAAAATATAATCAATTTGGTAGTTCAAAAGGAATGTTGGATGTTGAAGATATTGCCGGGACAGTAGTTTTTCTTGTTTCAGATTCGTCGCAATTTATTAACGGACAAAATTTAATTGTTGATGACGGTTGGACTTTGTAAATTCAATGTTTTATTTGCTATGTATGTCAAACATGTCATATAGGGAGGGAACAAACGTGTTCATTATTAATTTAAAAATGGAATGTATGAAATGAATAAACAAAGATTAGATGAGTGGGATGAAAAGAACTTTAAGGAACATGAGAGAAATTATCATGCAAAACAATGGAGAGAACCAAAACAAAGCACCATTAGATTTAACGAATATATTACTCCATTGATGGAGACTGCTAGCCAAGTTATTGATTTAGCCTGTGGGGAGGGTGGGTCAACATTTTATTTGTCTGAAAAAAATACAAACTGTAATTTCTTAGGGCTTGATATATCTAAGCCTTTGATTGAATCTGGAAATAATATACTAAAAGCGGAAGATTCAAAAAATCTGGTTTTAGAGGACGCAGACTGGTTTAACTTAAAGCAATATGACGAGATAGATGGGGTTGTTTCATTGCAGTCGCTGTCATGGTTGCCTAACTTTGAGAACCCACTAGAACAAATTTTCACAAAAATCCAACCCAAATGGCTTTGCTTTTCTAGTCTTTTTTATGAAGGTGATATCTCAGTTATATCTGAGGTGAAGGAACATGAAAGCGGAAGAAGTTCATTTTATAATACATATTCTATTCCTGAAGTAAGTCGATTTTGCGAACGGTTTGGTTATACGCTAACAGATGCTACAAAATTTGATATTGATATTGATATTCCTAAGCCTAAGAATAAAAATATTTTAGGAACCTATACAGAACTAACCGCAGATGGGCAACGACGGCAAATTACTGGGCCATTACTATTGAACTGGCATTTTATTACAATAACTCGAACCTGATGTGATTTGAAAATATATAGTTATACGTGGGGTCGTTTGAGCTATGAATAAGAAAGATAGTTGGGTTGACGTATGCCTTAGATGTATATTATCTGCAATCTTACTGAGATTTTTAAATGTTTAATAAGTCTTTGTTTAAGAATATAGCCACTCTTGCTGGCGGTACAGCAATAGGACAAGCTCTTGTCCTATTGTCTAGCCCTATACTGACAAGACTTTACACACCGGAGGAATTTGGTTTTTATGCAATTCTTATTTCAATTGTATCAATATTTACACCAGCAGTTTGTGGTAAATATGATGTAAGTATATTAATACCTTCGTCTGAAAAAGAAGCGAGTCGGTTGTTTGCAGTTTCAATATATTTTGCGCTGTCGTTGTCAGTATTTTTGTTATTAACATCATTTATTATTATTTCTGCTTTTCAACTTCCATATAGTTATGAGGTTGTTGGTTGTTGGTTGTTGATGTTTCCTATTATTTTATTTCAGTATGGGGTTACGTCTGCGGCTAGTTATTATTTAAATAAATTTGAGAAATATTCTGAAATTGCTACAGGGAAAATAATTCAGGCAGGGTTAGTGGCCGTCTTTTCAATAATATTCGGTTTGATGAACTTAGGTTACCAGGGCTTGATTCTTGGCCATGTTTTGGGAATGGTTTTTAGTACTGTATATTTCCTTCATAAATGTCGTCCATGGCTTAATATTAGAGTATTTACTTTGAATAAGGAGCTGTTTGAACTAACTGCTTCTTATAAGGATTATCCAATCTATAATGCAAGCACTAGCCTTCTTAATGGTCTGCAGACTGCTGCGCCGACTTTGTTTATGTCGTACTATTATGGTGGTGCAATAGCAGGTTTATATTCTATTTCAAACAAGGTTGTAAATGCCCCGTTATCATTCATTTCATCGGCGGTGTCCCAGGTGAATTTAAAGACCGTAATCGAACGTAGGGGCTCCTCTATTGAAGTTACCCCTTTTTTTTTTAAATCAGTTCTGAATTTAATGTTGGTTGCTATTTTACCTGTATCGATATTGTTTTTTTATGGTGAGGTTCTATTTTCTTTTATTTTTGGTGAAGAATGGGGAGTTGCTGGGCGCTATGCTTCTGTTCTTGCTCCCGCACTTGGAGTTAGGTTTGTGGCTTCGTCACTAGTAAGTACACTAAATGCTTTTCAGTTAAATAAAGTAATAGCCATAATTAATATATCAATAACAGTTACCGTGCTATCAGTCTTTTACATGCCAGAGATTATAATTAGTGATGTTGAGTTGATCGGTAAATACTCTTTGGTTTTATCTGTATTTTATTTAGCTCTTCTGTTTGTGGTTTACTCGTTTTGTATTGCAAATGACCGGAAATATGAATATGCAAAAAAATCGAGCTAATATCACTGCTCCTGCTTTATTTCTTAATGCTGTATTCGGTGTTTTTTTTACAGTATTTATTTTCGCAGAGTTCTCCTCTTTAGCTGATTCGGCTAGATATCTAGGTGGTGAATATGACCCAGAAAAGCTCTACAGCCGGACTCATGCATTAATATGGGTCGGTTATTTTTTAAATAAAATATTTATGTTTGATATCCTTGTTAATTTTTTTCTATCATTTTGTGTGGCATTCTCAATTTATAAACTTTTTAAAGGAATTTATTTTACACAGCTTGAAAGGTTAGCAATTTATGTTGTGCTATATAGCCCTACTTTTTTAGTGTATTCATCGATTATTGGAAAAGAATTAGTAGTTATTGTTGCCGCAGTTGGTTATTTTCATGCACTTTTTGTACAAAAAAATAGTATGTTTGCAGTGTTCTTTTTGCTGGTCATTGTTTTTTTTCGCCCTCACTTATCATTGGCATATGCTTTTTTTGGTTTATTGTTTTACCGCTTAAGTCGTTCAAAGATTTTTTTTATTGAAATGTTAGGTGTTTTTCTTGCTTTCATTGTTTTATGTTTTATTTTTTATTCGGATGTTTTGTCTGTGATAGAAACCGTAATTATGCCTGTTAGTCAAAGGCATTTCAGTCTTTCATCAAATACGACTAGAGTTATTGAAGAATGGAATACTGTTTATGATTTTATTTTTAATATGTATTGGGGCATACCGGTACAATTATTAGGGCCGACTTTCTTTGAATCTTTTAATAGACCGATGTTTTTTGTGTACTTCTTTTATGGGATTTTATTATGGGTAGTTTCTGTTTGCTTTACCATTCGTATATTATTTGAAAAGAATATATTAAAACGTTATAGAGCTTTTTTTGTAGCTGTTGTAGTGTTGATAATTGCTCTTATACTAAATTACCCCTTGTCCTTGTTTAATTCAGGCTCTTCACTTCGATATGTGGTCAATATTTACCCTATTATATTCTTTATGCCATTGCTTTTTTTGAAACTTCATAAAAGTGAGTCAAATTAATACAGGGGCAGCTTGTGTGTAGGGGGATATTTATTTTGTGTTGGATGGAAAGTTTGTTTTGCCTTAAGAGTACATGGGTTTAGTTTTTACCTAGTCGGTTATCTCATGGTGTAAACAATTTTAAAAAAGTGCAATTGTGCGTCTTTTTTTTGAGAAATAATTTTTGCGAAAACACAAGTAATTAAGTTTGGAGTTATAGTGGTTTTAGAAGTATTAACTGTGAGCTATTTCGAATTGAATTTCTAAGTTGAATGTGTCGTTTAAATGTTTTTTTTAATATCAAAAGTTTTGAGAGTTAATATACATGCTTAAATTAATGGTTATGGCCAAAGAGGGGCAGTCCTGGGCGGCTGGTCACTTAGCTAATTTATATAAAGGTGAAGGACATGATGTTTTCTTGTATTACTTTATGCCACATGAAGAACACTTTAAACATTCGGATTTTAAAACAGTACCAAAAGAATTCGGTGTAAGAGGCGAGGGTTGTGGTGATGTTGCTAGGGCTTTTCTAGCTTCAAGAGATAGCGCTTACGAACTGATTGACTGGGACTATATTAAACATATAGAAGATAACTATTGTACCGATTACCTGATTGGTGAGCAGGTTTATTCATCTCAGATATTTTCATCTTTTTGGCATTATAGAGATTACCATAAAAGAATTGATTGGTATGAGTCTCTATTGATACTACAAATATATTACCAATATGTAGAGGCATTGCTTGATAGAGAACAACCTGATTTTATACTCGATACGGCGACTGAGGAGTATGGTAGAAGTATTGTGTATCAGGTAGCTAAAAACCGAAACATACCATATATAGTGCCTGAACATACAAAGCTAGGTGAATATCATATTCCTAGTTTTTCATTTGGTATGACAACCGACCCTTGGTTTGAAGAGGCTTATCAGAAAATATTGAATTCTGAATACTCGGAAAAATATGAAGAAGCGACCAATTTTTTGATTCAATATAGAAATAAAGATTCAGTATTAAATGAAGATGAAAAACAGTATATAAAAGATAATGCTCACAGCTTTTTGGGGGTGGTATCTAGATTTTTAAAACACATTTATGGTTTTTGTCGAAACAATGGTGTGCTTTCTTATTTAACACCGAATAGAAATCGTGGAATTGTGAGTAATCCTTGGAAAAAACTGACTTTTGAATTTAAGTATTGGATGCGGTTATATTTCAGACCCAAAATGAAAAATATATTTAGTGTGTATGATAAATCGGAGAAATTTATATTAGTACCGCTTCATTATCTTCCTGAATCATCGACTTTCTTAAAGTCGTTAGACTATTTTAAAGAAGATATACTGCTTGAGTGGCTGGTTAAAAAAATACCGTCAAATTATGTCGTTTTCGCTAAAGAGCATCGTTCAATGATTGCGGAACGGCCTGCTGAATATTATAAACGCTTAAAATCAAATGGAAGAATAAGAGTAATTTCACCCTACGAAAAAACTCTCAATCCTGAATATTTCATTAAAAAAACAAAAGCAGTTATTACGCTTACTGGAACTACTGCTCTTGAAGCTGCTATGCTTGGTAAGCCTGCTGCGACTTTGGGTGTAGCGCCTTTCTCAGTTATAGATTCAATTGCTAAATTAAAAAGCCCTGGTGATGTAGAGGAATTTGTGAATAATTTAGAGAAACATTTTCCAGACGAAAAACAGGTGATTGCTTATATTGCAGCAGTTATGGAATATGGAGTTAAAATCAAAATATATAATATTTCACGGTGGTATAAGTTTTATAACACTTCATCATCGAGTGATATAATTCCACTTAAGAGACTTTTTGATTTGTGTATTGAAGGCAAACATTATGCTTGTACTACTATTGAAAAGTAGTATGTTTTATATCTAGATACAGTAGACATGAGTTTTGATACATATGTAAGGTTATAATATAACTGTAGATCTTGGTATTCTCTTAATCAGTTGGTCACAATATCCTTATAGGCTATTGTGACTACATACCTCCGATATTATATTTTCAAGTTTTTTTGCTGCGACATCTATTGATCTATTTTCATTTAACCAATGTTTAATGTTTAAGCGCCATTGATCATTGTATTTTCCTGACTCGAAATTCTCTAATATCATTTGGATTGCATCAATGTATGATTGTACAGAGTTATCTACTGTGTAACCCGAGTGTGTTTTTGAGATTACATGCGTCTGATCAGGGATATCACTTCCTACTACGGGTATACCAGCACATAAGTAATTAAGCAGCTTTACTGGTGAGTTGTAATTTAACGTAAAATTTTTCTCATAGAAATATGGGCTAATGCCAATGTCCATCAACTGTAAGGCTGGTGTTAATGAGTCCTCGCTAATGGGTTTTTCTAATGCAATGTTTTTGTGGAGTGATCTGATTTTTACTTCTGCTTGTAAAGCTTTTAGGTCTGAATCAGACCCTATACCTAGGACCATAAGGTTAAAGTTTTGGTTTGTTTCTTCATTTAATTTTTGTAGTAGATCAAGTATAAATGTTAGATGCCTCTTACCACTTATTGTCCCTATGTAACAGAGCCATATGCCTGGAGCATAGCTCGTAATTGTGTTTTTTATTCGCTTAACATCAATATCAGCGTTAGAGATATTTTCGTTTTGTTGCAAATTAATCATAGATTCTATGACATCATTACGGGAATCAATCTTGGCCCCTAAGTATTCGGCCATATTGGGTGACATGTAAATGTTAAAGTCTGATCGTCTTAATATTATCCCGCGGAGTTTTTGGCAGAGGGATGACATTATCTTTTTTACGCTTGAGGTATCAGCATATTCTTCACATTTTAGGTGCGTTATCCTGTAGATGATTTTTTTGTTTTTATGCTTAGCTATTGTTAAAAATAATAAAGCTAAAATAGGGTTGTTATGAATTATAACTACGGAGGCGTGTATATATTCTTCTGAGCGTATTATTCGTATTAAACTTAGAAAATCAGAAAATAAAATATTTTTCATTTTATTTAATACGCTATGAGTAAGTTCCTTATTTTTAAGTTTGATTACTCTGTGTTTTGTAGAATTTCCAGCAGGAGCAAAAATGCTTGTTTTTCGTCCATACTTTTCGGGTATTAACTCACCATACACATTTGAAAAGTGTGAGGGGTAATGCTTGTCTACATCATTGTCATAAATTATTATTACATCTTTCGTACTTGTTGTTTTCATTCTTCGTCCTATATGGGTAGAAACTTAACAGCGTGAACATGTCGTAACTATTGTGCGATTACTTTTCTCGTTCAATAGTAATTCGGAATAAATTTATAATGAAATCTAATATATTAAAGCGTGGCTATTACAAGGCCTTAAAAAAAAGCATTATACCTGGATACACAGGGGTACATAATACATTATTCATACATATCCCAAAGACTGGAGGCTTATCAATAGCGCAATCATTTTTCGGGTATAGTTCAAAACATTATAGGTTGTGTGATTATAGTTCTTCTAACAATAAAGTTGTCAGAAATGTATTTTCTTTTGCAATGGTACGTCACCCTGTTGACAGGCTAATATCGGCATATAATTACTTGAAAAAAGGGGGGATAAATGATAATGATCGTAACTTTTTCGAAAAAGAACTGTCGGGATATGAGGACTTTAATAGTTTTGTTGTTGGGTGGCTTAGTCGAAAAAATGCATTAAAATATATACATTTTCATCCGCAGCATACCTTTGTTAATTCAACTGGTAATATTGGTGATAAAATAATTAAGGCATCATTTATTGGGTCATTTGAAAATTTTGAGAATGATACTGCTTATATAAAAAAATTCCTTGCTATAGATAGACAGATAAAGCATATAAATAAAAATAATTCAAATCTAGGTAGAAGTGCATTGCCTGAACCGATTCTTAAAATTATTAAGGATGTATATACAGAAGATTTTGATCTGTTTGGTTATGAGTGATGGTTGTTTGTGTGATGCATATAGTTGTATATGTCGGTGACTTAAGTAGATAAATTAATTTTTTAATTTTAACAGGATTAGGTATTTTCAGCGTTTGTTATATTCTGGCTTAAGTGTATGTTTTTATTTTCATCTATTTATTTTTTATGGCGTTTGATATGAAGTTAAGCAAGTTTAAGAGGCTGGTTTTAACACTGAAGAGCCGTTTTTTATCTATGGTGAATATTTTATATATATTTATTTTCTCTCGGTACTGTGTTTATGTAGATAAACGTTTTTGCTTAGCTGTAGGAGATTCACATGCGGCAATATTTTCAACAAATCAATTTTTAGCTAACAATAAAGACATGACGGTTTTCTCTGTGGTTGTCCCAGGTGCTACAGCATCAGGGTTAGATAATCCAAATTCAGTAACAAAAGCTTACGTTAACTTTTCTTCGTCGGTTAAAGCCGCTCCTGCAGGTGCTTATATTGTTATTCAGCTGGGTGAAGTGGATACAGGGTACGTGATTTGGTGGCGCAGCCTTAAATTAGGGTCTTGTGTGCAAGATATGTTGGGGCTTGCAGTAAAGAATTATTGTAAACTTATTTCTGAAATAAGTGTTGGTTATCGACCGGTTATTATTAGCGCTCCTTTACCAACAATCTCAGATGCTTTACCGGTTGGAGAGGTTGCTAAAAAAAGAGGGGATATATCTGTTTCACAAAGAGATCGTACAGATCTGACAATCGTTTTTAATAGGAAAATTGAAGAATTTTGTTTACAGAAAAATATTGTTTTTGTGAATTTAGATGATACATGTCTCGATCAAGTGACAGGGGTCGTACGGGATGAGTTTATAGGAGCTGATGTATTGGATCATCATTATGATAGTAATGCATACTCTAAAATTCTATCGCATGCACTCAAAGATGTATTGATTTGACTGAAATGCTTGTTTCACAATATGTTGTCTATTGTTCGTAGTCATGTAGATGCCTTCCTTATTAAATCTCTTATGTGTTTGTAGTCTATCTTTTCTAAGGTAATATCAAATATGTTTACAGTAATGTATATGCGTAGAAGTTATTTGGAGTTATTTTGATGGGTACTAAAAAGCTGTTGTTCGTTGTTAATGTGGACTGGTTTTTTATTTCCCATCGATTACCAATTGCTCTATTGGCAATACAAAAAGGGTTTGAGGTTCATTTAGCTTGTGCACTAACTGATAAGCGTGATTATATTCTTAGCTTAGGAGTTAAGTTACATGAAATTCCGTTTTCACGTAGCGGTCAAGGTCTGCTTAATGAATTGTATACTCTGAAGCAAGTATATCGGGTTTTGACTAAGGTTAAGCCAGATGTATTGCATACAGTCACAATTAAGCCTGTACTATATGGTGGCATTATGGCTCGTTTAGCACGTGTTCCTGCTGTGGTTGCTGCTATTTCAGGTTTAGGTTTGGTTTTTGTTGCCGATGATTTCAAAACAAAGGTTACCAAAACTATCGCAACAGGGTTATATCGACTGGCTTTTGGTCACCGTAATATGAAAGTAATATTTCAAAATCCATCAGATAGGCAGTCATTAGTTGATTCTATTCAATTACCCAGTCATAAAATAGTAATGATAAAAGGTTCGGGTGCTGATTTAAAAGAGTACGATTTTAAACTAGAACCAAAGGGGCTTTGTACTGTTGTTATGGCATCACGTTTACTCAAAGAAAAAGGTGTATATCAATTCGTAGAAGCTGCAAATATACTAAAATTAAAAAATGTGGCTGTTCAGTTCCAACTAGTGGGGGAGCCTGACCCAGGGAATCCTAATAGTGTTTCCGAGTTCGAACTTGAACAGTGGAAAGATGAAGGAACAGTTAAGATATTAGGCTATCGTTCAGATATTTCTACTGTTTTCTCGAATTCCAATATTGTAGCATTACCTTCTTTTTATGGAGAAGGGCTTCCAAAAGTATTAATAGAAGCGGCAGCATGTGGGCGGCCAATCATTACAACTGATAACCCAGGTTGTAAAGAAGCATTGATTGAAGGTGAAACAGGGCTTGTTGTGCCTGTTAAAGATGCAACTAAACTGGCTGAAGCGATAGAATCACTGGTAGTAGATAATTCTAGACGCGTCTTAATGGGTCAAAGGGCTAGAAAGTTTGCTGAGGCTGAGTTCGATGTTAATACTGTTGTAAAGAAACATCTTGATATTTATAGTGAACTTATAAGGTCCTCATAGTATGTCACAATCTATTTTATTAACTGGAGCAACAGGTTTTGTCGGTAGTTCAATTTTGAATTCACTTTCAAATAATAAAGTGCGAATCCTAGTACGAAGTATACCTAGTATTCATAATATTGACTTTGTTTTAGCTGCAATGAAGCCGGATACAGATTTCACTGAAGCATTGTTGGGTATTGATACCATTATCCACTCAGCTGCACGAGCACATGTTATGGATGATAAGACTCTAGACCCGTTAGATGCTTTTCGAGAGGTAAATACTTTTGGTACTTTGAATCTTGCAAATCAAGCCGCTGACACAGGAGTCAAGCGATTTATATTTATTAGTTCCATCAAGGCTAATGGTGAAAGTACACCATTGAATAAACCATTTTATTGTCGTGATACACTTGCACCAGAAGACGCTTATGGCCAGTCAAAAGCAGAAGCAGAAGAGGGCTTGCGCGAAATAGCTAAAATAACAAACATGGAGGTCGTTATCATTCGCCCTCCATTGGTATATGGCTCAGGAGTTAAAGCTAACTTTGCCGCAATGATGAAACTAGCGACGAAAAACCTACCTTTACCCTTGGGAGCTATTCATAATAAGCGTAGCTTGGTCGCTCTTGATAATTTGGTTGACCTCATTATTACCTGTATCGATCACCCTAATGCGTCCAATCAGACCTTTTTGGTAAGTGATGATCACGATATATCAACAACTGAGTTGTTAAAAGAAATGACAATCGCGGCAGGAAAAAAACCAAGGTTAATTCCGGTACCCATGAAGTTGATTCAATTGGCCGCCACGATGTTAGGAAAAAAATCTATTGCAGATCGTTTATGTGGTTCCTTACAAGTTGATATTTCACATACAAAAAAATTATTGAACTGGGCTCCGCCCATAACCGTGGAAGAAGGTTTAGCGCGTTGTTTTAGTAAAGGAGTGAGTTAGAGAATGTTAATGCGTTTGTTTGATATTTGTTTTTCATTGTTAGGTTTATTCTTTGGGTTTCCGGTTTTACTGATTATTTATCTAGTTGGTTTATTCGATACCGGTTCGCCGATATTTAAGCAGGAGCGGGTAGGTCGTAATAAGAGGCCTTTTACGCTCGTAAAATTTCGAACTATGAGTCTGGATACTGCCTCTGTTGCTAGTCATCTTGCTAGTACGGCATCAATTACTTCTAATGGAGCGTTTTTGCGTAAAACCAAACTAGATGAATTACCACAGTTATGGAATGTCCTTAAAGGTGAGATGAGCTTAGTTGGCCCTCGGCCAGGCCTTTTTAATCAAGAAGAGCTAATGGTTGCTCGTGATTCAAAAAATGTGTTCGATGTAAGGCCTGGTATTACCGGTGAAGCGCAAGTAAATGAGATTGATATGTCAACTCCTGAGTTGTTAGCCGAGGTTGATGCGAAAATGATCAGTGAGTTATCTTCTTCCAATTATTTCAAATTCATCATGATGACAGTGACAGGTAAAGGTTCTGGAGACAGGATCAAATCAAATAGCTAAGTTAATGAAGATGTTCTGAAGTTTTAGCGCTGTTCAAGGCAGGGGTCACTCATTAGAAAGCTATAGTTAAGCAAGTAAAGCAATCCCTCTTTATATTTATTACAGCTACACAAGGTATTTCCTTTAGAAATATAGAAAGCGTACCATGACCTTGTTACGGCTTACCCTTGTTATATACCAAATTCATTATTGCCAGAACCCAAGCTATTTATAAAATCAAGGAGCTAATATGCCAAAAAAACTTACCTGCTTCAAAGCCTATGATATTCGCGGACAACTAGGTACTCAACTTGATGAAGAAGTTGTTTATAACATTGCACGTGCTTTTGGTGAAACATTAAGGCCCAAAGTAATCGTTGTGGGTGGTGATGCGCGCGAAACGAGTGAAGCGCTTAAGCTTGCTGCTGCCGAGGGTTTAAGAGATGCAGGCGTTGATGTACTTGATATTGGTATGGTCGGTACTGAAGAAATCTATTTTGCAACTTCGCACCTAGCAACTGATGGTGGTATTGAAGTGACTGCGTCGCACAACCCTATTGATTACAACGGAATGAAGTTGGTACGTGAAGGAAGTCGGCCTATTTCAGGTGATACAGGCTTGTTTGATATTCAAGCCGCTGCTGAAAAGGCTAGTTGGGCTGATGTCGACCCCACAAAGCGTGGTAGTTATAAAAAGGTTTCGATACTTACTGACTATGTTCGGCACTTGATGGGCTATATTAATCATGAAAATATTAAGCCTATAAGATTGGTGGTTAATTCGGGTAATGGTGCGGCGGGGCATGTAGTTGATGAATTAGAGGTTCAGTTTGCTGCACAGGAAACCCCCATTGAGTTTATTAAAGTGCATCATGAACCTGACCCTACTTTCCCTAATGGCATCCCAAACCCATTGTTGCCAGAAAATCGTGCCCATACCGCTGATGCCGTAATCAAACATAAAGCCGATATGGGAATCGCCTGGGATGGTGATTTTGATCGTTGCTTCATGTTTGATGAAAAGGGTGCGTTTATCGAAGGTTATTACATTGTTGGTTTACTTGCCGAGGCATTTTTACAGAAAAACCAAGGTGCTAAGATCATTTTCGACCCACGAGTTTATTGGAATACGGTTGATATTGTTGAAGCTAATGATGGTCAGGCGGTGATGTCTAAAACTGGCCATGCGTTTATTAAAGAGCGCATGAGAAAAGAAGATGCTGTATATGGTGGTGAAATGAGTGCGCACCATTATTTTCGTGATTTTTTCTATTGCGACAGTGGCATGATTCCTTGGTTATTGGTGGCTGAACTTATATGTGTTAAAGGTGAAGCCTTGTCATCACTAGTAAAAGATCGAATTGAAAAATTTCCTAGTTCTGGTGAAATTAATTTCAAAGTCGCTGACTCTCAATCTGTTTTTGAACGCATTAAAAGTTACGACTGGGGTGAACCGTTTGAATTAGGAAAAATTGATGGTTTAGATATGGTCTTTCAAGAGTGGCGATTTAATATTCGCAGCTCGAATACTGAGCCTTTGATTCGACTTAATTTAGAAAGTAAAGGGGATGTGAAGTTAATTGAACAGAAGCTAAAAGTAATGGAAAGCCTAATTTATTAATACTTTACTTAATAAGGTTTTCTCAGTGTAAACGTGTAGCGTCTCTGTGCTCTGTGGTGCATAGTTCTAGTCTCTCTTGGATTTAATACAAAATAAGGTACTAACATGAAAATACTTCACCACGGAGCGGTGAACGGCGTCACGGGTTCTTGTCACGAATTAAGAGTCAGTAATGACCTGGGAATATTAATCGATTGCGGTTTATTTCAAGGCGCTGAAATATCAGGAAAGGGGGCGAGTGAGTATCAGCTTGAAATAGAATTCCCCATTGCGCATATCAAAGCGCTTGTCGTTACGCATGTACATATTGACCATGTCGGTCGTATTCCCTATTTATTAGCTGCCGGTTTTGATGGACCTATTTATTGTTCCGAGCCTTCTGCAGCACTCTTACCTTTAGTTTTAGAAGACGCGGTTAAAATCGGATTTACACGTAATCGAAGTCTTATCGAGCGTTTCCTCAAAATCTTACATCAGAGAATTATCCCTGTACCTTATGGGCAGTGGCAGTCTGTTTTTCAGGGTTTGGCAATTAAGTTAAAGCCTGCGGGGCATATTCTGGGCTCATCTTATGTTGAATGTAAAGTGGGTGTTGGTCGAACTGCCAAGCGCGTTATTTTTTCAGGAGATCTTGGTGCGCCATACTCGCCTTTATTGCATTCACCTAAAGCACCTTATGCCTGTGATACCTTGGTGATTGAAAGTACTTATGGTGATAGGGAGCATGAAAATCGAAAGGGGCGCCGTCAACAATTACAAACGGTGATTGAAAAGGCTGTGGTTGATAAAGGTGTTG
>ENA-OSET01002439-OSET01002439.1-sediment-metagenome-genome-assembly--contig:-NODE-2439-length-18020-cov-6.240818_pt1 | contig 18020 bp, 14 predicted proteins | sample MGYA00237882_ERZ534229 | MGnify/ENA primary metagenome ERZ534229 (study PRJEB26408, sample SAMN06266212) | sediment metagenome | isolation source: Hudson Canyon methane seep mesocosm | place... | reverse complement strand
ATGACTTTTGCCGCTTCAGCGACACGAATTGAGCTGGCTTTATGCGTACCGGCGCTAATAATACTCGCGTAGAGTTTATCGATATAAGTGGCGGCTTCTGGTGTTGATCCGGAGGTTACTTTTAAAATATTCGTAACGCGATGCTCTTTGTCGCCCGGGTTGATGCGTTCGGGGCTGTAGCCTGCATAAAAATCTTCGTTGAGGGTCAGTCCCGAACCCTTTTCGATAAGAGGAATGCAGTCGTCTTCGGTTGCGCCGGGGTACACCGTCGATTCAAAAATAACGTAATCACCTTTTTTAACGACTTTGCCGAGCATCTTACTCGCACCGATTAGAGGCGATAGGTCAGGTGTTTTATATTGATCGATAGGTGTCGGTACAGTCACGATGAAGATGTTGCATGCAGCGATTTCGCTCAGCTCATGTGTGAAGCTTAACTTGCTTGCCTCGCTTAATTCTTCAGGTGAGCACTCCAAGGTGCTGTCGTTGCCTGATTGAAGATCAATGATGCGTTGGTGATTTATATCGAAACCAATTGTTGTATAAGTTTTGCCGAACTCTACGGCGAGGGGTAGGCCAACGTAGCCTTGTCCTACTACGCATATTTTGGGGGTGTGTGTCATTGCTTTCGAATCTTAACCTTTATGTTTTTAACCGTTAAATCGGTTTCTGGTGGTGATAATATCAGGCATACTTGAGCCATGACTTTAACTCGTAACAATAATCTACAAATTTCGCGCTGCGTAGGTTTAAGCATAGTCTACGCTAAATACAATACTGTGATGGTAAATACCCTCATTTCGCATACACCCATTCGATATCTTACTTGCTTACGATGGCTGAGAAACAGAAAGGTTAAGACAGGAAGTTAAATCGTGGCACACATAAGGGTTCTCAACCACTACCTCCATTCGAAGTTTATCCTGCTTGGATTGATCGAGTTCATTGTGTTGATGTATTCGGTTCAAGCCGGTGGCTTTCTGCGGGCATACTATTACGGAGAAGGAAATCAGATTGTTGCGTCAAGCATGCAAATGATCTGTTATGCGTCTGTTATGTGTGTTTGTTCGATCTCGATGGGCGTTTATACCTCTGTTTTTCATGAGGGAAAAACGGGAGTGATGTTGCGCACGATTGTGAGCTATTGTTTTCTTGGTACTGCAAGCCTAAGTATTCTTTACTATTTTTTTCCAACGCTTTATTTAGGTCGAGGTGTGCTGAGCTTGGCTGTGGTGATATCCCTTTTTGCAGTTTTTTTGGTGCGAATAGCTTTTTATCAAATAGTCGATTTGGCTCAGTTACGGCAGAAAGTAGTCGTTTTAGGCGCGGGTACTAACGCGCAGTACCTAATCGACTGTATCGATGAAATTGAGGATAAGCGAAGTTTCTGGATAAGAGGTTGTGTGTCCTGTAATGGCGATAAGGTAGTGGTGGCTGAGCAGAGATTGATTAGTTCACCCTCTGATTGGATCCATTTCTGCCGGGAGCAAAAAGTAAATGAGCTTGTACTTGCGCCAGACGAACGTCGTCGTAGTGAGGGTGGGACATTTCCTGTTGATGCGCTTTTAAACTGCAAGCTAGCCGGTGTGCGTGTTACTCAAGCTGTTGAATTTATTGAAAGAGAAGTTCAGCGGTTAGAAATTTCAATGTTAAGCGCAGGTTGGGCTCTATTTGCGAGCGGTTTCAAGCACTCATGGCTGCGGGACAAACTCAAGCGTATTTCAGATTTAAGTTTGGCATTTTTACTTCTCCTTATAGCATGGCCATTCATGCTGTTGACCGCCGTGGCGGTTGTGTTAGAGACAGGTTTTCCTGCATTGTACAAACAGACGCGTGTCGGTTTTAACGGAAAGCAGTTCTCTATTTATAAGCTTCGTAGCATGACAAAAAATGCTGAAGTTGGTGGTGCAGCCGTTTGGGCAACAAAAAATGATGCGAGGGTGACCAAAGTTGGGGCTTTTATCCGCAATACTCGTCTAGATGAGCTTCCACAGCTTTGGAATGTGATTCGCGGCGATATGAGTTTCATTGGTCCCCGGCCCGAGCGGCCGGAATTCGTCGACGATTTAAATGACCAAATCCCCTTCTATAACCAGCGCCACAAAGTAAAACCGGGATTGATGGGCTGGGCACAATTAAATTATCCTTACGGCGCTTCGGTAGATGATGCGCGCAATAAACTAAAATATGATCTCTACTATGTTAAGAATCATAGCGCTTTTTTAGACGCATTGATTGTTATTCGAACAGTTGAGGTGGTGCTATTGGGCAAAGGTGTCCATTGAGTCGTTTAGCCCCATCACTTTTAAAGTAATTAAAACAAATAACCATTCTCGAAGGCAGATAAGTACGATGAACATCCAACTAAAATTCATAAGTAAGTTGCTAGGTTTTTTTGGCGTCATTACATTGGTGGGGTGTTCCGTTCTAAATGTTGTTGAAGAGCGGCCCATCGAATCAAGCATTGGTTTGGTCGACGAATACAGAATGGGTATTGGTGATCAAATATCAGTCAATGTGTGGCGTAACCCAGATCTCTCTGTAAGCGTTACCGTTCGACCTGATGGGAAAATATCGGCTCCACTTGTCGGCGACTTGAAAGTAGATGGCGTCAGTACGCAGGAGTTGTCTGCGATTATCGAAGCAAAGCTGGAAGAATTTATTCGAACACCAAAAGTAACGGTAATCGTGACTAATCCAACGAGCGCGGAATTTATCCACCGAATTCGAGTGACAGGCGCAGTTGCTCAACAGCGCTCGATTCCATATCGAAATGGCATTACGGTTTTAGATGTGATTTTAGAAGCCGGTGGTTTGAGTCCATTCGCCAGTGGCGATGAATCAAAACTTTACCGCCAAACAAAGGATGGCGCTAAGGTATACCCAATATTTCTCAACGACATTTTGGAGAAAGGGATCTTAGACTCAAACTATCGTTTGTTTCCTCAGGACATCATCACCGTTCCTGAACGGAGTTTCTAAGTAGCATGGACGTTGGTCAAATACTTCTGTACGTCGTCGTTATTTTTAGAGAGTTATGGCAGCGGAAATTCCTTGCTCTGGCAATGATTGCAGTAATAAGCTTTGCAGTGCTCGTCTTCGGAATGCTCTGGCCTTCGAAATTTGAGACCTCAGCCACGATACATGCAGACAATCAAAATATTCTAGGGCCACTGCTGGCGGAGCAAGCTCGACAGAGCAAAGTCGATGATAGGACTAAAATCGTACGTGAGAAGCTTTATTCGCCTCGATTACTGAGCAAGGTTGCAAAGGATTTATATGGCGTAAAAACAGAGGAAACGCCAATTTCAATGGCAAATTATGTTTCTGAACTTCGAACTCGCTTGATTGTGAAATCATTAGGTTCTGGCTATATTTCTGTTGATTTCTCGGCGACGTCAGCTGAAGAAGCTTATCGTGGATTGAATACTATTATTGATGTATTCATACGCGGATCCTCAGAAGAGCAACGGGAGGAAAGTCGCGAAGCTTTTTTATTCATCGATAACCAAGTGAAACAGTACAAAGACCAGCTCGTAGGGGCTGAAGTGAATTTGAAAGAGTTTTCATCGCAAAATTTTGATGGTCGCGACAGCGATGTTAGCGCAAGTATTCAGAGGCTAAGAAGCCAGATAGAGGAGTTGAAGATATCAATAGACGAAGACCTAATAACTATGAAAGCGTTGCAAGAACAAATTCGTGGTGAATCAGAGTTTTCAGCGACTACGATAAAAGTTGATGCCTATACCCTTCGACTTGCAGAGCTAGAGTCGCGACTATCTGCGCTTCTCCTCTCTTATACAGACGACTACCCGGATGTAATTAGCCTTCGATATCAGATATCTGATTTGACGCGAGTCATGGAGGCAGCTGCAGCTGAGAGAGCAACGGAAACTGCTTCTAGAACCGGTCCGCGGGAGCTAGATCAAGGCAGTGAGGCTCTCTTGAATCCTCTTTATCAAGAGCTTCGAAGTAGAATTTCTCAGGTCGAAACGGGCATCAAAGCCAAAAGAAAGCGTCTCTCTGTGTTTTCTACCTTATTAGAGGATGAATTCGAGCGAAGGCAGAGGGTTGCCGAACGCAGCGCAGCGAAAGCTGAGCTTGTTAGAGATTACGATGTAACTAAAAAAATCTATGAGGATATGCTGGAGCGAAAAGAGAAAGCGCGTCTCTCTATGACGCTTAATATAGAGGGTCAAGGCGTCACCTATCGGATTCAGGAGCCTCCGCTCCTGCCTTTGGTTCCAAGTGGCCTGAGGTTCTTACATTTTGTATTTCTAGGGCCTTTTATCGCTCTTATTTTTACTTTGGGTTTAGCGGTCGCTTATGTGTTGGTTGATCCTAGAATTAGGTTTTCATCGAGAATACAGGGGTTTGATCTCCCTGTATTAGCGGTTGTTCCTCACATCAATACCCCGATAACAAAGCGGTTAAGGCGATCAGATATTGTCATTTGTGCGAGCATAGCGTTTTTTACGGGCATTGTGTATTTGAGTGTTTCGATCTTACATCATTTGGGTTTCATTTTATGAGTACGAACGAGTCTGACGGGAGTATAGAGCTCCGATCGATAGCTGCAGTTACTGAGTCAAACCCTAGTATTAGTCAAATGGAAGAGGTAAACCGCTTTACAGAGCGTGAACTTGATGCGCTTAAAATAGTCTACCCTGGAATGCATAATTCAACTGTTCTAAACATTTTTCGTGAACTACGCACTCAGTTGCTAAAACTAAAGAAGAAAGAAAACTTTGTGTGTATGGTGAGTACCGCAAGTTATCGCGGTAATGCCAGTTTTGTTACCCTCAATTTAGCTTCGGTTTTTGCGCTTGATAAAGCAAAAACCAGTTTAATTATAGATACCAACTTACACGCTCCTCACGCGCAAAATATTATTTTTGGCCAAGCTGAAAAAGGTATTACCGATTATTTGAGCGATTCATCACTTAATATAAAAGATATCGTTTACGCAACTAGCATCCCAAGATTAAGAGCCGTGCCCCTTGGAACAAACAGCGAAGGCGCTGCTGAGTACTTTGAGTCTGAAAAAATGCTTTCGTTTATTGACGAATTAAGAACTCGGTATTCAGATCGATATATTTTTATTGATGCGCCGCCGGTCGCAAGTTCTTCCGAGGCACGCATACTTGCGGGTCTAGTCGATATGGTTGTTTTAGTTGTAAATCATGGAAGCGTTACTGAGGAGCAAATTCAAACATCTATCGATGTTGTGGGCAAAGAAAGAATAGCAGGTCTCATATACAACAATTGATCATACGCAAGCAGTGTTGCTTTTCATTAGAACATTGTTCGTGTTGTTTGCGAGATACATGTCTCGGGTGTTTGGGTAAGGATTAATATAGAGTTTAATAATATGTGGTGTTCTGCAGAAAAAAGAGCTTCGAATAGTCCCTTGCTCATGATTCGCGTGGTTATGTTGTGGTTAATCTGTTTTTATCCTGCGTCAGCCACTGAGACAAGCGGTAGAGTTGGAACGGGCCTCGAGCACACTAGCAATGTAAGACAGTCTCGTCTGGATAAAAAAAGCGAGTTTATACAGACTACCTATGCGGAAATTGGAGTCGAGGAAGTGAGAAAACGCTTTAAGGCAGACGCAAAGGTAAAAATCGAAAATGAGCATTATTTTGATAACACCTATAACGATGAGACTTCTCTTACCTCTGGGTTTGGGCTGTTTACAATAGACCTTATAGAAGATTTTTTTGAATGGGGCGCGACATTTTCACGGACTGATGTTGTTTCTAATAGTGCAGAGGATGAAAATCCCGACACTACAGAATATAGAAACATAGCGCGCACTGGCCCTACGCTTAACTATGCGATATCCAGAGCGACCAATTTTCGCGCAAATGCGAATTATGTTGTTGTGGAAAACTCCGAAGAAACAGCTGATGATAGTCAGCGAGCTGAGGGTTCAGCTGTTATCAATCATCAGATAAATCGCCTTACCTCGATCAATTTGAATGGAAGGTATTCCGAGATTATTGAAAGTGACAATGATGAAGAAATTCAGAATAGCCGAGCCGGATTTGGTTTTAGTCGTTCATATGTCGATGGCGTATTCAATGCGTCCTACGGTCTACAAGAAGTGCGTTCAAACTTGGCTGCGACTGAGCGAGGCTCTTTTACCGATGTGTCACTGTCGCGGGAAAATTTTTTAGCGCATGACGTTGATTTAAAATATACCCACTCTATTTCGGATACTTCAATAGGTTTCGAAGATGATGAGTCGGGTATTCGCGACCCTGCGGATCCAACTCAAGCGACATCTAAGACCGATATTGAGACGCGCGATCGTGTTACCTTGATAGTTTCGCGTGAAAGAACATCCTTTGTTTACGACCTTAATTTAATTTACGAAGAAAGCAATTTTAACCTTCAGAATTATACTGAACGCTACCGCGGCCTAATAATTGGTTTTGCGCCGAAAGTGTATTCTCGCTTTAGTCCAAGAATTCAATACAGTTATTTGAGGGAGAGTTTCGGCATAAACCGTTCGGAGGGTGACGATTCGACACAAACTTTGCAGCTTTCATTAAACTATCAGCTAGTGGAAGATTTATTCACGGATGCTTTTATCGAGTACAAAGATCGCACGAATGATTCGGTCTCGTCGAGACAGTATGACGAAATTTCGCTCGGCTTAGGTGTACGCTGGGAGTTCTTGTAATGTTTTCAGCTGAGGATCGCTTATTTGGCCAATGTCAGCCTATTGAGTTGTCTACTTATGAACGGCCAAAACTAATTGTTGTCGTTGATACGGAGTCTGAATTCGACTGGAATGCCGATCCAGATCCACAAGCCCTAGCGGTTGATTCGATGCGCAGCATTGGACGCGCGCAAAGTATCTGTGACAAATTTGGCATAAAGCCATGTTATGTCGTCGATTATGCAGTTGCGAGTCAAACTTTGGGCTATGAGCCCTTAGTTGATTACTTAGAGGACGGGCGTTGTGAAATTGGAGCACATTTACACCCTTGGGTGACGCCTCCTATTGAAGAGTCGCTGTGCGCTAGGTATTCATTTCCTGGAAACCTACCTGCCTACTTAGAGCGTCAAAAAATACTGAATCTTACCCGTAAAATCAAATCGGTCTTCGGTATTTCTCCAAAGTCTTTTAAATCCGGGCGATATGGTTTCGGACCAAATACAGCGCGTTTCCTGGAGGAATTTGGCTATCAAGTAGACCTCTCGGTTTGCCCTCCGATAGATTACAGTTACTGCGAGGGTCCTGACTATTCCCATTTTGATGCTAAACCCTTTTGGTTTGGTTCTCAAAACCAGTTGCTGGAAGTACCGATAACAGGCGCTTTCTGTGGTTCTGCTGGCAGTAATTTAAAGGCACTATATGCGCTTGGACAACGTTATCCAAAGCTGAAATTGCAAAGTTTATTTTCACGTTTGGGATTAGTTGATCGCTTAGTTTTATCGCCGGAAGGATTTTGCACTAATGAACATATTAAGCTTACTAAAGCGTTATACGCATTGGGTGTCCGCACCTTTACATGGAGCTTCCATAGCACCTCTTTAGCGGTTGGAAATACGCCTTATGTTCGCAATCAAGCAGACTTAGATGAGCTTTTAAGTTCGTTTACGCGTTATTTTGAATTCTTTTTTGGTGAGTTGGGAGGCGTGGCAAGTTCGCCTTTGACATTACGATCAGAATTCAAGAAAGAAAAGAGACTACGTGCGCAGAGCAAGGAGTTAAACCCAAATGTTGGATAGGGCTTCGCAGTCAACTATGTTATATAGTTTGTTGCTATGCGCATGGGTTATGGTATTTGCCGACGCGATTGGCAGTGCGGTCAATATTTGGTACACGTCTGAAATCTTCACGCATGGTTTTTTCATAATACCGGGTGCCCTTGGAATCATATGGACCAAAAGACAATTACTAATGTCTCAGGAGTTCAAGCCAAATTACTGGGTCGCCTTCTTGCTGATACCCACCTTGTTCCTAGGTATAGTGGGTGCAGTCGGGGATATAAACCTATTTCAACACATAGCTTGCTTTGCTTCTTTACCGCTCGCTATCTGGTTTATGATTGGGAATCGTGCTGCCAGAATAATTTGGTTTCCGTTGTCACTTATGTTGTTTGCGATACCCATCGGTGAAGAGCTCGTTCCGCTGCTGCAGCAATGGACTGCTAAATTAGCAGTTTATCTTCTCGGATTCACAAGTATCCCTGTTTATGTAGAGGGTTTGTTTATTAACATTCCACAAGGAAGCTTTATCGTTGCAGAGGCCTGCTCCGGTATTCGCTTTTTTGTTGGTGCCATCGTCTTCGGTTTTGTCTACTCATATTACTCATTTAATGGCCTTGCATTTCGTATTGGTTATCTATCCTTGTCTATTGTCTTGCCTGTTATTGCAAATGCGCTTCGAGTATTTGGCTTGGTACTCATTGGTCATTACTTTGGTATGGAGCATGCCTCCGGCACCGATCATTTAATATATGGGTGGATCTTTTTTGCGATTGTATTAGGTTTGCTTTTTTGTGCTGGAGAGTTTCTTCGAGCTTTTGAACGAAAAGAAACTATCGTTTCTTCTAAAAATACAAAAAATTATTTGGATGTATCTAAACCCGCGTTTCTATGCGTGTTATTGCTAATTTGTGGCGCTGCACTTTGGGCAAATAGTTTAAGATTGACAGAAGCTTCAAACACACAACTTTTGACTAATTCTTTTGGAATGTACTCGAGCCTGAAAAAGGGTAGTGATGGTTGGCAGCCGACTATGTTTGGGGCCAGTGATCAGGCCGTCTGGCGATTACCTAATAATGTTCAAGTGCAGATTTTTTGGTATGCTAATGATATCGGCGATACCGAGCTAACGAGTTATAAAAACCAATTATTTGATAAGAGTAATTGGAGTATTGTGTCGCAGAATATAGCACGCGTTGGCCCGCAAAAAGTGGTAAAAACTGTTGTGACTAGTTTGCAGGGTCGAAAACAACTGCTTTATTCCTGGTATCAGCTATCGGATAAAGTGCACACAAGTAAAACATATACGAAGATTAGCCAGACAATGGAGCGTATGTTTGGTGGGGTTGGTTCAGGGGCATGGGTTTCTATTTCTATCCCCTTCAGTACCGGCGAGTTGAGCAAAGCTGACGAACATTTGTCGAATGCTTACGCTGCGCATCATGAGAATATTATAAAAGCGTTACCTTTTTAGTCGCGTCGGTCGCGAATTATTTTCGCAGGGTTTCCCGCTACAATAGCATAATCGGGTACATCGTTCACAACCACTGAACCAGCAGCAACGATACATTTTTTGCCGACATTAGCCATCACGATAGCGCTATTACCCAGCCAGGAATCTTCTCCGATGATCACTTTTGAGAATTCCCCGCCTTGTTGTTGAATAGGTTTTTCTAGGTCATCGAAGTTGTGTTGGCCTTTGCCACTAAGAATATGTACGCCACTGCCAAGCAATGTGTCTTTTTCAATGCGGCAGGAACCAATATTGCATTGAGGCCCAACGTAAACGTTTTCGCCGATTTCGGTGTCTTGTTGTGAAAAAATAGCGCCAAAACCGATAAAGCAATTTGTACTGCATGAGCGCATGATAAATCGGAATAAATTTCGGCGCGCATACGCGCCAGTATTCCCCGGCCACAAGCTAATAAGCTGTGCCGTGGAGCTAAAAAATTGATCGTTTGGTGTCAGCTTATTAAGTAAGATGAGCGGTGACACGATGATGGTAAAACCGATGTTAAGAATTGGTTTTAAAATAGCTTTCATTAATATGCATAATATTGTTAATTGTTATAGCGCTATGCCAACGGGCATCTATCATTAAAACGTTATCATCTAATATGCCTTGTGTTCACCCGTAACGACAAGCATTTAGAAGTAAATAATAGAAATTAATAGAGAAAAATAGAGAGTAGTACCGACCATGCAACATGCTATGACGATAGATGTCGAAGATTACGTACATGTTGCGGCGTTTGCCGATGTGATTTTACCGAGCGAATGGGAAAACTACCCGTCTCGCGTGGTGAGAAATACCGAACAAATTTTACAGCTATTCTCTGACAAAAATATTCAAGCTACGTTTTTTTGTTTAGGCTGGGTTGCCGAACGCGAACCCGAACTTATCAAAACAATTGCCGAGGCTGGGCATGAAATTGCCTCGCATGGATACAGCCATCAGCTTGTTTACTCGCAAACGCCGGAGGTCTTTAAAGACGAAGCTCAGCGCAGTAAATCATTGCTCGAAGACATTACACAGCAAGAAGTTACAGGTTACCGTGCAGCAAGCTATTCTATTACGGCAAAATCGACATGGGCTTTAGAGATACTGTCTGAGCTTGGTTACACATGGGACTCGTCTATTTTTCCAATCAAACATGACAATTACGGTATGCCGAATAGTCCAGAGCACCCTTATAAAATACAGCTTGAGAGTGGACGAAGTATTACTGAGTTTCCGCTGACAACGGCTAAAGTTGGGCCGTTAAGTTTACCTGCTGCGGGTGGGGGGTATTTTCGTCAGTATCCGTATGCCTTATCGCGCTGGTTATTTAATCGCGCGAGTGAAAACCAAACTAAACCGCAAATATTTTACTTACACCCGTGGGAAGTAGATCCAGCGCAGCCTCGTATCGCTAATGCGAGTTTGTTTTCAAAGTTCCGACACTATACAAATCTTAAAAGATGTATGCCTCGGCTAGAGAGAATGGTGGATGACTTTCAATTCACGACCATGACAAAAGCCCTTGAAAGCGCAGAGCTATCTACTCGCGTTTCAGTAAAAGATCTTGCGAGCAATAATTAGTATGCAAGATGAGCTACAAACCTTAACCACAGAGCATGGAATACTTTCCCGAAAAATTGGTCAGGCTAAGCGTGCAGGCGAGCCTGTCGATGAACTTGTAGCGCAAGTAAGTGCTTTATCGCAGCAAATCAATTCGATTAAAAATCAGCTTGCTGAATCCGACGAAGAGAAGCATAGCAGTTCTGCCTCTAGCAACTCGAAAAACGCACAAGCAGATCAAGCCACTCAAGAAAGTGTGCATGCCTTGTTCGTTCCAAATAGCCATGTCGTCAATAATGCGAGTGTGTGTGAAGGGGATGTGATTCAGCTTGCTGGGGCCAATGAAGATGATGCGCAAGATTGGGATGAATATGTTCTAAATCGAGCGGATGCGTCTACTTATCATTACTGGTCTATTCGTGAATCTCTCGCAGGTAGTTTTGCTCATCCGTGCCATTACTTTATCGCCCGATATCAAAACGGCAAGGTGTGTGGCGTATTGCCGAGTGTAGAGCTATCGAGCCCACTGTTTGGCCACTTTATTGTCTCCATGCCTTATTTCACCTATGGCGGAGTATTGGCAGATAGCGCATCTATTGAACAGACGCTTATTCAAGCATTGCTAGAAAAAGCTAAGACGCTTGGAGTGAGCCATGTTGAAATTAGAAAACAAAGCCAAGCTTTAGACCTTTTACCCTCGTTGAAAGAGAAGCAAAGTAAGGTGTCGATGGTATGTGCGCTGCCCAACAACAAACAACAGTTTTGGTCTGATGCGGGAAGTAAGGTGCGTGCACAAGTGAAAAAAGCGAAACGTTTCAATCTTGAAACATGCTTTGGCCGCTTAGAATTAATCGATGATTTCTATACGGTTTTCGCAACTAATATGCGAGATTTAGGGACCCCAGTTTACGCTAAGTCTTTTTTCGAAAACTTGCTTTACTCAGATAGTAAAAACCGTTATTCGATCAGTGTTACCTACGATGCTAAAAAACCAGTAGCAGCCTGTTTTTTAATGGGAAATAAGAGTATTCGTGAAATCCCTTGGGCGTCGTCATTGCGCAGTGCCGCTTCAAAAAACGCTAATATGGCCATGTATGCGGCGGTACTCGACGACACGATTGATCAAGCGTATACCCACTTTGATTTTGGACGCAGCTCTCCAGATGCAGGTACCTATCGTTTTAAAAAGCAATGGGGAGCTAAACCGATGCCGCTTTATTGGTATTACTGGTTAAGAGACGGAGGCGACTTGCCTGAGCTCAACCCCAACAACCCCAAATATAAATTGCTGATAAAAGTATGGCAGCGTTTACCCGTGTGGCTAACGAAGTTAATTGGCCCGCCTGTTGTAAAGTATTTGCCCTAATGTCTTGCTTGTACTCGCTTAATATTCAGCGTTCAGGTCAGCGATATAGGTGTGAGTTGTTAACGTTACCCACTTTTGCTGATTTGAGCGAGCAATGGTTGAGTGTTGAAAATGAAGCCGATAATAGTTTCTTTTTATCATGGACATGGATGCATGCGTGGTTAGAAGCAATTAAACCGGATGCAAAATTACTTCGTGTTTATGCGCAGGAAGAACTTGTTGGTATTGCTTTTTTTGTCGTCAAGGCAACACGCAGAGGGCTCGCGCAAACGCTTTATCTCAACCAAACTGGTGATGAAGCCAAAGACCAAATGTGGATTGAATACAACGAAGTGCTAGCTAAAACTATTCAGTATGAAGATGTTCAGTCCGTTAGTGCAGAGTTTATTGCGCGAGAAATGCAATGGGATGAGTGTCGTATTGGCGCGAGTAAAGCATCCAGCCTGCAAACAATAGCGAAGCACTTGCAACTGCCTAAGCACGTAGCGTGGGAAACACATACTTATGGCATTGTGCTTCAGCAAGCGTCTAATTACTTAGACACTCTTTCTCGTAACACGCGTTACCAAATTAATCGTTCTTTCAAACAATTTATGCAGCAGGGCAGTGAACTTGAATTAAAATTTGCGGAATCAAAAGCCCAGGCTTTGGAATATTTCGAGCAAGCTGCCCCATTTCATATAAAGCGATGGGGCGATCAGCCATTAGAAAGCGGTTTTACGAATACTTATTTTTTAGCGTTTCATCATACCTTAATAGATAGTGCGTGGAGCCAAGACCAAGTTGCCTTGGCTCGGTTACAGCATGCGGATGAAGTGCTAGGTTACCTGTACTTTTTTACCTACAAAGGTGTGGTTTCGTTTTATTTAAGTGGCTTGGCTGCGGCAGGAAATGCCAAGCTAAAGCCGGGTTTATGTGCGCACACATTGTGCGTGCAACATTTTAAAGACCTAGGTTTTCGCTACTATGACTTAATGGGGGGCGATGACCGCTACAAACATAATTTAGCAGTACAGAAAGACCTTCTTCAGCAAGTATCGTTTACAAAGAAAACGCCTGTATTGGCAGCAGAGCACTTTGCCCGAAAAGTGAAAAACGTGCTCACAGGGAATAAGACATAATGCAGTATCAAGGAAGAAAAAAACTTACGAGTGCGAAGCTACATAGCAAGCGTTTAGGTTATATTGTGGGGGTTTCAAGCGGAATGCCTTTTAGCAGAGGCGTGCTACGAGAGAGCGATACAATCAGTTTTATGCAAGGCGGGCTAGGGTATGAAGCAGATTTCAAAGTATTGAATCGCTGGCATGATGGATCAGTTAAAAATGTGCGCTTAGATACCATTTTGCCTGATGGTTTTGATACAACTGAGCTTGTTGATATATATATTTCAGCTCAAGAAGATTCAATTGCCCCAGAGCGTTCTCAGACTACAAAAGTATCTTCGATTAAGCTTGAGCGAGACACGGCCAGTAAGTATTTGTTTGATGCGTTATTACTTAATGGCGAGAAGGTAGCAGGGCCTTTAAGTATTCAGGCAACAGGGCGCTCAGGCTTATTGAAAGTTAAGTGCGTTGATCAAGTAGATAGGTCTTCCACCTCTCATATTGATCGATTAGCTTTAAAAGGACAGCTCGCAACGCATCGTAATCAAGAATCTATCCACTTCACTTGCAGGCTTGAATTACATAGCGCGCAACAGGCACTTTTTGTTTCATTTGAGGTACATAACCCCAATGCTGCACTGCACCCAAATGGAATATGGGACATAGGCGATCCAGGCTCGGTCTATTTTTATGATTTGAGTTTAAATCTGGCGTTAACAAAGCCAGGCGCTTTGCGATTTAAAATAGAGCAGAGTGCAGACTGGGGTAGCTCAGATGCAAAAGAATTTTCGATTGTGCAAGCTTCAAGCGGCAACGAGAACTGGAATAGTTTAAATCACCTGACCCGTCGTGGACGAGTTGAGCTTCCATTCAAAGGCTATCGTGTTCTTAGTAATAACGATGTGTTGAATGAGGGCCAGCAAGCGAATCCGGTTATTAATGTTAACTCTAAAGATATAAATATTGGTTTATCGCTGGACGATTTTTGGCAAAACTTTCCTTCTTCTCTGAGTTATACAGCAAAGGGTTTGGAAGTGGGATTGTTTCCAAAAGAAGTTGCGCAAGAATATGAACTTCAGGCAGGTGAGAAGAAAACACAGAGGTTTGCTATCTCCCTGCAAGAGAGCCAAGATCAAGCCGATTATCTGCAACTCGCTAGTTTGCAGTTTTCAACGAGCTATCTTGCCCAAGCAGGGGTTACTCACTATTTAGATAATCATGCGAGTGAGTCAGCGCTGAATAAGATAATTGCAAATGGCCTTGATGGGGATAGCAACTTTTTTGCCAAGCGTGAGCAAATAGACGAATACGGTTGGCGTAATTTTGGCGACATTTATGCTGACCACGAACTACTTGAATACAAAGGCGACAGTATTATTTCGCACTATAACAACCAGTATGACCCGCTTTACGGATTTATTCGCCAGTATTACCTGAGTGGCGATAAACGCTGGTGGGAACTTGCCGATGATCTTGCCAAACATATTCTCGATATCGACCTTTATCATACAGAGCTTGATCGCCCTGAATATAATCATGGTTTATTTTGGCATACCGACCACTACGTGGACGCAAGTACAAGCACGCACAGAACCTATTCAAAAGACCAAATAGGCCAGCATGACTTTGCTGGTTTAGGGGGTGGCCCTGCTGGACAGCATTGCTATACCGAAGGCCTGACGCATTACTATCAATGCACGGGCGATGAGCTTGCCAAACAAGCTGTTTTGAATATGGTGCAGTGGATTACGTATTATTATGAGGGTGCAGGCACCTTGCTAGATTGCCTGTTAGCCTACAAAAACCGATACATCGTCGATTTTAAACACCCGTTCTCAACAGGGCATGTATATCCGCTCGATCGTGGTGTTGGGCATTACATCAATGCCTTGCTTGATGCTTATAGCCTGACGAATGAGGCGAGTTACCTTGCGCGTGTTGATGTCATTATTCGTGGCACGGTGCACCCGCAGGACCCTATCGAACAGCGCGATTTACTAAATGCTGATGAGTTCTGGTTTTATATCGTTTTTTACCAATCTGTCGCGCGTTTTTTGATTGAAAAAGAGAGTATTGGCGAGATTGATCAAGCCTTTGAATATGCGCGTGCTTCTTTGATGCACTATGCTGTTTGGATGGCAGATAATGAACGTCCTTATTTAGAGGCGCCAGAGGGTTTAGAGTTTCCAAACCATACGTGGGCAGCGCAAGATCTGCGCAAAAGCGTCCTGTTTTATCAGGCTTATCGTTTCTCAAATAATGCCGATACGCGTTTCTTAGATAAGGCCAGATTTTTCCGTGATTATGTGATTCGAGAAATTAGTGGGCACGAAACTCAAGAGTTATCGCGCATTCTAGCCATACTCATGCAAAACCAAGGGGTAGATCAAATGATCGACTCGGGCAAGGTTTGGCATAACTATGGCGCGATTAACTTTGACGCTTTCGGTACGAGCCCTATGCTTAAACCAAAGAGCCAATTAACCGTGATTGTAAAAGCACTATTTTCAGTTTTGCGTAATTTTAAACCTCGCAAGGAATGGGCTTGGCTGAATGCACGTATAGGCAAGTTGCAACGGTCTAAATATCGCATTACCACATAGATAGCACTTGTTTTAAAAACCAAGCAAAAAAAGCAATAAAGGATTAGTATAACTAGTATGAGTGTCGCGTTTATCATTCCGCATATGGGCAGAGAGGAAATGCTCATTCAGACGCTTACGTCGATTGCCCAACTCGACGACGCAGGCCATGCTGTGGAAGTGCATGTGGCTACTAAAAACCACACACTCAATTTGCCTAAGTACTTACATAGCTTAAATCTGTTGGTGCATCACCGTCCAATGGATGAAACTATTTCGCATCAACGCAACTATGGTGCACAACAAAGTCAAGCTGAATACCTTGCCTTTTTAGATGCGGATATACAGCTTTCAAATAACTGGTTAAGCGTTCTGCTTGAACTTTTACAAGACGAACCCACTCGCGTACTAGTAAGCGCCGTGCAAGTGTGTGAGCAAGATGCGCCGCCACTAGAAAAAATTCGTACCGCACTAAGCAATGCGCATGTAGATTGTGCCGTACGTTTTTTACCGGGACGTAACTTATTACTCTCACGCACTACGTTTGAGCAAGTGGGTGGGTTTCCTGAACATTTGATTACCTGTGAAGACTATTACTTTACAGATCAAGTGCATGCGCTGGGTGAGCTTTATTACTCCTCACACGCGAGTTATGTGCATCTAGGTGAAGATAAAGAGCTTAAGGAGATGTATAGAAAAGAAATTTGGCGTGGGCAGTCGAACTTGCAAAGCATTAAAGGCCGCAAAGTACCTTTATCAGAACTGCCGAGCTTTTTAGTGCCCGTGTGGATATTGCTTTTTGCACTGGCGACATGCGTAGCTGCGATAACGGGGCAGTGGCTGATCAGTGTAGCGAGCGCAGTTTGTTTAATGACTCCGATAATGCTTTACACACTGCGACTTTATCACATCGCTAAACCTGCGGTGAGTTTCAGCGATGTTTTACGATTTTATATGTATTATTTCCCTGCGCGTGTCATTGGAACTTTTCGTGGTGCGTTTCAAACTATCGGCCTTAAATAAGTAAACGGATGTTGTATTCATGAAAGTGCTTCAATTTATTTGCCCAACGGGTTTTTACGGTGCCGAGCGCTGGGTATTAGCCTTGGGGAAGCATTTAAAAACTCGTGAAGGAATTCAATGCGACTTAGCTGTGACGCACGAATCTGAGGACCAAAATTTAAGGCTTGTTGAGGAATATAAAAAGTTAGCCGGTACAACGCACCTAGTTCCCATGAGCGGGCGCTTTGATCTATACGTGATTAGCAACTTGGTGGAGCTAATTAAAACTGAAGGCTACGACATCATTCATACTCACGGGTATAAGTCAGACATTCTCGGTGTATGGGCAGCACGAAAAGCCTCTATAAAGTGTGTAGTCACCCCACATGGTTTTGAAAACACAAAAGATCTGAAGCTTCGCTTATTTATATGGCTAGGCTGCCAAGCTATGCGCTTTGCAGATGTTGTTGCACCGCTATCAACGCAACTGTGTGAAGACGTTAAAAAATACGCTGGCCAAGGTAAGGACAGCAAACTGCGCTACATCCAGAACGGCGTCGACCTCATGGAAGTAGAAGCGCAACGCGCTCTTAGTCCAAGGCTAAGTATACCCGAAGGTGAAAAGTGGGTGGGTTTTATCGGGCAAATGATTAGCCGAAAAAACATCGACGATATACTGAGCATTTTCGATTCGCTTTCTGCCAAATATCCCAACTTAAAACTAAAACTACTTGGCGATGGCGACTCGCGCCCAGCGCTGGAAGAAAAAGCAAACAAACTAGCGAGTCGCAATAACATTGAGTTTCTAGGCTTTCGTGACGACCGGCTCGACTACCTACAAGCCTTTGATTTATTCGTTATGACATCAACCCTAGAAGGCATACCGCGCTGTTTAATGGAAACCATGGCCATGGGAATTCCAGTCGCTGCTTATGACATCGCAGGTATTGATCAGCTCATCACACATAACAAAACAGGCATGCTTGCCAAACTGCATGATAAGCCAAACCTAGAAAAACACTGGGAAGCATTGTTGTTTAACGAAGACCTAGCGACAAACATTGTCGAACAAGGCCGAGAATTTGTATTAGAAAACTACTCCGCACAGCGCATGGCTGATGAGTATATGGAGTTGTTTGAAGAGATGTTGGATTAATTATTGTGGGTAGCATACTGCTAATTCT
>ENA-OSET01002438-OSET01002438.1-sediment-metagenome-genome-assembly--contig:-NODE-2438-length-18022-cov-5.272666_pt1 | contig 18022 bp, 18 predicted proteins | sample MGYA00237882_ERZ534229 | MGnify/ENA primary metagenome ERZ534229 (study PRJEB26408, sample SAMN06266212) | sediment metagenome | isolation source: Hudson Canyon methane seep mesocosm | place... | reverse complement strand
CGACAGCAAACTGGCCGATGCGCAGTCAGGCTATGAAAAAGCGCTCTCTGTCACCATGGCTGCACAAGCTGGCACTAACCTCATCACACAAGCCGCAGGCACTCAGGCCGCTCTCATGGCCACCTCATTTGAAGCTTATGTGATCGACAACGATATGCTCGGCGCAATTTTGCAGTCCATAGCCCCAATCGAGATAAGTGCAGCGACCTTGTCCACAGACATCATCGCTGAAACCGTGCGTGGTGAGGGTCATTTCTTAGGCCACGCCGACACCTACGCTCGTATGAAGTCCGACTTTGTTTATCCTGTCCACGCGGATCGCCAGGCCCCCGAAGCCTGGTTGGCGAACGGCGCACCGACAATCAATGCAGCGGCGCGAAAAACCGTGTCTGATACTTTGGCCAGTCATTTTCCACGCTACATACCAGGCGACATCGAACAAGAAATACGGGCGCGTTTTGACATCCGCCTGCCAGCAGCAAGGATGCAAACCATATGAAAATCGCAGTGTTGGGCGTTGGCGCAATGGGCTCTATTTACGCGGCCCTGCTTGCTGACGCAGGCCATGAAGTTTGGGCCGTTGATACATGGACCGACCATGTTAACGCCATTAATGCCAATGGCTTGCGAGTTGAAGGCGCGAGCGGGGACCGCATTGTCAAAACTCTGCGGGCCACCACCCGGATCGAGGATGTTGGAACCTGTGACCTGTGCCTGATCGCGACCAAGGCCTCTGGCGTTGGTCCAGCCGCACAGGCCGCCGCTGCTGCCATCGGCCCTGATACACTGGTTCTGACAATCCAAAACGGTTTAGGCTCAGGTGAACGCATCGCCCAGCATATCCCAGCGGGCAGTGTCCTGCTGGGTGTTGCTGACGGTTTTGGCGCCTCCATGAAAGGCCCAGGTCACGCCCACCACAATGCCATGAAACTCATCCGCATCGGCGAGATCAACGGAGGTCTCACAGATCGTTTGCATGGCGTAGAGACAGTCTGGCAAGGCGCGGGTTTCAACGTCAAAGCGTTTGAGAACATCACCCAGTTAATTTGGGAGAAATTCCTGTGCAATGTGACGTTCAGCGCGGCCTGCGCGACTTTCAACACCACAGTTGGTGAACTGATGGCTCACCCCCAATACTGGCCCATCGCGCTTGGCGCCATGTCCGAAGCCTTTGCTATTGCAAAGGCAAAGGGTGTGCCCCTGTCCTTTGATGACCCAGTGGCATATGTCACTGCATTTGGCAGCAGTATGCCTCATGCTCGCCCATCGATGCTGTTGGATCACTTGGCGGGGCGCGCGTCGGAACTCGACGCGATTAACGGCATCGTCCCTGTCATGGGCCGTGAACTAGGGATCCCTACGCCGTTTAACGATACGCTTACCGCCGTGCTGCGAATGAACGAGGCCACTTTCGAGGTAGCAAAAGCATGAACATCGGATCGTTCATTTATAATCACCAAGCCCTTTATGGCATCTTCGAAGGTGATAATGTGATGCCCGCAAGCCCTGCCATTGTCGCCGAATACCCCACATTGCGGGATCTTCTAGATGCAGATGGCGTGTCAAAACTGCATGACACAGACAATCATGGAAACCCATTGCCATGCGACCGCATCACTTTTCAGCCACCCATTCCAAACCCGCGCAAAATCATTTGCGTCGGTATGAATTATCCCAAACCTTACCCCGTTGATGGCGTCGCCCCTCCGAACCCCGATAACATCATTCTATTCGGAAAAGAGCGCGACACATTATTGGCCCATAACGCCGCACTGGAAGTTCCATCAGGTGAGGCTGCAAATAGCTTTGACTATGAGGGCGAAATCGCTGCGGTCATCAGTAAACCCGCACGGCATGTTTCGGTCGCTGAGGCAATGGATCACGTTCTGGGATATTCTGCCTTTAACGACGGTTCAGTGCGCGACTGGCAGAAACACTCAATCTACGCAGGCAAAAACTTCGCCAAATCCGGCTCTTGGGGTCCATGGATCACAACAGCTAAGGCGCTTTTGCCACCTCAAGACCTTCACCTGACCGTCACCTTGAACGGAGACGTCGTACAAGCCGCATATGGCCGTGAAATGATCTTCTCGATCGCAGAACAAATCGCATATATCTCTACGCTTTTCACACTTCAGCCCGGCGATGTCATCGCTACAGGTTCGCCCAACGGAACCGGAGGCAGCAGAACGCCCAAGCGGTTTTTGAAGCCCGGCGATACATTGAGCGTGGCTGTGTCTGACGTCATGACCCTAACCAACACAATCGTATAAAGGGGTCTGTAGCAGGCATTCAGGGCGAGAAACTGACCACAAAGAGATGGGCAGTTTTAGCGGTTTGGAAATGAACACACTCAACCTGAATGCCCCTTTTGATTGCACATAATGCCGAATTTTCAGCAGTGCTGCATTCAACAGTATGGGCTCCGATCCGACTTCTGGGAACGCAGATCGAAACCCGGCTCACGACACTAATGCATGCACCGCAGCGAATAGCGGGCGTCCACCCAACCTGTGTGAATACCCTGACAAAAAAACAGCTATTTGGAAGTCAGCTCTGAGCTGGAAATTGCTGATAAGCGTGTTTTTCACGAACAGCAGCAGTGGGGCCGTTCGCTGCGCTAGTGGCAGAGTGCCCCAAAGCCGGAGCGCCGGATGTGGGTAAATCCGTACATCCTTTCCATTTTCGCTGTCCTATGTGCTAATCAGAGGAATAAATGACCGAGGACACGATTGATGAGCGACAAACAATTGACGATGGATCCCAGCCTAAATGTTTTGGGCGAAGACCTTAAACCCTGCTCCACATCTCCGGTAACAGGGTTTTTTCGCGATGGCTGCTGCAATACTGGGGCTGCCGATACGGGAAAGCACACTGTTTGCTGCATCATGACCAAAGAGTTCTTGGCCTTTTCAAAGTATATTGGAAACGACCTTTCGACGCCTCGACCAGAATTCCATTTTGCCGGATTGAAAGAGGGAGATCGGTGGTGCCTGTGCGTGGATCGATGGCTGCAAGCACATCAAGAAGATGCAGAGCCGCATATAGTTCTTGAAAGCACCCATAAAAACGCCCTTGAGACTGTTCCGCTGGAGGTCTTCATGAAGAAAGCTATGGATATCAACTGAAGTTGGCGGCTTACCTCTGGCCCATATTCTGAGGCGGTCAAGCTAAACACTCGTCTGTGAACGCTCTTCGCTGTTGTCCCATTTGCTGCCGCTTTCACGGACAAGACGGGTGGCGAACTCAAGGCCCTCAACCGACTTCAAATTCACTGAGATGCTCCGCTTGTTGCGGTTGTAGGTTCCGAAATAACAGGAGCCCGATCCGGGCAGGCGGCGAGTGTTGTCGCCCCCCGGAGCAGGTTCAACTTTGACCACATCGGCACCGAGGTCGGCAAGGATAAGACCGCAGGTAGGACCCATCACCATGTGGCTGAATTCGACGACCTTGATACCATCGAGGGGGCGTGGCGCAGTGGTCAAGTTGCGCTCCGTTCGCCGGCGTAGGTAAAGCCCTTGGGCAAGCCGACTTCGGGGACGTTGCCATAGATGGCCTCATCTGGCAGTCCGCGTAACAGCACCTCGCGTGCGGCGATCAAAGCATCTACATCGACACCTGTGCGCAGACCCATCGCTTCCAGCATAAAGACAAGATCCTCAGTCACAATGTTGCCGGTTGCTCCCGGCGCATAGGGGCAGCCTCCAAGTCCGCCAAGCGAGGAATCGAAGGTGGTCACGTCAACCTCGAGGGCGGCCACGACGTTGGCGAGGCCTTGGCCACGAGTGTTGTGCAGATGAGCACCTGCCATTTTCTCCGCACCGATCTCGCTGCGCAGGCGGCGGAACATGCGTTTGATCTGGGCTGGGTTGGCATAGCCGGTCGTGTCCGAAAGACCGATGCTGTCCGCGCCCGCCTTTGCCAGTAGGCCGGCCATCTCGATCACCCAGTCCTCCGACACCGTGCCCTCGAAAGTGCAGCCAAACGCTGTCGAGATGCCGACCTCGACATCTGGACGCTGCTCGACGGGCAAAGAGTTGCGAAAAGCGCAAACTCGGCGGACCTCTTTGATCGCCTCTTCGGGGGTCTTGCCAACATTATTGAGGCTGTGCGTCCGCGAGGCTGAAATCGGCATGGTCAACTTGCGCGTACCCGCTGAAATGGCGTTTTCTGCGCCCTTAAGGTTGGGAACCAGCGCCAGAACCGTGAGACCCTCAAGTTTGTTCGCTTCTTTTACGAGCGTAGCACAATCGGCCATTTGCGGTAGCAGGCGCGGAGACACGAAAGATCCCACTTCAATCTCTCGAAGCCCCGAGGCCGCCAGCGCTTTGATCCAACGGAGTTTAGCCTCTGTCAGCATCGTGCGTTTGATGCTCTGTAGCCCGTCCCGCGGGCCGACCTCACTCACAAGTACGTCAATTTCATGAGGCATGCCGAATCCCTCCTCCGTAAATTCTGCTTGTCAGACGTAATTTCTGTTGAGTGAAAACTACGGTAAAATTCTTTGATGGCAGGTCGCCGCGCAGACAAAGCCAGATCATGTCCGCGAACCCAATGGTACCGATCAACTCCTCGATGGGACGGCCACGAAAATCAATCTGATTGGGCACCATCCGGATAAAAGCGGTCTGCCACCAATCTTCGGCCACTGTGCGCCCTGAGGGGTCCGTCATATCGCGCCTTCCTTTTTCAGGGTCGAGATCTGGGCATTGTCATAGCCGAGCTCGGTCAGAATTTCGTTTGTATGGGCGCCCAACGTAGGGGGTGGAGAATCGACACCAAGTGCCATGCCATCAAGCTTGGCGCCGATCCCGACCAGTTGCAGATCCTCATGACCAACGCGGTGGGTTTGCAGCAGGCCCCGATCCGCAATCTGTGGATGTGTTAGCGCCTCGGGCACTGACCAGACAGGGCCTGCGGGAACGCCCTGTGCAGTCAGTTTTTCGACCCAGTCTAGGGTGGAGGCGGTTGCAAAGGCCGTCTCCAGTTCGGCGGTCAGGGCGGGTCGATTGGTCAGCCGGTCCTTTCGGTCGGCAAAGCGTGGATCCTGCACCAGGGCCGGGTTGCCGATGATCTCGCAAAGGGCCTCGAACTGTTCTTGTTTGTTGGCTGCGATGTTCATCACACCATCGGCGGTTCTAAATGTGCCGGACGGGCTGGCGGTGAAATTGTCATTGCCGTTCGGGGTGGGTGCCTGCCCGGCGATCAGATGGTTCGACACCACCCAGCCCATCGTTGCAATGACGGCCTCAAGCATCGAGACGTCAATGAATGTGCCGCGATCTTCGAATTTGTTGGCAAGGGCGGAGGCAACGGCGAAGGCAGCTGTCATGCCTCCAATGGTGTCGGCCATCGGGTAGCCCACCCGGTAGGGGGCGGTGTCGCCGTCGCCGGTGATCGACATCACACCACTCATCCCCTGCACGATCTGGTCATAGGCGGGCAGTTTCGCCAGCGGGCCATCCTGACCGAAGCCGGAGATTGCACAATAGACAAGGCGGGAATTTTCCTGGCGGAGCGTCTCATAGTCAAGGTTCAGGCGTGCCATCACCCCGGGACGGAAATTCTCGACCAGAGCATCGGCCTTTTGCACCAACTCTTTCAGGATGCGTTTTCCGGATGCCGATTTTAAGTTCAGCGTGATAGACCGTTTTCCCGGATTTTGCGCCAGAAACGATACGCCCATCAGATCGGCGTTGCGCGCGGGATCAGCCCCAAGCTGGCGCGCAAGATCACCGGTGCCCGGGGTTTCGACCTTGATCACGTCGGCCCCCATATGGGCCAGTTGATGACAGCAGAACGGACCGGCCAGCACATTGGTCAGATCAAGAATGCGAATGCCCTTCAATGGTGCCTGCGTCATTGTCCGCGCCCCTCGTGTACAACTTTGGCTGCGGTGAAAAACTCGCGGCAATAGCTGCCTTTTTCCGGCGCGCCGTAAGACGATCCTTTTCGGCCGGTAAATGGGGCGTGAAAATCCATACCAGCGGTGGGCAGATTGACCTGTATCATGCCTGCCTCGGCGTTCTGCGAGAAATGGTCAATCTTGGCCGCATCCCGCGTGACGATGCCCGCAGACAATCCAAATTCGCAGTCGTTGGCCGTGGCAAGGGCGGCATCATAATCCGGCACGCGCAACACAGCGGCGATAGGTCCAAAGATTTCGTCACGCGCCACGGCTGCCTGGGGTGACACATCTGTAAACAGGGCCGGAGCAAAGTAATGTCCGGGGGTTTTGGATCCGACTTCGCTGCCACCTGCGGCAAGTGTTGCGCCTTCATCCACGGCTTGAGAAACATATCGTTTGTCGATTGCCAACTGCGCCTCACTGGCCACCGGGCCAATCTGGGTTTCCGCTGCACGCGCATCACCGACCCTAAGGCCTTTCATTGCCACACAAAGACGGTCAACAAATGCGTCGTGAATACCGTCAGTGACGATCAGGCGGGAAGAAGCCGTGCATCGTTGGCCGGTTGAGAAAAAGCTACCCTGTAAAGCGCAGTGCACCGCCAGATCCAGATCCGCATCATCCAGCACAATCAATGGGTTCTTGCCCCCCATTTCAAGCTGCATTTTGGCTCCGCGGGCGAACAGAGCAGCCCCCATATTGCGACCGACAGGTGTGGAGCCGGTGAACGTGACCCCAGAAACTTTGGGGTGTGTAACAATCGCCTCCCCGACCTCACGGCCTTTGCCCATCACAAGATTGAACACGCCCTCGGGCAGGCCCGCGCGGGCAATGATGTCGGACAACATCCATGCCGATCCGGGCACCAGTTCGGCAGGTTTGAACACAACCGTATTGCCATAGGCCAGAGCGGGCGCAATTTTCCATGCCGGGATCGCCAGCGGGAAATTCCAGGGCGTGATCACGCCCACGACGCCGATTGGCTCGCGCACAACTTTAAGCGACACGCCTTCGCGCAGAGATTGGTAAGCGTCGCCTGTTGCACGATACGCTTCGGCCGCGAAATATTTAAACAGATGCCCGGCGCGACGCGCTTCTGCCTTGGCCTCGGACAGGGTTTTGCCCTCTTCGCGGGCCAGCATGTCGCCCAGCTCGTCCACACGGGCGAGGATTTCCGACCCGATGCGATCAAGTGCTTCGAACCGTACCAGAGGCGATGTCGCCCGCCATTTTGGAAAGGCGGCAGCCGCGCACTCGATCGCCTCGGCGGTCTGGTTGGCACTGGCCTGTGCATAATAGCCGATAGTATCGCCCAGGTCCGAGGGGTTGATATTGGGGGCAGCATCGCGGCCTACGGCCCATGTTCCGGCGATATAGTTGGGAAAGGGGGTAGCAGTCATAGCACTTCCTCAAGAACTGGTCGCCATCCGATATCTTCATGCCGGTGGTCCACAGTGTTCACGTAAAAATAGGTCGGACCATGATAGCCTCGGCATACCCGCCCGTCCGCACGGTTGGCGACAGGTTCAGCCGTCCAACTGACTGCCCCGAACCAGTTCCACAAGCTGTTATGAGGCGAGGTCAGATGATCCGGGCTAAGCGGTGCTGCGCTATTTGCCGGGTCCGGCTGAGGCGCGTTCGACGCGGCGCCACCGCCCACCAACGCATCCCATTCATTGGGCCCGGTCGCCCCCTGATAGGGGTCATCACGGGGCGTATCACCGCCGCTCATCAACCGGCAGCGAAACTGCCTGCCATCAATCGACATCTCTGTGCCAAAGACATATCCGGCATCATCCAGATCCTGCCAGCTAACGCGGGTCATAAGCATCCGGTCGGCCACCAGATACTGGGTGCCTCCCAGTTGAAATACATGCCAGTTCAGGCGTTTGGTCGGGTCGTTTGGGCTGTCTGTGAGCGCCCAGTTATCCCAATCCGGGTCACGTTCAAATTCCGGGATGTTGCCGGGTTGCAGACCCTCGTAAGGGCAAAGTGCTGCAAGATCCGTGATCCAGGGTCGGGTTGCCGGGGCAAGGACTTGTCCTGCATGGGATAGCCCACCGAGCGGCTGGATTCCGATGTATTCCATCATATTCCTGTCACCGGCTGAGTGCGGAAGCGGCGCAGAATCCTGAACAGCATTTCCGCTGCCAGAAATTCCGTGCGCTCTGACGGGTCAAGCGGTGGTGAGACCTCGACAATGTCCAACCCGCCCAAGGGTGCCTCTGCCAACCCGTCGAGCATATCATAATACTGACGAGGTGTGATGCCGCTATGTACGATGGAACCTGTACCGGGAAGATAACCGGCGTCCATCGCATCAATGTCAATCGACAGATAAAACTCGTCGCAACCCTGCATGGCATGCGCAAGGGCCTGGCGCATAACCTCTGCCGCCCCAATTTCATGCACATCAGAGGCTGAAAATACCCGACCGCCCTGTTCTTCGATCAGGGCCAAATCGCCGCCATCGACCCAGCCCGTGATGCCGATCCAGACCATATTGGACACATCAATGTTTGGCAGTTCAGAAATCCGGCGGGCATTGGTTGCGTGGTTGTGGCTGCCCCATGCACCCAGCCGGTCAGAGAAATCCAGATGACCGTCGATCTGGATATACCCAAAGCGCGCGTTTGGCGCGCGTTTAGCCAGCCCACGGGAATACCCCAGACAGGCCGGAAAACTGTTATAATGATCGCCGCCCAGTGCCAGAGGGATCGCGCCCGCAACGCTCAGCCCTTCGGTCATTGCGGCGATGGCTTCGGTCGTTGCATCAACGTCTTGCGCTGTGATCTCTGCGTCCCCGCAATCGACCAACCAATCTGCTGTAGGCGCGGTATGGCGGCTCGTGTCAGGGTCAAAGCTCCCCCCCTGTGGACGTATGGATTGCAGAACCGTTGTCGCCCTGCGCAGTGCTTCGGGACCAAACCTAGTGCCAAGACGGCTGGAATGTGTCCAGTCGCTCGGCATACCCACCACGCCGATCTGGTCCGAAACGACGTCGGCCACGTCGCGTAAAGGCCCATCAAACAGCCGATATCCCGGTTGAGCCAGAGGCGGGTGGAATGTTGTAATCGCTGCAGTCATGTCAGTACATTTTCCTCTGAAGTTAGGCGACCCGGATGATCAATCCCAAATCCGAGGCGCGCATAGATAAATGCCAGAAGAGCCGTGACCATAAGTCGTTGGCCAACCTTCACCACACCCATTCCGGGCCTGTTCGGGTTCAGACCGGTCAACATGATGGCGCTGACCTCCTGCTGTCCCAAAAGCTCAAACCATTGCACCACTGTATCAAGATCACAGCCACCTAACCGGGGCCGATCACAAAGCGCGCTGAGCGATGTTTCAAACACGGACAGATCAAACCGTACAAACAGCGGCTTTGAGCCATCTCGCCACCCGGAGAAAGCTGCTCGCTGCGCGGAAGTATCCAAGGTGCAGGTCGTGCCCCCCTCATTCGGCAGGGGCGCAATATGAAAATCGCGCGCGTCACGTAGCGTACCGCCAAGCTGGGCAGTCTGGCAATTGGGGAGCGCGCTCTGCACTGTCTCGGACAGGCGATCCGACCCGCCCAATATTACGGCACAGGCACCATTGCGGCTGATCTGACGTGTTGCCGCCCTCAATGCCGCGTGGATCGCGTCTTCAGGCCCCGGTGATATATCTCCGAGGTCGCATAATCGCTCATGCAGGCCGTCAGTCGAGATGTCTTGTCGCGCATCAATATCAACCGGGTGGCTGAATTGCGGGTTTGCATGCCAGCCAAAATAGACCGAGGTTTCGCGCAATGCGCGCGGCGCCAGGGATTGCCCGGCATATGGCGCGCTCGTGTCTTCAAACGGGACGCCCAGCACAGCCAGATCGCCGGGCCTGACATCACAGATTGCTTTGGTCTGCGCGCGCATGAACGATAGATGCCCTGCCATGCGCGGCAATGGGGCCGATCGTAATGGCATCAGCCTGCTCCTTTCTCAAGACGGTCAGTCACCGCCTGCAAGATTGCCAGCGCCGCCCGGGTTTCCGTGCTGCCGCGACTGTCTAACGCGGGGGCAAGCCCAAAAACTGCTGCGGCGACAACATTGCCCGAGGTGGTGTCAATTTGCGCAATCATCTGTGCGGGCGACAGCCCGGTCAGGCGACGCGGTTGCGATACCCAGTTGGCCGCAAGCTCTTGTAAATCCACAGACAGGATGACCGGTTGAGTGTGGAACAGATTGGCCGCAATGCCCCCTGTGACCGGAATGACAGGAACATCCGCACCTGTGACCTTCTGTGCAGCGATGCCAAGCGCTTTCAGGCCGCTGGAATCGCCGCCAACCAGCACCATCCGCGCGCCGATTTCTAAAACCGCCGCAGATTGCGCGATGACTGCGGAAAAATGCTTGTCCCGCTCAAGCGGAAATACGTTCACATCCCCCAGATCAATGGCATTCGCGGGAGCCTTTCCGGGCCGGGAGGCGTATCGTAACTGCCTTGCGAGGTAGCGTTGACCCGCCGCTGGCCGGGCGAGATTGTCACAAAAATACCCTGCCATCGCGACTTGGCCGGACACGAGGTCTTCCAGATCGCCAACAGGTACGCCCAGAAAACTGGGGATCGAGTCAAATTGCGTCTGCGCCACATCACCCATTGCGCAGTGCCGCGTTCAGGGTTTCAATTGCCGCCAATTCCGACATGCCCCGCGTGTCGCGGGCAGGCGCAAGGCCAGTGATCACAATCGCCTGCCAGCTACAGGACATAGCCCCGATGACGGAAACCAACGTTTCGGGTTTCATCCCGCCGGGATTAAGGCCGACAGCACCGGCCGCATGCCCCAGATCAATGACCGATATGTCGATCCAGAGAACAGCGCACTCGGGCATGTCAAGAGTGTCGGCGTGCCCTTCATCCAACTGCCGGGCGGTACGCCAGGCCATCGTGCGCTGACTGATCTGATCCCAGACATCGGCAGGTTGCCCGCCGTTCAAACCCACCCAGATCGTGTTTGCTGGTCGCTCTATGAGATCACGCCGGGCCAGTGGCATGGCCGCGACAACCGGCAGATCAGGCAAGGCCCGCAGCACCGCCGAGGCAACATCTGACGCGCCGCCCAGAACAACTGGCACAATGTCGTGATCCACCATTTGCGTCACAAGCTGCATCAATACGCCGGACCAATCGCCCGACAGGTCCAGATTTCCCAGATCCCGGCCATTTGCAGGCAGATCGGTTCCAAGCTGCCCGGTCATCTTGCGCAGCTCATCCGGTGCCAATGAGGTGCCGATACGCGGCCCACTATCGACTTCGCTTGGAACACCCAAAACCCCGATATTGCCCGCCTCACATTGCGAAAACTCGCCAAAGGGCAGACCGCCATATCCGGTTGTCATAAATCGTTTCTGTGCATTATTCATTGCCAGATGCCTTCATTGATTGCGATTTCCAATTGCGTCCAAACAAGCTACAAAAAGCCACGGATTTGCGTCGAAAGGTCTGCCTATGCCCAACAAACCCCAAGCCCCGGACACAACAGGTGGTGTCGAAGCGGTTGAACGCGCATTGCGTGTGCTGGACAGCTTTGAGCCCGGTGATGCTGGTCTGTCTCTGAAAGAGGTTGCGGACCGCAGTGGTGTCAACAAAGCTACAATCCTGCGTCTGAGCGTCTCGCTTGAAAAATTTGGCCATATCACGCGAGACGCGGAAGGCTTGTTTCACCTCGGGCCGTCTTTGTGGCGTCTTGGATCCGTATTTCGCCAGAACCTGCGCATGGGGCCTATCGTGCGCCCGGTGCTGGCGGACCTGGTGAATGCAACGGGGGAAAGCGCGTCCTTTTACGTGCAGCGCGGCAAATCCGGCGTTTGTCTTTACCGTGTCAATTCGCACAGGCTTGCGCGAGATCATATCGAAGAGGGCGAGATCATTCCGCTGAGCATGGGCGCGTCGGGCCAGGTGCTGGATGCCTATTCTGTCCGACAGGGCAAACAGGCCACCAGCATCCGAAAGGCCGGGTATTATCTTAGTCTCGGCGAACGTGATCCAGACGTTGCTGGATTGTCTGTCCCGGTTCTCGGGCTTGAGGGCGAGCTGCTGGGTGCAGTCAGCCTGTCGGGTCTGCGCGTTCGCTTCAGCGAAACCGCTGTCGAAGGCTATCGCGCTGCGGTGCTTGATGCCGCTCGCCAGGTCCGGGCCGAGATTGGTGAGATATAAAGAGCCCATCAATTGTCAACATTCTTGCTGCGGCCAACCAACTGTACACCGATGAGCGCCGCGATCGACACGACAATCAGGCAGGTAGAGATTGCGGCAATGGTAGGATCAAGCTGATCACGCAGGGAATTGAACATGCGGCGGGTAATTGTGGCATTTTCCCCGCCCGAGACCAGCATCGAAATCACAACCTCGTCCAGCGATGTGATGAAGGCCAAAAAGGCCCCTGTTTGGATCGAGAATTTGACTTGCGGTACAGTTATTGTCCACAACGCGTACGCTCGGGACGCCCCCAGGCTGCGCGCCGCCAGTTCCTGATCGAAATCATAGTTCTGCAAGCCCGACATCACGGTCACGATCACAAAGGGCAGCGCCAGCGCGGTATGGGCGATCACAATTCCGGTAAGCGTGTAATTGAGCCCCAGCTTGGCATAAAGGCTGAACACGCCGACGGCGATCAAGATCACCGGTACGACAATGGGCATGATCACGAGGATCTGCGCAGTGCTCCTGATCCGCGGGGAGGAACAATGCAGGCCATAGGCACAAAGTGAGCCTAAAGGTGTCGCAATCGCCACGGTCAACACCGCCGCTATCAGGGAGGTCTTCGTGGCGCTCATCCATTCTGGCGAGGTGAAATAGGTCTCGTACCAGCGAAACGAAAACGACGTTGGCGGGAACTCCAGAAATGAGGCCCCCGAAAACGACATCGGGATCACGATAAGCGTGGGCAGTATTAGAAAGAACAGCACCGCGGTGCCGACGACCGTCAACCAAAGACCGTCAATTTTACGTTGTCCAACTTGTTCCATTTTCAGGTCCTTAGCGCATGAAGAGTTTGTCGAGACCGAAGACACGGTTCATCAGCCAGATCATCGCCAGTGCCAGCAGCAGCAGGACAACGCCCAAGGCGGATGCCGCACCCCAATTGGAATAGACTGTGATCGTGCTTTCGATCCGCTGTGCAAGCATTTGCACCTTGCCGCCGCCCAACAAAGCAGGTGTGACGAAAAACCCAAGTGACAGGATGAAGACCAGCACGATGCCGGCAAAAAGGCCCGGTAGGGACATCGGGAAAAACACCCGCCAGAATGCCCCGCGCGGGCTGGAGCCAAGCCCCACAGCTGCCCGGACCAAGTCGGTGTCAACGCTACGCATGGTGGCATAAAGCGGCAAAACCAGAAACGGCAGCATGATATGTACCATGCCGATGATTGATCCCGTGAGGTTGTGCGCCAGTTGCAGCGGTTCCTCAATTATGCCAAGCGACATCAGCGACGAATTGATGATGCCATTACGCTGCAACAGCACCAGCCAGGCGTATGTACGCACCAGTACCGACGTCCAGAACGGGACCAGCACGAAAACCATCAGAATGGCAGCTGTTCTGTCCGGCACCTTGGTCAGCCAGTAACACAGCGGATATCCGAGAAGGACACAGATCACCGTCACGGCGATGCTGATCTGAAAGGTGACAACAAAGGTCCGTCGATACAAAGCGCTTTCAAAGATACGCGCATAATTTTCCATGCTCAACTCGCCCGCAGCATTGTAAAACGAGAGCGAAGACAGCCAGAAAACCGGCAGAAACACGACAATCAAAATTGCAAGCACTGCGGGCAACGAAAGCCCGAAAAACGTCATGCTTTCACGGCGTTCTTCGGATTTGAGCGTACTTGCGTTCTGATGCGTCACAGCCCCCTCATAGGTCTCGGCAACGCTCATGACACATGTTCCGGTACGATGATCGTGTCTTCGGGATGCAGGGCAAGGCCAATTTGCTCTCCCTTGGAAGGCAGCCCAGTTTGGCCAGCGCGATTGGCAGGGACGCGGACATTGATCTGGCCTGCGCTGTCGTGCTGAACCATAACCAGCACGCTGTCGCCTTGATAAATGATGTCGTTGACCCGGCCGGATAGATCATTGGCAGTTTCGGGTACAGCACCCGAGGTGACCTCCAGCAATTCGGGCCGGATCACCAGGCGATGGCCGCCACTCCCCTGGGCAATGGGTGAATTGGATTTCAGCACGCGCTCGCCCAGCTGCGCTGTATCGTTGGCCACTTTCACCGGCAACGAAATTGATTCACCGATAAAATCCGCCACAAAGAAACTATGAGGCTGACGATACAGCCGCTCAGGTGTCTCGACCTGTTCGATCTGACCATGATTGACCACTGCAATCCGGTCTGACATGGTCAGGGCTTCGCGCTGGTCATGGGTCACATACACAACGGTTGCATCCAATTTTTGATGGAGCGCCTTCAATTCAATTTGCATATGTTCGCGCAGTTTTTTGTCGAGCGCGGACAGGGGCTCATCCATCAGGATGATCTGCGGCTCGAATACCATGGCGCGGGCAAGAGCCACACGCTGTCTTTGGCCGCCAGACAATTGGTTGATGCGCCGATCCCCATAGCCGCCAAGCTGTACAGTATCCAGTGCACGCTCGGCGCGTGTCTTTTGATCGCTTTTGGAAACGCCGCGGATTTTCAGAGGATAGGCCACGTTTTCGGCCACCGTCATGAATGGAAACAACGCATAGCTTTGAAAAACCATGCCAAGGCCGCGTTTGTGCGGCGGTGTCGCAATCATTTCGCGATCGCCAAACCGGATCGATCCGCCATCAGGACGCATAAAACCAGCGAGTGCCATCAGAAGAGTCGTTTTACCCGAGCCCGACGGCCCAAGCAGAGTCAAAAATTCGCCTGCAGCAATATTCAGCGACACATCATCGAGCGCTTTGACCGGTCCGTAGGCCTTGCACAGGCTGGATATTTCGATGGGAAGGGATTGGGCAGCAGATGACATAGGGGCTCCTAACCTGACAAAAATGGGCGCAGTGCAAAATGCACTGCGCCAAAATGGATTACTGCTGGATCAGCGTGTCAAACTCTTCAGTCAACTCACCCAACTGGCCGATGTAAAAGTTCGGGTCGACCAGAAGTTGCTTGTCGTAGTTGCTGGGATGGGTGTTGACTGACAAAGCCTGCTCCCCCGAGATAATACCGGTGTCAAACGCACCAGTATTCACCGGACCCAGCGGCATCGTGACAGCCAGCCGCGCCTGCGCTTCGGCACTGAGTAATTCATTGATCAGGCGCATCGCATTCTCAACGTTTGGCGCACCCTTGGGCACCAGCAAGCAATCAACGTCCATCGTGCCACCATCAAATGCATAGGCGACATCTATGCCGGATTCGATCACACTCTCCACGCGGTTATGGCCCATATGGATCACGTCCACCTCACCATCACGCAGCAATTGTGCGGATTGTGATCCGCCACGATACCAAACAGTGACTTCGGGTGCTATCTCGCCCAACTTGGCCCAGGCGCGCGCCATGCCCTCGTCCGTGGCCAGCGTGTCGTAGACTTCTGCCATGGGCACACCATCGGCCATCAGGGCTGCCTCAAGGTTATAATTCACCTTGCCATGCATGCTGCGCTTGCCAGGGAAGTTTTCCAGGTCCCAGAACTCTGCCCAATTGGATGGACCATTGTCGCCAAAGGCATCCTTGCGATACGCGATCACTTTGGTGAAGTTGATGAAGCCGATGTAGTTTTCATGGATCAGCTCTTCGGGGATACCCGTTGTGTCGACAATCGAATAATCGATCGGCTCAAGGCTGCCCTCCCGGCTGAGTGTTTCACACGAGGGCAAATCCTGCTCAGTCACATCCCAGGCGACAGCACCCGCTGTGATCTGTGCGCGCACGTCCTGAATACCGTTTGTCGTATCTTCCTTGACCGTGACATTCAGTGCGCTGGCTGCAGGTTCCAGCATTGCTGAGCGCAAGGCATCCTGAAATGAGCCTCCCCAGGACGCAAACACCACATTACCTTCGGCGAAGGCAGGCGTGGCAATGGCCAGGCTACTGGCTACGAGACCCGCGGTGATTGTAAATTTTCCGTTATTTTTCATAATGTTAGACTCCTAACTAACTGTTGGTTGGCTTGCGGGTTCGCGGCATGAGCGCCCCATCTTTTATCACTCTAACGTTTCGTTCTGCAAAACGTCGTTTCATTTCTACTAGTTCTAATGCTGGAACTGGTCAAGGATTCTTTTGAACCCGCAGGACTAACCCTCCTGTTTTCGGAACTACAGAGCCGGGCGAAACGTCGTATTTCGCCCTTATGTCTCTGTGTCCGTCCCGCTCCGTTCTTGCGCATATCGTATCGAACCAAACTTTAACTGCCCCCAAGTTCATTGACACGAAGTGAGGCTTTGGGGGGATTAAGGGGAACGCAATTTCTCACTGGCATACCATTGATCAGAAAATTTGAATGGCAGCTTTATAACGGTTTGCACCACTTGATCCTGGCCGCAGCATTGGTGACTTTGAGCTTTGACCGGCCACTCGCCGCAACTTGATCGAATGTCAGCTAATGGGATGTACCGGTTAGCCACAGGCACGTTCAGCGGCTCTATGGAAGGTTGGGCCTTTGCCCTGCCCCTTAAGTCGCTGATACGTCACGACGACCTCAGACAACTTCAAAGAATCAGTGGTGACAGATGAACCAGATCCCGGCCTAGCCATGCCATGACGCAGTAGTGCCTACCGGGGAGTTCCGCATCCTGCGACCTCAGGTGATACCAGTACTCGTTCAGCTTGCAGGCAGCGTTGGCCACCCTAGCTACGGCAACAGACTTCGATCTGGTCCGCAGGGAATAAGCTATCTTCGCTGATGAATGAAGTTTCCGCAGATCCACAGGGATCCGCCGGGTGAAATAGTAGATACCTTCTTTTACAAAGACTTACACGGTTTGAGTGGTGTCCAGGGGCGGAATCGAGCCACCGACACGAGGATTTTCAACCCACGGATCATTCTGCAGTGACACTAGCAATCGTTTAGTCCAAAGTCCGCTTTCGCATTCGACAACTCCTTTGAAGACAAGGGTAGCCTAATTTTGATATCCAAGCCGTTTGCGCAAACCCGACAGATGTCATGCCTTGGCAGTGATTCAACGCTGCGACCACTTTGCGGTGAAAGGCCTCTTGACCTCCTAAAGTCTATGAAATAAGTCCTGAAACTGTAGAGCGGGCGTTGTGTAATGGTAAGACCTCAGCCTTCCAAGCTGATGACACGGGTTCGATTCCCGTCGCCCGCTCCAGAACGTTACCTCCCCTTCATTTCTGCCTGATTTCTTAGTAAGGATGGGCTTAGGCGCGTCACTTGACCGCTTGACGTGGCGCCTTTGCAGGCTCATGAACTTTGGCCATATGCAGCGCGTTGACCGCCTGCTTGGACTGACAGATCAAAGGATCCGAAATGGCGCGATCACAAGCAGCACCACATGCAAACGAAGAGCGCGACAGCTCAAAGAAAATCGGCGTCCTTGGGGCCCTCTGGCCATTCATGAAACCCTATTGGGTGCAAATGTTACTGGCGCTTTTTGCCCTGGTGCTGACCGCCAGCCTGTCGCTGACACTGCCTTTGGCCGTGCGTCGTGTGATCGATAACTTTCGGATCAGCGATAGTGAGCTGCTCAGCCAGTATTTTCTGGCCGCACTTGGTATTGCCGCACTGCTGGCTGTGGGCACCGGGCTGCGCTATGCGCTGGTGACCCGGTTGGGGGAACGGGTGGTTGCCGATATCCGCATGTCGGTGTTTGACCGTGTGCTGGGCATGAGCCCCGAGTTTTTTGAGAAAATCATGACCGGCGAAGTGCTCAGCCGGATTACCACCGACACCACCTTGATCCAATCGGTGCTGGGCTCTTCGGTATCGATTGCCCTGCGCAATATCCTGTTGTTCGTAGGCGGCCTGGTCTTGATGCTGCTGACCTCGGCCAAATTGGCAGGCCTGGTGCTGTTGATCGTGCCCGCAGTGATCATTCCTATTCTTGTTTTGGGCCGCAGACTGCGGGTCATCAGCCGCGAGAACCAGGACTGGATCGCCGCCTCGTCCGGCAATGCAGGCG